>Ga0182739_1003623_pt1 | contig 13346 bp, 14 predicted proteins | sample eDN5th30CBELigBY_FD_128873 | JGI IMG/M metagenome (GOLD analysis project Ga0182739, IMG submission 128873) | Enriched backyard soil microbial communities from Emeryville, California, USA - eDNA 5th pass 30_C BE-Lig BY (version 2) (version 2) | ecosystem: Environmental > Terrestrial > Soil >... | reverse complement strand
CAAATGCAAAATGAAGGATGGTCATTTGCCAAAGCTGTTAGTGAAGATGTGATGTGTGAACCGGAACTAGGAGTAGTAGATATGGAAGCGTTTTTTGAGGTCCTACATGATATTCAATTTAATGGCTGGGCTATTGTTGAACAGGATATGTATCCAGCGCCATTTGATAAACCGTTTCCAATTGCCAAAAGAACAAGAGAGTATTTAGATAGAATTAGTAAGAAAGTTGGTATTAGATAATTAAGCTGAATTAGTTTATACGTGAGAAATGGTCAATTCTTACGTATAAACTAAATGATATTGTAAGCGCATCCATTGTTATTGTCTATTAATTAGGGGAGGAATACCAGTGAAAAAATTATCAGTAATACTAATGTTATGTTTATGTATTTTACTATTATTTGGCTGCAGTAATCAATCCAGCGAAACAACTGCAGCGGGAGAAACAAAGTCAGATGATATAAAAGTACATGTAGTTCTAAAGACATTAAGTCATCCCTATTGGAAAAGTGTAGAGGCAGGAGCTAAGAAAGCAGGAGAAGATTTAGGGGTCAGCGTTGAAGTGAATGGTCCGCCATCAGAAGGTGATATCATTGAACAGGTAAATATGATGGATAATGCGATAAGTCAAGGTACGGATGCACTTCTTGTTTCTCCATCCCAACCATCGACTGTATCAAATGTATTTGATCTAGCTAAATCAAAAGATATTCCTGTCCTTCTTGTTGACACAGATGCAGATTGGCAGGATAAAGTCACTTTTATTGGAACGGATAATTACACTGCGGGTAAAGAGGGCGGAGAATATCTTGCCTCTCAGTTAAAAAAGGGAGACAAGGTAGCATTAGTTGAAGGTGCTAAAGGAAATTTAGCATCTGATGAGCGTATTAAAGGTGCAAAAGAAGCATTAGAAAAAGCAGGAATGAAGATTGTAGCACAGCAACCAGCAGATAGTGATAAATTCAAAGCAGCGGGTGTTATTGATGCCGTGTTACAAAACCATCGTGATTTAGCTGGAGTATTTGCAGCTAACGATGATATGGCTATTGGTGTATTAAGTACAACAGAACAATTGAAACTGAATATCCCAATTGTCGGAATAAATGGAGGGGATGAGGCGACGGAATTAATTAGTAAGGGGAAATTAGCCGCGTCAGTTGCCCAGAGTCCATACGATATGGGATACATGGGAGTAGAAAATGCTGTAAAAACCATTAAAGGAGAGAAAGTGGAAAATAGAATCCCAACACCAATAAAGGTAGTAACAAAAGAGAATGCGGAAGAACATTTGAAGGAAATTCAATGATAATCAAAAAACTATATAGTTGAAACGTAAAATTCGGCATGGTCAATTTGTGGTCATGTCGAATTTTTCTACACTCACAAATTGAATAAATTAAAAAAGCCTTATTATCTAAAAGGAAAAAGCTCATCAGGAATTAAAGTGATCTGCTTACACCTTTAATCCCTGATGAGCTTTTAAGTATGAAGAAATAGTTGAATTAAGAATGAAGATGATTACTCTGTAACAATAAGCTGAATATTGTTCTTTGTAGCATATTCTTGATAAGACTCATTTGGCATCCTGTCGGTAATTAAATAATCAATCTCATCTAAACCGCAGTAAGTTTTTAATCCATACCTATCGAATTTATCATGATCTACCAATAAGTAGACCTCTGAACTTCTTTCAACAACTGTTTGTTTTAATTCACTTTCAAGTGGTGATGCATTCGTTATACCATTTGTCAGAGAGATGCCCGTTGAGGCCATAAAGGCTTTGTTAATATTATAGGTTTGTAATAGCTCCCTATTTTGCAGGCTGCCGAATGAATTCGTTTTACGCTCGAGAATGCCGCCAAATGAAATAATATTTAAATTTTCATATAACAGTGAGCGAACGATAAAGTCTAGACTATTTGTAATAATGCTCAGATGTTTTGTTTTTATAAATTCAAACATTTCTATTGTAGTTGTACCGGAATCGATAAAAATAATATCGCCATCCTCCACATGTTGTGCAGCAGCTTTTGCTATCATCACTTTTTCAGCTTGGTTACGTATCTGACGGTCAGTGAAGGATTCAAGTTTGGCACGACTGTCATCATTTACCGCTACCCCGCCATATACCTTCTTAATATCTCCTTGTTCAACTAATTCTTGAACATCTCTTCTGATTGTATTTTTAGATACATTAAATACTTTTACTAGTTCATCTAAAGATACTGATTTGTGTTCAAGAACGTATTCATGAATTTTATTAATACGTTTATCTTTAATCATCGTTGATTTCTCCCTCGGACTAATACGTAGAATTTTATTATTGTTATCGTTTACATTTAATTTATACTATTATATTACCAAAAAAATCACCAAAACTTAACCAAAATTTTAAAATAATATCATGTAAATATTTAGAATAAATGGTATAGAAAAGATATTCTATTTCCACTATTAATTATATTGTATGTACTTATTTTTTAAAAGTATAGCACATTCATATTTTTAGTCCTGTATTATGGACTGATTTATCTGAAAAATATGGATGTGGAGGAAAATCCATAATCCTGTTATAGTCTGTTTATCGCGTTAAGGCAGAAAAAGACTTAGGAGGAATATCAATGAATACAGGTACAGATCGTGTAAAAAGAGGAATGGCAGAAATGCAAAAGGGCGGCGTCATTATGGATGTCGTGAATGCAGAACAGGCGAAGATTGCAGAGGAGGCCGGTGCAGTTGCTGTCATGGCGTTAGAGCGTGTTCCATCTGATATCCGTGCTGCAGGCGGTGTAGCAAGAATGGCTGACATTTCAATTGTTGAAGAGGTGATGAATGCTGTTAGTATTCCTGTAATGGCAAAGGCAAGAATTGGTCATATCGTTGAAGCTAGAGTACTAGAATCTCTTGGTGTTGATTACATAGATGAAAGTGAAGTGTTGACACCAGCAGATGAAGAATACCACTTGAATAAAAAGGACTTTACAGTACCATTTGTATGTGGATGTCGTGATTTAGGCGAGGCTGCACGCCGAATTGGCGAGGGTGCGTCTATGCTTCGTACGAAGGGGGAGCCTGGAACAGGGAATATTGTTGAAGCTGTTCGCCATATGCGTAAGGTAAATGCGCAGGTTCGTAAAGTTGTTCATATGAATGAGGATGAGTTAATGACAGAGGCAAAAATTCTTGGCGCACCATATGAAATTTTGCTGCAAATTAAAGAATTTGGAAAGCTTCCTGTTGTTAACTTTGCAGCCGGCGGTGTGGCAACTCCTGCTGATGCTGCATTAATGATGCAATTAGGAGCGGACGGTGTATTTGTTGGTTCTGGAATTTTCAAATCAGAAAACCCAGCCAAATTTGCAAGAGCCATTGTAGAAGCGACAACGCATTACCAAGACTATCATTTAATTGCTGAGCTTTCAAAAGGACTTGGTGCTGCCATGAAAGGAATCGAAATTTCAACACTTGCACCGGAAAACCGTATGCAGGAACGCGGCTGGTAAGGGGTTTTTGAAATGATAACAATTGGAGTGTTAGGACTGCAGGGGGCCGTAAGAGAGCATGTCCACTCTGTTGAGGCCTGTGGTGTTGAGGCGGTCGTCGTTAAAAGAATAGAAGATTTAGAAGGCATCGATGGATTAATTCTCCCTGGCGGTGAAAGTACAACAATGCGTAAACTCATAGATAAATATGGGTTCATGGAGCCATTGAAGGAATTTGCCAGCAAAGGAAAACCGATGTTTGGAACGTGTGCTGGATTAATCCTGCTCGCTAAGGAACTGACAGGTTATGCAGAGCCGCATCTTGGCTTATTCGATGTAACAGTTGAACGCAATTCCTTTGGCCGCCAAAAGGAAAGCTTTGAAGCGGAGTTGAACATTCAATACTTAGACGAGCCATTTGTTGGCGTGTTTATCCGTGCGCCGCATATTGTGAAGGCAGGGGAAAGCGTTGAGATACTCGCTAGGCATGATGGTAGGATTGTCGCTGCCCGTGAAGGACAATTTCTTGGCTGCTCGTTCCATCCGGAGTTGACAGAGGATCATCGTTTTACTGGTTTGTTTATTGAGATGGTTAAAGAGTCTGTAAAAATTAAAAGTTAAAAAGTTTGTGGAAAAGGCTTGCCGTTGTGGCAGGCCTTTTTGCGTAAAGGGTATATCTGGGCAGCATTTTCTGCGCAAGTGAATGGATTGCTTAGCCAGCGTATGTTAGAATTTTATCAAAAGATTCTCAATTTATAGTAAAAGGAAGCAATGTCTTATGAAGAATGGTTCGGAAAGCTTTGATCAATTGTCAATGGTAAAAAAAATTACTGAGGATATCTATTTGTTATCGATACCCGTTCCTTTTGGAATGGTTCAGGTGAATTGTTATTTACTGCGTGGAAAGAAGGGCTTCACAGTAATTGATACCGGCATATATTCAAAGGAAGCAATAGATATTTGGGAAAAGGTAATGGAAATGGGCGTTACAATTGAGCAGATTGTTTTGACTCATTATCATATTGATCATTTAGGACTTGCTAGATGGTTCCAGGAAAAGCATAGGGTACCTGTCTATATCTCCAGTATTGGCGATAGGGAAATAAAAAGACGGCTAAAAAAGGATCATGCAGATTATGTAATTAGCTTGTTTAAGCAGCATGGCTATTTGGATTATACTCGTTTAGGATCAGAAATTGACTCATATATTTATGATTTTGAACCGGATGGAACCTTTGAAGACGGTGAGCAGGTTAGGTTAGGTAATGAAATGTATGAAGCCCTTTGGACACCTGGCCACTCTGCAGATCATTTTTGCTTTTATCAACACCAGCAACAGATTATGATCGTTGGTGATTTAGTATTGAATAAAATAGCCCCAATTGTATTAATCGAGTCCCATCATGATGTAAATCCTCTACAGGAGTATTTTTCCTCATTGGAACGGGTTGGGAAGTATCCTGTATCTATTTCGCTACCTGGTCATGGGAATGTCATTAGTAATGTAACAAAGCGAATGGAGGATATTCGTTCCGGACATCACCACCGTTTAGAGGAAATGTTAAAGGCTATTGAGAATGAAGCGAAATCATCCTTTGCCGTTTCTCAAGAGATATATGGAAAGAGAAAGGGATTAAGAACAGCGACACATATGATGGCCACGATGACAAGATTTATCTATCTTGAGTCAATAGGCAAAGTAAAGTCTGAATTAATTAATGGTACATTACTGTATAGTCTAGTTGAATAATACGTAGTTCAAGGAAGGGGATGCGATACCCCCTTCCTTTTGTAAACTAAACTAGTACACTTGCGAGTCTTCTGGTTCCCTCGATTATTTTACTAGATTCAAGATGGGCAAAGCCAAGCAGCAGCCCCTTACGAGGACTTTCTAAGCAATAGGGGCTAAGCGGGAAAACACCAACACCTGCTTTTAAGGCGGCATTAACTGCATGATACTCATCGAATTGCTCATTACCTTCCAATAATACATGTAGTCCTGATTCAGTTCCAAAAATATGGAATCTATCTGCTAATCCTGAAGTTGTTAAGGTCTGAATAATATCACGATGACGCTTATGATAGATAGAGCGCATTCTTCTGACATGCTTCAAAAGATCTCCCGTTTCGAAAAATTGTCCAAGTGCAAGCTGCTCCATAACGGGTAAGTGACGGCAGACAAATTCCTGAACTTTTGCCATTCTAGCAATGGCCTCCTCAGGGCCAATTACAGCTGCTAAACGAATGCCGGGAGCAAGGAGCTTTGTAAAGCTTAGTAAATATAAAATGTTTGTCGGCAGCTGCGAGTATAAGCTTGGCATTGGACCGCCGCGATAGCGGAATTCTCCATCATAGTCATCTTCAATGATCCATGTTTGATTTTGCTGGGCAAATTGAATTAATTCCTGTCTGCGATTCGCCGTCATTAACACACCGCTTGGGAATTGGTGTGAGGGAGTCGTAAAGATCATTTTCGTATGAGGAGAAATCTGACCCACGCAGATTCCTTGATTATCAACGGGAATTGGCTCAATCCTCATATTGCGATAGCGCATCGATGTCCAGGCAACCGGAAATCCGGGGTCTTCAACAGATACTAAATCGCCTTCCTGCAGAAGAGCCTGAGCAATAATATCCATTGTCTGCCTTGCCCCTAAGGTAAGGAGAATTTGATTTGGCTGAACATGAATCCCTCTTTCAATGGCTAAATAGCGGCTGATTTGTTCCCGTACCGATTGTAAGCCATAAGAAGAGCTGTAGCCCCAGTCAAATACATTTTCTTCTTTCATTGCTGTATTGGAAGCACGACGCCACGATTTTTGAAAAATGGGGTCAATATAAGGAACATGCAGACGAAAGTCAATTTCTGCTTTTTCTTCATAATCTACTTCAGGCCAGTGGTCCACACCCTCCTTTTTTTCCTCTAGAAAAGGTTTCGACGGAATCGTTGGAACCATATGTTCAGCCTGTTCGTTGTTTTCAGGCATAATCTCACACACGCGGGTTCCGCCTCTTCGTGAGGTTATCACATATCCGCGAGATTGCAGCTCCTCGTAGGCAATTTGCACACTGGATCTAGATATCGAAAGCTCCTGTGCAAGCTGACGAGTAGGAACCAAAGGATCCCCAGGCGAAAGCTGTCCATTTGTAATATAATCAATCACTTGATCCACAATCTGCAACCAAATTGTTCTCTTATCTTTTTTATCGAGTTTAATATACATAAATATCCATCTCCCAATCTATGAATATGGATTGATATTACTATCATAAAATAGTTTCAATTATAAATCCATAAAATTTGGTGTCAGGCACCATAAATGGACATTTTGTATATTGTTGTTCATATAGGGGGGACAGTCAGAGGTAATACAATCTATCGGATGCTTACCATTTCCCCTCTAATGATGATTTTTCCTTCTAATTCTAATGTGACGAGTTTATCCAACAATTGTTCATCAGTGGAATTAAGAGCATATTGTAATTTAGGAATGGTAAGGGGAGATTCGGATAGTAACTTTATGATGGGGTCTTCCTCTTGTAATGGAGTTAATAGAGGACTAGATTTAGTAGAATGAATCGAGCGGAGGCTCTCAATACCTAAGTAGGGAATGGCACCTCTAGCTAGAAGAAGATTACTACCTTTTCCTTCATTTAAATAAATAGAGTGCGGCAAAGCGTATATAGGTTTACCCTGCTTTCTGGAAAAATCCGCAGTCCATAGTGCGCCGCTATTTTCACTTGCCTCCACAACCACAAGTTCCTGTGACCATGCACTAATGAGAGCATTTCTTTGTAGGAATTGCTTTGGAGAAGGATTTGTACCAGGGGGATATTGTGAAAGAAATGCACCTCCTTTTTCTAAAGTTTTATGATAGAGAGAATGCTGTTCAGGTGGATAGCAAACGTCTGGACCACCGCCAAGAAAAATAGCTGTATAGCCTCCCTGCTTTATGCAGGATGCTTGTGCATAACTATCAATCCCCTTTGCAAAGCCGCTTATCAATGGTACATCATGTAGAGCTAAAGCTGTGCCAATATTCTCAGCGGCCTTTCTGCCATATGCTGTACATCTTCTTGATCCGACAACTCCAATTGAATCATTTATCTTTAGTAATTGACCCTTATAATATAGAAGAATAGGTGATTCTTGCGCAGCTTTTGCAAAAGAAGGGTAAAGGTCATTAGTAAAAGGGAGTAACTTTATTCCTTTTTCTTCACATCGTTTCAAAATTTCCCGTGCCCTGCTTAAATCTCGACTGTTTATGACTGAGTGAATAGCACGTTTATTTAGATGTGGAGTTTTTTCTAAGTCACATTGAGAGGCAAAATAAATCTTTTCAGGTGTTTCAAATTCAAGAAGTAATCTTTTTTGTAAAATAGGGCCGACATATCTAATTAGGCTTAACCAAATCCAATAAATATCCACTCATATCATCCCCTGTTTTGAAAGGCAAAAGTATCCTTTTCAAGATCTCTACTTAATAAACTCTTTTTCATATGGCTGCATTTTATATTGGGCTCTCCTTCAAGGTCAGCAATTGTACGTGCAATTTTGATGTATTTGTGTATGGTTCTCCCACTATATTCGAAGTGTTCAGCGGCTTTTAGCAGCAGCTTTTGAGACTCTCCATCAAGTGGACAGAATTCTTCAAGTAAAGATGCTGGAAGTTGACTATTACTAGTAATACCAGGTAAATCCTTATAGCGATTAATCTGAATAAAACGTGCTCGTTCAATATCTTGTCGTAAATCATACGAGCTTTTCCCATGCTGTTGCTTATTGAAAAAATCGACTACTCCCACATATTTTTGAATATCCATTCGATCAAGGATTGGACCGGAGATTTTTTTTCGATAAGATACTATTTCGTAATCAGTACAGCGGCAATACTTTTGACCAAAGTAACCGCATGGGCACGGATTCATTGCTCCTACTAGTGTAAAACTGGCTGGATAGGTATGGGTTCCCCATACACGAGATATGGTAACTGAGCCATCCTCCAGTGGCTGTCTCATACTGTCTAATGACTTCTTTGTAAATTCAGCAATTTCGTCTAAGAATAGGACGCCATGATGAGCAAGGGAAATTTCGCCTGGGAGAGCATAAGTGCCTCCTCCAATTAAAGCGTTTGTGGAAGCATTATGATGTAGAGACCTAAATGGGCGTTCTGTTATTAATTGTCCAGGGGACTTTAACAGATTGGCGACACTATATATTCTCATTACCTCGAGAGCTTCCTCTTCCGTCATTTTCGGTAAAATGGTGGGAATTCGTTTAGCAATCATACTCTTGCCGCATCCGGGAGGACCAATTAATAGAATATTATGGCCTCCTGCAACAGCAATTGTGATATATTCGAGCAGTCGTTCATGCCCTTTCACCTCCGAAAAATCTAAGTAAGAGGGTTCCTTGTTTTTGGATCTGTAAAATGAGTATACATTTGAGAATGGAAAAGGCCTTTCCTCCAATAAGTCAACTGCTTCATTCAAAGTGCTGCAGCCAAATATCTCTAAACCTTTAACTATTTTTGCTTCATCCACATTTTCTTTAGCAATAATGATTTTTTTTTTATTGGATTCCTTTGCTTTAATGACCATTGGTAATATTCCAGAAACAGGACGGATTGATGCATTAAGGGAGAGTTCACCAATGAAACCTGTATCGGTGATGCAGGGGGTATTGATTTGATCTGTTCTGATAAGAAGACCGACAGCCATTGCAAGATCGTAGTGGGTCCCTGTTTTTTTCATAACAGATGGAGCTAAGTTAAAGACAATTTTCTGCTGGGGAAAGATAAAGTTTGAATGTACAATTGCTGCTTCTAAGCGCTCCTTGGCCTCTTTTACAGCTTTATCACCAAGGCCCACGATGGATATAGAAGGGAGTCCAGATAATACATCTGTTTCAACATCAACAACATGCCCCTCAATACCAGATAAAGTAAAGCTTTTTGTCGTTGACGCCATTTCACAAGACCTCCATAGTATCATTGGAGTCTGATTGATTGGTATATTCAATATAATATTTGGTAGGTGGTTCTGGAAAATGAGATAAGATTTGAGTGGTAGAAATAAGTGGGTTGTCTTCGTTATAATAATAAGCCCTGCAGCTACTCCAAAGATAATCTTCTGGGTGTTTAACAAGGTTTGCTTTAACTGGATTACGATGAATATATCGATTAACCTCTAATTCATAATCAATAGAAGTAATGAACTCTGAGCCAAATCTATTCTCAAAAACATGACCTGAAAAGTCATACCGCTGGTTGTAGTATTTGGCGTATCTTGTATGAAGGTGTTTCATGAAATAGCTCGGGGTTGCTTCAATTAATTCCAATTGAAAGTGGATATGATTTGACATGAGGCAATAGGCAAGAAGGTGAAAGGGATATTTTTCTTTTGTTTCTGTCAATAACTCTAAATAGTGCATTCGGTCATAATCATCGTGAAAAAGCGGGTACTGACGCATGCCTCTGCTAGTAATATGATATTTTGCACCCGGAAACCAAACACGGCTTTTCCGTACCAAGAAAATCACTTCCCATAAAGTAATGTAGATAGTGTGGTGTCAGGCACTCTAAATGGACAATAGATAACAAATGTCTTTTTGAGGTGCCTGACACCGATGTTTGTAAGGGTTTACAACTGTGTTTAAAAATAACATTAATTCGCCACTTTGATATTAGTGTAGTATTTATTCTTAATGTTCTTGTAGGTGTCGAGATCTTTTAGATCAGAGCGTAGAGTGTCACATGTGCAATGTGTCAATCTGTGCTTATAGTCAATTTTAATCCATTCGCTGTCTTTAAGTTCTTTATTGCATACTTTGCAAATTCCCATGATAGATGTCTCCTTTACTATTTGTGTATTTATTCACATTCTAACATATAACTATATCTAAATGTTTGAATATTTGTTGAAGTTTACTTTTTTTATTTTGCTACTTTTAATTGGAAAGAGTACTTATTTAATAAATTCTTGTATGTATCTAAATCCTTTAAATCAGAGCGTAAACTATCACATGTACAGTGAGTTAATCTGTTTCTGTAGTCCATCTTTATCCAATCAGTATCCTTTAATTCTTTATTGCAAATTTTGCATGTGCTCATTAGTAATCCCCTTCTTACATATAGTTTGTGTATTTATTCACATTATAACATGTGTTAATCGTCACTGTCCATATATAACTGAATATTTTTTGAATAAATAATGTGTAACTATTGGGTAAGTTTCTAGAATAAAAGTGTCAGGCACCCCAGAAAGACAAATGTATCACATTTGTCTTTCTGGGGTGCCTGACACCACATTAATAACACCGTATTAACCTATAATCCCGGTTGTGCTTAAGAACACTAGGATAATAACAATTGGGATAACCCATCTCATTAAGAGTTTCCATGTGTGAAAGTAAGACGGCGCTAATGTGTTAGCCTGGAAAAACTCATTTTTTACTAGAGACTGATTCATTTTATAAATAATAAAGAAAGCAATAAACAGGTTTCCGAGAGGGAGCATGATATTACTTACCAGGTAATCGGTTAGGTCAAATACAGTTCTATCAAGCCATTTAAAATCAGCCAGCAGACTTGATGACAGAGCGGCAGGAATACCGGCTAAGAATACGATGATCCCTGAAACCCAAGAAACCTTTTTCCGCGAATGCTTCCCGTTGGCAGTAAAAGCAGCAACAATAATCTCTAATAAGCTAAAGGATGAGGTAAGCGTTGCAAATAAAAATAGGATTAAAAATAGACTTAAAAACAATTCGCCAAACGGCAGCTGTCCAAAAACGGTCGGAAGGACAATAAAGAGTAAGCCCGGTCCCTCGGTTGGCTCAAGGCCAAAGGAAAATACAACAGGGAAAATGGCCAGTCCTGCTAGCAGAGAAACAAATATATTCATGAACACAACAGAATTTGCCGAAGCAGGAATACTGACATCCTTATCTAAGTAGGAACTATACGTTACCATACAGGAAAATCCGACGGCTAAAGCAAAGAACGACTGACCGAGAGCGTATAGAACAGATTCACTTGTGATTTCTGAAAAGTCAGGCTCGAGGAAAAATTTTACGCCTTCCATTGCACCGTCCAATGTCAAAGAGCGAATCACTAGTATGATAAAAAAGATGAAGAGCAGCGGCATCATATATTTATTTGCTTTTTCAATTCCATTTTGCACGCCAAGGGCAATAACCACAATGTTAACAAGGATGAAAATGGCTAGTCCTAAAATGGTAATAGCCGGGCTGCCGGTCACCGTACCAAATAACTCTGGATAGTTAGCAGCTTCTTGAATCACTCTGCCGAATATAGATAACAGGCTGTATATGAATACCCACCCTCCGACAACGCAATAAAAGGAAAGAAGGAGGAAGCAGCCAACAACTCCCATGCGGCCAATATTCACCCATAAACTGTTGGGAGCTAATTTTTTATAGGCACTGATGGCTTCCATTCCCGATCCACGGCCAATGATAAACTCTGAGATAAGCATAGGAAGTCCGATTATTAAAGTAAAAATAACAAAAATAAGAAAAAACGCCCCACCGCCGCTTATACCGGTGACATAGGGGAATTTCCAAATGGCCCCCAAACCAATGGCAGCACCTGCTGATGATAAAATAAAACCCAGCTTGGATGACCATTTCTCTGTGTTTTTTTCCATAAAAACTCCTCCAAAATATGATCAGTACGATAGCAACTATGATGTTTTCAATAGAGTAGGGTTATATTAAAAAGCAAACATATTTAACAAACAAACGATTGTTTTTTCCATAGCTATAGAACCTTTTATGTCCTTTAACATCATAACATAATTAAGCTTGCATATAACATGTTTGAAGAGGGATCGTATGATCAAATAATTTGAAATCCCTAATAGAGACAACTTTATGCCCCCGGTGGTATAATGGATATACAAATAGCAGGGTCTGTAAATAAATAAAGGGGGATGAGTTTATGTTTATCGTTAGTGCGGAAGCAAATGCAGAAATTCAAAATAGAAAGGCTGAATATGGGAAGGAGTATGTTCGCCTTCAAATGCGACATAGCTGCTATATGAAAGTAAAGCTGACTTTCGAAGATGAGATTCTTCCAAACGATGTAGAAGAGGTGGTTGATGGGGTCCGTTTTATCATCGACAAAGGCCATGAGCATTACTTTTTCAATAAAAAAATTGTTTACGGCCCAGATAAATTTGGGTTTAAAGAATTTGATTTAGCGCCGCTAGAGCAGGCTTAAGGTATATTCAAAAGTTTCTCCCATATACTGTACTGTTATAAACATGTACAAGGGGGGGTTGTTTTGCAATTCTACTATGGACCGCAAATGCCTTTACGAATATTAGATGAAGCAGAGTTTTGGAAGCATCAGGAAGAGGAGCATACAGTGGTGATTCGCGCGCTTGTACCAAATCTTGAGGAGGAATATGTAGAGGCATTGGAAGAATGGGAAGCAGCACTTGGTGAAACACATAAAAAGGTGGTTCGATTTATTGAAACGGTTGCCCGCTCCGGCTACCAAATTTCTCAAGCACTGCAGCAGCAGGTCATGCAGCTGGTTTCCTTTAGCCTCCAGCAAAGCCTGCAGTTTATTCATCTATGCCAGCAAATCAAAACCAAGAGCAAGGCCGTGAGCGCGAACCCAACGGCAAAAACAGTCATAGATCATATCATTCGCGAGTCTGAGTATTTTGTTGGTATTTCCCAGGCGCTCTTGTATCAGCAACAGGCATAATCATATATTTTTATAAAAGAGAAGCAGTGCCTGACGTTCAGACACTGCTTTTCTATTTATCATAATAGCGAATATAATCATAATTAGAAGTTGGTACTTTTTTAATGACCTCACCGTTTTCATT
>Ga0182739_1003622_pt1 | contig 13349 bp, 8 predicted proteins | sample eDN5th30CBELigBY_FD_128873 | JGI IMG/M metagenome (GOLD analysis project Ga0182739, IMG submission 128873) | Enriched backyard soil microbial communities from Emeryville, California, USA - eDNA 5th pass 30_C BE-Lig BY (version 2) (version 2) | ecosystem: Environmental > Terrestrial > Soil >... | reverse complement strand
TCTACCATGATCACGGCATACAACTGAGTAGCTCCACCGAGGCGCAGGTGTATTACCTGGGCTTCAACTGGCGCGACCCCGTGGTGGGCGGCGGCGACACACCTGAACAGCGGGAAAAGAACCGCAAGCTGCGCCAGGCCATCAGCATCGCGTTCAACTGGGAACAGTTCGTATCGATCTTCGAGAACGACGAAGCCCAGGTGGCCTACGGCCCGGTGCCGCCCGGCATACTCGGCTATCTTCCGCTGCCCGAAGGGCTGAACCGCCAGGTCTACACGCTGGAGGACGGGCGTCCCGTGCGCAGGCCCTTGAGCGAGGCGCGGCAACTGCTGAAGGAGGCCGGCTATCCGGATGGGCGCGATGCGGCCACCGGCAGGCCGCTGATCCTGCATTTCGATTCGGCCGGCGGCATGGGCTCGAGCGCGATGCTCGACTGGATGCGCCGCCAGCTTGCCGCCATCGATATCCAGCTGGAGGTCAGGGCCACCGATTACAACCGGTTCCAGGACAAGATGCGCACAGGCAGCGCACAAATGTTCATGTGGGGTTGGGTGGCAGACTACCCGGATGCCGAGAACTTTCTCTTCTTGTTGTACGGACCCAATGCGAAGGCGGTCAATGGTGGCGAGAACGCGTCGAACTATCAGAATCCCGAATTCGACCGGCTGTTCGAACAGATGCGCTATCTTGACGACGGGCCTGAGAAGGAGCAGCTGGTGCACCGGATGATCGCCCTCGTGCAGACCGATGCGCCCTGGATGTTCGGCTACTTTCCCAAGTCGGGCGGCGCCTACCAGGCGTGGGTCGGCAATGCCAAGCCTACGCAGATGGTGCGCAATACCCTTCAGTACTACCGCGTGGACCCCGCCTTGCGCGCGGCGAGCATCCGGAAGTGGAACCAACCCATCTGGTGGCCCTTGTGGTTGCTGGGTCTTGGCGCGCTGTTGACGGCTGCGTGGGCATGGCGACTGGCCCGCCGACGCGATGCCGCCACCGCGCAAAGGCATGCCGAAGCCGGAGGCCGACCATGATCCGCTATGTGCTGCGCCGCTTGATGTATGGTGCCCTGATTCTGATCGGGGTGAACCTTCTGACTTTCGTGCTGTTCTTTGCCGTGAATACGCCGGACGACATGGCCAGGCTGTCGATCGGCGGGCAGCGGATCAGCCAGGACGCGATCGAGAAATGGAAGGCCGACAGGGGCTACGACAAGCCTTTGTTCTACAACGCCCAGGAAAGCGGCGCCCGGAAGTGGACGGACACCATCTTCGCGGACCGCTCGCTGCCCTTGCTGCGCTTCGACTTCGGCTTCTCGGACGAGGGCCGCGATATAGGCCATGAAGTGGCGCGTCGCATGGGCCCGAGCCTGGCCCTGGCCTTGCCGACCTTCGCACTGGGGCTCTTTGTCTGCGTTGCGTTCGCGCTCCTGCTGGTGTTTTTCAAGGGAACGCGGCTGGACTTCGCCGGCGTGGTGCTCTGCGTTGTCCTGCTGTCGATTTCCGGCCTGTTCTATATCATCGCCGGACAGTGGCTGTTCGCCAAGGTATTGCGCTGGGTGCCGTATTCCGGCTTCGTCGATGGGTGGGGCAGCGTGCGTTTCCTCATTCTGCCCGTTCTGGTCGGCATCGTTTCCCGCCTGGGCGCCGAGTCACGCTTCTACCGAACCTTGTTCCTCGAAGAGGCCGGCAAGGATTACGTCCGCACAGCCCGGGCGAAAGGTTTGTCCGAGCGCGTGGTGCTGTTCCGGCATGTGTTGCGCAACGCCATGCTGCCCATCCTGACAGGCACCGTCACCGCCATTCCCTTGCTGTTCATGGGCAGCCTCATCTCGGAGTCCTTCTTCGGCATACCAGGGCTGGGCAGCTACACCATAGACGCGATCAACGCGCAGGACTTCTCCATCGTGCGCGCCATGGTCTTCCTGGGCTCGGCGCTGTACATCGTGGGATTGATCCTCGCAGACATCTCCTACACCATCGCCGATCCCCGGGTTCGATTCGAGTAGATCCATGCCAAAGTTCATTTTCCTGTGGACCGATATATTCGTTTTTTGCCTGGTGCTGGCCGTGGTGCTTTACGCCATCCGGGCGCGCCGTAGCGCATCGCTCCGGTCGGCGTGGCGCAGTGTGGCCAGGACGCCGTCCGCCATGTGCGCGGCCGTGCTGCTGGCGGGCTTTGCGACGATCGGCGTGCTTGACTCCATCCATTACCGCCCGCTCTTGCCTCCGGTTCAGGCACAGGGCGTCGCGGCGCAAGCTGCGCCCGTCTATTCGCCGGTGCTGCGTTCGGCGCTCGACGATCTGCTTTCGCTGACACAACTCTCGCAACGCGAGACGACCTACTCGGCCCCGTTGGCCATCCGGCAGTTCACCAAGGAAACGCAATTGATCGACGGCCGGCCTGTCCGGGACTTTCCGCGTCTGAAGCATGCGGGGCAGGGTCTGCAGGACGACTCGGGCCACCTTGCGGATGTGTACGCCAGGCTGCTGCGCGGTCTGGCGGCGGGCGTGGTGGCGTCCTTGCTGGCCGGTGGACTGCTCACCCTTTTGCATGTCCGAAGGGCCGGGTCACTGGGCCGGGCATGGAGGACATGGTGGCGCAATGAGTCCGGATTCCCCTGGCGGCCCGTATGGGTCACGGCCAGCATCGTGCTCATCGTGGGCGCGGTGGCGCTGGCGCTGAGCCAGAACTACCACGTGCTCGGCACGGATCGCACCGGCAACGATGTCTTGTGGCAGTGCCTGAAGAGCGTACGCACCGCGCTGGTCATCGGTACGCTGACGACGATGGCGATGTTGCCGCCGGCGCTGGGCTTCGGTATCGCGGCGGGCTATTTCAGGGGTCGCATCGACGACATCATCCAGTACATCTACACCACCCTGACATCCATCCCGGGCGTACTGCTGATCGCCGCCTGCGTCCTGATGATGCAGGTGTACATCGACAATAATCCCGACCTGTTCGACACCGTTGCGTCCCGCGCCGACCTGCGCCTGTTCATGCTGTGCCTGATCCTGGGCCTGACGGGCTGGGCCGGCCTGTGCCGGCTGCTTCGGGCCGAAACGCTGAAGCTGCGCGAACTGGAGTACGTGCAGGCAGCCCGCGCGTTCGGCGTAGGGCACTGGCGCATCATGCGGCGTCATCTCCTTCCCAACCTGATGCATATTGTCCTGATCACGCTGGTGCTTGAGTTTTCCAGCCTGGTGCTGTACGAGGCGGTGCTGTCCTACCTGGGCATTGGGGTGGATCCCAGTACGCCCTCGTTCGGCACCATGATCGATTCGGCCCGTCTCGAAATGTCTCGCGACCCCATGATCTGGTGGAATCTTTTCGGGGCGTTTGCCTTCTTGTTGGCTCTCGTCCTGTCCGCCAATATTTTCGCCGATGCGGTCCAGGATGCCTTCGATCCGCGCACGCGCCGCTTCCGGCCTCAACGGCTGGTGGCCACCGGAGGGGGTAGCGTTCCCGCTGCAGCCTTGCGCGGGGACGCAGTGACCGCGGCAGGTACCGCTGATGCAACGCGAGGGCGCACATGAACGAAGTCGGGAACCCTTCGGTGCCGCCGACGGCTTCGGCGTCCGATACCGTCCTGTCCATCCACGATCTGTCGGTGCGTATCGCCAGCGACGCGGGCGTGCAGGAAGCCGTGCGGTCGCTGGATCTTGCCATCAGGCGAGGCCAGACGTTCGCTCTCGTGGGCGAATCGGGCTGCGGCAAAAGCATGACGGCGCTTGCGCTGTTGCGCCTGCTGCCCGAAGCCGGCTGGATTTCGGCGGGTCGCATCTTCCTGGGAAATGAAGAGCTTGGCGCCTTGCCCGAGCGCGGCATGCGCCGGGTCCGCGGTGGCCAGGTCGGCATCATTTTCCAGGAACCATCGACCAGCCTGAATCCCGTCATGACGATAGGCCAGCAGTTGTTCGAGGCCCTGCGCACGCATACGACCTATCGTGGCAAGGCGATGGCGGAGCGGGCGACCTGGTGGCTGGAGCGGGTAGGCATACCCGATGCCGAACGGCGCCTGGGCGATTACCCCTTTCAGTTCTCGGGGGGACAGAAGCAGCGCATCATGATCGCCATTGCGCTGGCCGCCGAACCCAAATTGCTGATCGCCGATGAGCCCACGACCGCTCTGGATGTGACGGTCCAGGCGCAGATACTGGAGCTGCTGGCCGATATCCAGAAAGAGATGGGGCTCGCCATCTTGCTGATCACGCACGATCTCGCCGTCGTGAAAAATGTCGCCGATTACGTCGCCCTGATGCGCGCGGGCGAAATCGTCGAGATGGTCGCCGCCGCCGATTTCTTTAAGTCGCCGCGACATCCGTATGCGAAGGAACTGCTTGCAGCCATTCCGACCTTCGAGAAACGCGGTCGCCCGCTTTCGGCGCCGGACACCTCCCGCGGGGCGGCGCACCCGGGAGCGTCGACCGATGAACGGCTGCCCTTCGCGGGGACGGCTTCGGGACCTGCCCTGGCACGGCATGAGGTCGAGGCGGGGAAGGCGGGTGGGCAGCCCCTGCTCGATGTGGTCGGCCTGTCGGTCAGCTATGTCAGGAAGGGCAGCCTGTTCGGCCGCCCGACGCAGCGCCTGACCGTCGTCGACGAGGTGTCGTTCCAGGTGCATGCCGGCGAGACGCTTGCCTTGCTGGGGGAATCGGGTTGCGGCAAGACAACGACGGCCAAGGCTTTGCTCAGGCTGCTCGACAAGCAGGCCGACGTAGGAGGCCGCGCCACCCTTGGCGGTGTCGATCTGCTGGGGGCAGGCCGGACGCAGCTACGCAAGTTGAGGCAGTCCATACAAATCGTGTTCCAGGATCCCTATGCATCCCTGGATCCGCGAATGCTGGTGGGCGACATCCTCGATGAAGGCATTGCGGCATTGCGTCCGGAACTGTCGCGCGCCGATCGCCTGACCGTGGCGCAATCGCTGCTGGATCGGGTGGGCCTTCCCAAGAATACGGCGGACCGGTATCCGCACGAGTTCTCCGGGGGGCAGCGGCAGCGCATCGCGATCGCCCGTGCGCTGGCGGTCGAGCCGGCCGTGCTGATCTGTGACGAGCCGACGTCCGCACTGGACGTCTCCGTTCAGGCCCAAATCCTTGACTTGCTGCAGGCCTTGCAGCGTGAACTCGACATCGCCTATCTGTTCATCACGCACAACTTTGGCGTGGTCGAATACCTGTCGGACCGCATTGCGATCATGCATGGTGGCCGCATCATCGAATCAGGCAGTACGCAAAGCGTGCTGACAGCGCCTCAGCACGAAGAGACGCGCCGTTTGCTTGCCGCGGTGCCGCGCCTATAATGACTTCATGCGTACCTTCGTACGCGTGCGCCTTGAATTGGGCGGTCTTGCCCACATATGGTAGACATGTCACTCAAAGTCTTTGATCTCCAGTGCGAACAGGGCCACGTCTTCGAGGGCTGGTTCAGTTCGGCCGACAATTACGAGGCCCAGCAGTCGCGGGGCCTGCTCAGTTGTCCCGTTTGCGAAAGTACGCACATCAGCAAGAAGCTGTCGGCGCCACGCCTCAATGTCAGCCATTTGAAGGAAGCCGATGCTGCGCCATCGGCCGCTACCGTAACGCCTGCGGCCAGCGCGACCGCCGTGGCGTCGCCCGCCGCCTCACAAATGACGCAATTGCAGGCCGAGGTGCTCAAGCATATTCGCCAGATCGTGCGCAGTACGGAAAATGTGGGTGCCCGCTTCGCCGAAGAAGCGCGTCGGATTCACGATGGCGAAGCGACCGAGCGGCCCATCAGGGGTACCGCTACGCCGCAAGAGCGTGAAGAGCTCGCCGAAGAAGGTATAGCGGTCATGCCCATCCCGGCATTCCTGGATGACGACCGCCTGCAATAGTCGATAGCGGGCATGTCAACAGGCGGCAAAGCCGCCTGTTGATGCGCGTTACATCGCGCGGCTGCGGTATTCGCCCGTACGCGTGTCGATTTCGATCTTGTCGCCGATGTTGCAGAACAGCGGGACGTTGATTTCCATGCCGGTGTTCGTCTTGGCGGGCTTCAGGACCTTGCCCGATGTGTCGCCTTTGACGGCGGGTTCCGTGTAGGTGATCTCGCGCACCACGATGGTGGGAAGCTCGACCGAAATGGCGCGTCCTTCATAGAAGACGACGTCGACCGTCATGCCTTCTTCAAGATAATTCAGCGCGTCGCCCATGCTCTCGGCTTCGACTTCGTACTGGTTGTATTCTTCGTCCATGAAGACATACATGGGGTCGGCATAGTACGAGTAGGTGCATTCCTTGTTTTCCAGCACGACGACTTCAAATTTTTCGTCCGCCTTGTACACCGATTCGCTACCCGATCCGGTCAGCAGATTCTTGAATTTCAGCTTGACGACGGCCGAGTTGCGGCCCGACTTGTTGTATTCGGCCTTTTGCACGACGAGCGGGTCGTTGCCGACCATGACGACGTTACCAACGCGCAATTCCTGTGCGGTTTTCATATATTAAAAAACTCCGGGGTTTGAATTGCTCCGCCAGATGCCACTGCCGGGCCGGAGCATGTCGTAAAAAACCAATTATTTTAACCTTTTCAAGGCTCTTGCGTACAAAACGCGATAAGCGCCTCGACCAGGCTGGGTTGACCCGCCAGTTCCGTGCTCCAGTGCCGTGCATCCTCTTGCCACCGCGCCCAGGCGCCGGGTTCGAGAAGCTGGGCCAAGCCCGCAGAGAATTCGGTGCCCGGGCCGGCATTCCAGTCATGCATGAGCTGGCGGACTTGAGGCGATAAGCGGGATCGATTCAGGAAAGCATGGAGCTTCTCCATGTGGGTTTCGTCGTCCTGGGGATAAATATGCCAGAGCAGCGGTTTGGCCGCCCAAAGGCCCCGCAGCAATGAGTCTTCGCCTCGCACGATGTTCAGGTCGCTGCTCCAGAGCAGATGGTCGAAGCCGGTCTGGTCGAGAAACGGGACGTCGTGCACATACACGTTGCCATGGTCGCCGGCCTCGAGCCGAGGGCAGACGCCCGACGGTCGCAATATCACGGTCGGGATGCGCTGCGTCTGAAAGGTGCGCACGAGCGCCAGGGCCGGGGCGTGGGGGTAGCAGAACAGCATGGCCTGTCGTGCGCCGGCTTCGAGCATGGCGATTTGCCGTTCGGGCAGGCCGCACGCGCGCAGCAAGGTGTAACGCAGTGAAGGATGGGCGAGCCAGGCGTCCCTGTGCGCCGGCAGACCAGGCTCGCGCAGCAGCCCGCCCGTCGCGGGCGTGAAGCCGGGAAAGAAGAATGTCTTGCGCAGCCCATTGGCCTGCATCGACGGCAGCCCATGGCAAGACTCGACCCACGGCTCCGCGCTGAGGTATTCAAGATTGATCCATAGGCTGTCCGTTCGTCGCATGCGCTCGATGAAGTCCGCGGGCGGATCGCAGGCGAAGGCCTCGATGACGACGGCATACGGCTGTAGTGCAGGCGCCGGCTCGCTCCAGTGAACGATGTCGACACCTTGTATCTGCTGTTCGTCGGCGTGCCTGTCCAGCAGCGGCTCGATGCGGGCGAAGACCGAAAGATCATCCACCCACAAGCGTACCGGGGGATGCGCCGGCAAGGCCGCCAGTTGACGGGCCATCCGCCAGCAGACGCCAATGTCGCCGAAGTTGTCGACGACACGGCAGAAGATGTCGAAAGACAGCAGCGGCATTCAGTGAAAATGGGCGGGCGTCAAGTCGGTTTCTTCAGGTAGCTCGGGATGCAGCATTTCGCCCAGGGGATTCGGGAAATGCGGCGCGCCGCAGTCGTCACAGAACTCGAGCGGATAGATGCCCGGAAGCCGGCGCACCTCGCCGACGCCGAGGTCCTTCAGCAACGCCGAGATCTCGTCCGGCACGTCGATATGTTCGACGTCCATGTCGTCGGCGGCCGCTTCTTCCTTGCTGAGCACCGGCCAGATGCAGCCGTACACGACTTCGTTGCTGGTGCGCGTGCTGAAGCCGATCCGGAATTCTTCGACCGCCGTATCGCCGCAGGCGGCAATGACGGCCCGCAGTTCATCGCCGGGCAGGTGGGCGGCGCTCTGCAGCCAGGTGACGGCCGCCTTCAGGGCGAGCGGCCTGATGCGACGGTCGGCCTCGCGGCTGTTTGTGTAGTATGCGTCGGGCTGCAGGTATTCCATCTGGCAACCCGTGAACAGCGGCCCCAAGGTCGGGCTGCTGCCTTGTATCCAGCCCTCGAGCGCGTCTTCGCGCTTCAGGAACGTATTCGACTCCGTACGCATCTGCCAGCGGAACAAGGGAGAGCCTGCGGGCACCGCGATGACGCCAATCAGGAAGCGGGCATCGGCCAACATGCCTTCGGTATCGGCGGGCTCATTCAACGGGCACGGCTCGGAGGACGTCCCCAGGGCTTGCAAGGCCAGCCGTTGTGTCCACACCCGCGTTTCCTGGAAGGTTTGCGGCATCTGGTCGAAGCTGACCAGTTGCGGCACGAAGGCGAGCTTGGCGCCCTCTGCGGCAATGTGTGCCTGGACCTGCTGCGCGAGTTCGGATTGCTGAGGAGCCGTCAGGGTGCCGTCCGGCAGCTGATAGCGCGTCCAGGCGACGATGGGGGCCGAGAACAGCAAGGCATCGTACCGGGTACCGGCCAAGGTAATGCTGGCCGATTCGGACAGCGTCTCGGCTTGCTCGACGAGAATTTCGTAGCTGTTGAGGTCGGTGACCAGCAGATGGTCGAGTGCGCTTTCGACGATTTTGTTCTTTTTACCCAGGAGCAGCTTGTCGAGCAGGGTGCCCAACATGTTCTCCCAGTAGACGTCCTCGAGCCGGCTGCCGGAACGCGTCAGGGCTTCTGTCAGGGTCAGCAAACGCTGGGCGTCGCGGGACAGACGGGATGGAGAGGTGGCAGGCATACGAGACATGAAGATAAAGCGAGTGGTCGAAGGACTAGTGTACCGCTGTACCCATGTTCGTGTGCCTGCCTGATTGCCGGAGGCCGCGCGGCTCAGGCGGCCAGCAGCTCGCGCAGCACGTAAGGCAATATGCCGCCGTGCAGGTAGTAGTCGACCTCGGTCGCCGTATCGATGCGCAGCAGCATGGGAATCGCCTGGGAACTGCCGTCGGCGCGGTGTATCGTCAGCGTGACGTCCTGCTGCGGTCGGATGCCGGCCTCGAGGCCCGAAATGTCGTACGTCTCGGTGCCGGTGATGCCCAGCGATTCGATGGTGTCGTTCCCCTTGAACTGCAGCGGCAGCACGCCCATGCCCACCAGGTTGCTGCGGTGGATGCGTTCGAAGCTGCGCGCCACGACTGCCTTGACGCCCAGCAATTGGGTGCCCTTCGCCGCCCAATCGCGCGAGGAGCCGGTGCCGTACTCTTCGCCGGCGAAGACGACGGTCGGTACGCCCGAGGCTATGTACTTCATGGCGGCATCATAGATGGACAGGCGTTCGCCGGTCGGTTGGTAGAGCGTCTCGCCGCCCTCGTACCGGCTGCCGTCCGGCAGCGGGGGAATCATCAGGTTCTTGATGCGCACGTTCGCAAAGGTGCCGCGCATCATGATCTCGTGATTGCCGCGGCGCGAGCCGTAGCTATTGAAGTCCTGCTTCATGACGCCGTTCGCCTTGAGCCATTCGCCGGCCGGTGAGGACTCCTTGATCGACCCGGCGGGCGAAATATGGTCGGTCGTCACGGAATCGCCGAAGACGGCCAGGGCCCGTGCTCCCTTGACGGCGGGCACGGCGTCGGGCTGCATGCCGAATTCCTCGAAGAAGGGCGGTTCTGCAATGTAGGTCGAGGCGGGCCAGGTGTAGACCTCGCCTTGTACCCCCGAGATGTTTTCCCACAGCTTGCCCGGGTTGGTCTTGATCTCGGCATAGTTGCCGCGAAAAACGACCGGGTCGAGGGCTTGGCCCAGTAACGCCTGCACCTCGGCGTTGCTGGGCCAGATGTCGCCCAGCCACACGTCGCCATGTCGGCCGCGGCCGACAGGCTCGGTCATCAGGTCCTTCAGGACTGTCCCGGCCAGTGCATAGGCGACCACCAGCGGCGGCGATGCCAGGAAGTTCGCCTTGATGTTGGGATGGATCCGCGCCTCGAAGTTGCGGTTGCCGGACAGGACGGCGGAGCAGACCAGGCCGTTTTGCGTGATGGCCTCGTTCAGGTCGGGGGACAGGTCGCCGGCATTGCCGATGCAGGTGGTACAGCCATAAGCCGCGACATCGAAGCCCAGCTGTTCCAGGTAGGGCAGCAGGCCCGTCTTGGTGAGGTAGTCGGTGACGACGCGGGAGCCCGGCGCCAGCGACGTTTTGATGTGTTTCGGCACGGTCATGCCGGCCTCGACCGCCTTCTTGGCCATCAGGCCCGCCGCCAGCAGCACGCTGGGATTCGACGTGTTCGTGCACGACGTGATGGCGGCGATCAGGATGTCGCCGTTCTTGACTTGCGTTCCCGCGCTGGTCGTGAAGGTTTCGTTCAGTTTCTGGGGCGGCTGGTTGAACCCCGTGGCGGATTGTTCGCTGAACAGCCGGGTAAAGGTGTTCTTGACGTCGCCCAGTTCGATGCGGTCCTGCGGGCGCTTGGGGCCGGCAAGCGAGGGAGTGACCGTGGACAGGTCCAGGGTAATGAGCTGGCTGTAGCCGATGTCGCTCGCGTTGGGTATGCCGTACATACGCTGCGCCTTGAAATAGGCCTTCAGCGCGTCGATTTCCTCTTGGCTGCGTCCGGTGCCGCGGAAATATTCCAGCGTGCGGTCATCGACGGGGAAGAAGCCCATGGTGGCCCCGTACTCGGGCGCCATGTTGCCGATCGTTGCGCGGTCGGTCACCGACAGACTGGACGTGCCCGGACCGCAGAACTCGACGAACTTGCCGACGACCTTTTGCTTGCGCAGCATTTCGGTGATGGTCAGCACGAGGTCGGTCGCTGTGACGCCACCGCGAAGCTGGCCCTTGAGTTCGACGCCCACGACGTCCGGCGTGAGGAAGTAGACGGGTTGCCCCAGCATGCCCGCTTCGGCCTCGATGCCGCCTACGCCCCAGCCGACCACGCCAATACCGTTGATCATGGTGGTATGGCTGTCGGTGCCCACCAGGGTATCCGGGTAGTACACATTATTCCGGGCGTCGTAGTGCACGCCACGGGCGAGGTGCTCGAGGTTCACCTGGTGCACGATGCCAAACCCCGGCGGCACGACCCCGAATGTGTCGAAGGCCTGCATGCCCCACTTCATGAATTGATAGCGTTCCTGGTTGCGCTGGAATTCCAGCTTCATGTTCAGGTCCAGGGCGTCCTTCGTGCCGTAGTGATCGATCATGACGGAGTGGTCCACGACCAGGTCCACGGGCACCAGCGGCTCGATGCGCTTGGGGTCCTTGCCCATCCTGGCCGCCACCGAACGCATGGCCGCGATGTCGGCCAGCAGGGGTACGCCCGTGAAGTCCTGCAGGACGACGCGCGCCACGACGAACGGAATCTCGCTCGTGCGCTTGGCCCGTGGTTTCCAGCCCGCGAGCTGCCTGACATGTTTTTCGGTGATTTTCTTCCCGTCGCAGTTGCGGAGGACCGACTCCAGCACGATGCGGATCGATACGGGCAGGCGCTGGATGTCGATACCGAGCGCTTCGCCCAGGGCGGGCAAGGAATAAAACTGGGCCGTCTTTCGTCCGACCTTGAATTTCTGCAGGCTGTTGAGCGTGTTTTGCGGCATGAAGGACTCCGGATCTATGGTTAGGGGAGCATCGGGGACCGTGCTGGCGGGCAGCGAGGCGTAACCCGCGTTATTTTAGGCCTGATTCCCGCCGGCTTGGTGCGAAAAAAAACCCCGACACGTATGTCGGGGTTCTTGTCGAACGGCTTGAAGCGCCAGGCTTACACGCTGACCGAATCCGCGATTTCCTGGAAGTCTTCGATTTGATCGAAGTTCATGTAGCGGTAGATCTGGTCGCTGTTGGCCGTGAGTACGCCCATGCTGGCCATGTATTCCTCGCGGCTGGGAATGCGGCCCAGGCGCGAGCAGACAGCGGCGAGCTCGGCGGAACCGAGGAACACGTTGGAGTTCTTGCCCAACCGGTTCGGGAAGTTCCGGGTGCTGGTCGACATGACGGTCGCACCTTCACGCACCTGTGCCTGGTTGCCCATGCACAGCGAGCAGCCCGGCATTTCCATGCGGGCCCCCGCGCTGCCCAGGACGCCGTAGTGGCCTTCCTCGGTGAGCTGCTTCTGGTCCATCTTGGTGGGAGGCGCCACCCACAGCTTGGTCGGGATATCCCGCTTGCCTTCGAGGAGCTTCGACGCGGCCCGGAAGTGGCCGATGTTGGTCATGCAACTGCCGATGAACACTTCGTCGATGGCCGTGCCCGCTACGTCGGACAAGGTCTTGACGTCGTCGGGGTCGTTGGGGCAGGCCACGATGGGCTCGTGGATGTCTGCCAGGTCGATCTCGATGACAGCGGCGTATTCCGCGTCGGCATCCGGCTCGAGCAATTGGGGATTGGCCAGCCAGGCCTGCATCGCCTTGATGCGGCGTCCGAGCGTGCGTTCGTCTTCGTAGCCGTTGGCAATCATCCATTTCAACAGGGTGATGTTGCTGTTGATGTATTCGATGATGGGTTCCTTGTCCAGGCGGATGCTGCAGCCGGCCGCCGAGCGCTCGGCCGATGCATCGGACAGTTCGAATGCCTGCTCGATCTTGAGATTCGGCAAGCCTTCGATTTCGAGGATGCGGCCGGAGAAGATGTTCTTCTTGCCCTGCGTTTCCACGGTGAGCAGGCCTTGCTTGATGGCGTACAAAGGAATGGCGTTGACGAGGTCACGCAGGGTGACGCCCGGCTGCAGCGAGCCTTTGAACCGGACCAGTACGGATTCCGGCATGTCGAGCGGCATGACGCCGGTGGCTGCGGCGAACGCGACGAGGCCCGATCCGGCAGGGAAGCTGATGCCAATGGGGAAGCGGGTGTGCGAGTCGCCGCCAGTGCCGACGGTGTCGGGCAGCAGCATGCGGTTGAGCCACGAGTGGATGATGCCGTCGCCCGGGCGCAGGGCTACGCCGCCACGGGTGCTGATGAAGGCGGGCAGTTCGTGGTGCGTCTTGACGTCGACGGGCTTGGGATACGCCGCAGTGTGGCAGAACGACTGCATGACGAGGTCGGCCGAGAATCCGAGGCATGCGAGGTCCTTGAGCTCGTCGCGTGTCATGGGTCCGGTCGTGTCCTGGCTTCCGACGGAAGTCATGCGCGGTTCGCAATAGGTGCCGGGGCGAACGCCCGTGCCTTCGGGCAGGCCGCAGGCACGGCCGACCATCTTCTGGGCCAGTGTGTAGCCCTTGCCGGAGTCGGCGGGGTTCTGGGGCAGGCGGAACAGCGTGGAGGGCGGCAGGCCCAGCGCTTCACGGGCCTTG
>Ga0182739_1003621_pt1 | contig 13350 bp, 13 predicted proteins | sample eDN5th30CBELigBY_FD_128873 | JGI IMG/M metagenome (GOLD analysis project Ga0182739, IMG submission 128873) | Enriched backyard soil microbial communities from Emeryville, California, USA - eDNA 5th pass 30_C BE-Lig BY (version 2) (version 2) | ecosystem: Environmental > Terrestrial > Soil >... | reverse complement strand
GCCATTTTAATTACTCAGGCTGTTATTTTTACCATTCTATGTTCGGTATTTGTGTTATTTCCCAGTGTAAACAGTTCGTATTGGATTCTTACCGCCTTAACTTCACAGCTGGCCTTATTATTTTATATATTGTTGTTCGCGACGGCTATTAGGTTGCGTTATAAGTATCCCCATCAGCCCAGGGCTTATCGGTTACCCGGCGGTAATATATGGATGTGGTTAATTGCGGGTATGGGAATTTTAGCTTGCTTGGCAACCTTAGGGTTGGGTTTTTTACCGCCCGCACAACTGCAACTAGGTAATTTATGGAGCTATGAACTGATTTTGCTAGGTGGAATAGTTGTGGTGAGCCTATCGGCATTTGCAGTTACCCAATTAAATAAAACTAACGCGAGGCGCAACTTTTTTACTAAGGACTAGTGTCCTATCGCTTAGGTTTCTAAGCCAATCCCTCCTGGCTTTGCTTAGAAAACCAGCCTTGCCCCTCCGTGGCCAAAGCGCTACAGCGGGGCAGAGTATACTTTGCCTGCTACCGCTTTCGCCCATCGTACTCATACACTGCGTACGATGGCGTGATTTAAGCGCCACCCGGTTTTTGAAAAAGTTGAGTCTCGCGTAAAATTAAGTAATCGGTAGCCGATAAACAACCAGTAAAAAAGGGCTGTCTATTTAATTAAGCTCTATCTACCGGAAAACTAATGATTTCTTGCAGGGACTGGGCATTACATGCCAGCATCACCAATCTATCAAGGCCTAAGGCTACGCCTGCACAATCCGGAATGCCATGCTCAAGGGCCGCTAGTAAATTATAATCCATGGGCACTATCGGTAAACCCAATGGTTTACGCTCCTCTAATTCGTAAGCAAAACGTCGGTGTTGTTCTTTGGCATCGCTGAGTTCATGAAAGCCATTGGCAAGTTCTATGCCCTTAACGTAAACTTCAAATCGTTCCGCCAAGGGGGGCTTCCCAGGACGAACTTGGGCGAGGGCCGCTTGCGTGGCTGGATAATCATAAATAAAGCAGGGATTTTTTTGACCTAAATGTGGCTCAATCACATGGCTCATTAATAAATGCAGCCAACTGTCTTTATTATCTAGTTCTAAAGAGGGGATCTCAATGCCATGTGCTTTAGCCGTTTGCCGTAAATCTTCACTAGAAGCGTTATGTGGATCAAGTTTGGCGTGGCGTAGAAAAATCTGCTGATAGCTGAACCTTTCTGCAGATTCACAGCCAAGCACCCACTGTAGCAACTCATCCATTTCATTCATTAAATCATGATGATCAAAGCCCGGTCTATACCACTCTAACATGGTAAATTCTGGATTATGATGCCGTCCTAATTCATCGTTGCGAAAGGCCTTACAAATTTGATAAATAGGTCCGCTGCCAGCGGCTAACAGGCGCTTCATGGCAAATTCGGGAGAAGTTTGTAGATAAAGGGTTTTTCCACGAGCGGCCCCTGGCCCCGTATAACAAGTAGAAAATGAATGCAAAACCGGATCGGTGATGGTTGCATTAGATAATAAAGGGGTTTCAACCTCTAAAATATCACGAGCGGCAAAAAAATTACGAATCTTGGCTAGAATTTGAGCCCGCTTGGTTAAATTAGCTAAGCTAGCAGTGGGTTGCCAATTCTGTTTATCATCTTGCATTGCTAAGCTCCAAAAATTTAGCTAAAAGGCGAGGTTTAAGATTAATAAATAGAGCAAGAACTAAGTCATCTCAATTATTAGCCGAATTTAATAATATCATACCACAGTGAGGAGAAGTCACCATGGTATAAAAATGAAAAACTAGTTATCTAAAAATTATTTGCAAATAATGGATTTATTTCAGCTATTTTGGCATTGGAAATTATCATCAAGTTTTATTGTAACCCACATCCCGCACCTAATTTCAGGAATAAATTGGTTGATGAGTGGAGGTATCCGCTTAGAGTAGCCTTCTCTATCAACTACGTAATTAACTAAAAGTTTTAAGGTAAAATGGCTAGTGTCCTGCCGCCTGCGGCACCCCATATACTCGTATACTGCGTGTATGGGGTCCCCGCCTTCGATGTCACCCGGTATTTAAAATAACTTAAAACTTTTAGTTAATTACGTAGTTGATAAAAATGGTTCATTGGACTACAAGTATTTATGACGGAAATTATAGGCTGCATTTGAGCGTAAGGCCAAAAAACAATGACGCGGGCTGAACTGGTGACTTACTTAACGCTTTATCCAGAGCAGAGCCAACTCATTGTAGGTGCCGGCGGTGTTAGAATTATTTATCACTACTCAAAAAAATATATAAAATATATGAGGGTTATTGCTAAACCTTTATAGTAAATCTGAAAAAGAGAATTTAACTCAGGCAGAGCGCAATGAATTAAAGCAAATAGTTCCGGCGTTAATTGCTGCAATTAGAGGTGAATTATGAGACATGAAAAATCATTTGGACAGGAGCTTATAGACGCCGCCAAAGAAGCGTTAGCGAACCCTGCAACGGTACGCACTCTAAAACCTAAGTTTGATATTAAGCGCTTACGTAAAGAGCTGCATTTGACCCAGAAGGAGTTTTCAGAAGTTTATCATATTAATCTGGAAACGTTAAAAAACTGGGAGCAGGGCGAGAAGTCACCGGATACCACCGGCATTGCTTATTTAACGTGTATTGCAAAAGCCCCGGAAGAAATTAATCGAATTTTGAATAGTTAACTGCATAGTAAAAACGACCAGACTTATCCATATATCCAACGTGAGCCAAAAGCGGGTGCCCTTAAAAGTACCCACGGCGTGTGGATAAGTCTCTTTGGGTATGCCCTAGCCTATAATTTGCAAGACATCGCGCCGGATAGACTCATCCGGCTTGATAACTTGAACTGCAGGGTAGATTTATTCCTTAGCCCTGCCCACATATTCGCCGGTACGGGTATCTACTTTAATCAATTCACCATTAGGGACAAATAAGGGCACTCGAACTACTGCACCGGTCTCTAAGGTTGCAGGTTTGCCACCACCACCGGAGGTGTCACCGCGTAGGCCTGGGTCTGTTTCAATGATTTTGAGTACTACAAAATTAGGTGGAACTACGCTTAAGGGCGCGCCATTCCATAAGGTCATGATACAAATATCTTGCTCTTTTAACCATTGCTTAGCATCGGCTACCACGGTTTCATTAGCCGCATATTGTTCAAAATTTTCTGGCTGCATGAAGTGCCAGTGTTCCCCATCGTTATAAAGGTATTGAACTTCGATGTCGTTTACATCGGCCGCTTCCAGCGTATCGCCCGATTTAAAGGTTCTCTCAATCACTCGACCCGTTCTTAAATTACGAATTTTAACTCGGTTAAAGGCTTGGCCTTTACCTGGTTTAACAAATTCATTGTCTACAATAGACGCTGGATCGTTATCCAGCATTACTTTTAAACCACTTTTAAATTCATTGGTACTATAGGTTGCCATGCCATCCTCTTTTATAAGATAATCGTTTGCCCGAGCGCATTTGTTTTAAACTCAACATAAAAATTATGACCCAGATAGTTAATATTCCAACATGGCAAGTTGAATTAAGTCAAGTTATTAATAAACTCGATGAGTTGCTTGCCTTGCTTGAGCTTGATCCTAAGCAGTTAGACGCCACTTGGCAAGCCACAACGAGTTTTCCCTTGCGCGTACCCCGTGGTTTTGTGAATAGAATGCGTAAGGGCGATGTCAATGATCCATTATTACGCCAAGTTTTACCGGTAGCCCAGGAATTACAAGTAACCCCGGGTTTTATACTCGATCCCTTACAAGAAAAGCGGTCTAATCCGCTTGCGGGGCTTATTCACAAATATCGGGGCCGTGTATTACTAACCGCTGTTGGAACCTGTAGTATTAATTGCCGTTATTGTTTTCGCCGCCATTTTCCTTATTCCGCTAATAATCCGGGTAAAGCGGGTTGGGATAAAGTGATAGATTATATTGCCGCCGATAGCAGTATTAAAGAGGTCATTTTAAGTGGCGGTGATCCATTAGTGGCTAATGATGATTATTTACAAGCCTTATGTCAAAAAATAGCGACTGTTTCACATGTGACTACCTTACGGATCCACTCGCGTATGCCTATTGTATTACCCGCTAGGATTACCGATAGTTTAGTGGCTATGCTAAAAAGTTTAGATTTAAATATAGTCATCGTGACGCACTGTAATCATGCTAATGAAGTTGATAGTACGGTAGAAGAGGCCCTGGTAAAATTAAAACAAGCAGGTATTACTTTGCTTAATCAAGCGGTATTATTAAAAGGGGTCAATGATAGGGCTGAAGTCTTGGCGGCGCTCAGTGAATGTTTATTTAAGCAAGGCGTATTACCTTATTACCTGCATTTATTAGATAAGGTGCAAGGTACCGCCCACTTCGATGTCGAAGCCGAGACGGCGCTGGCTTTAATGAAAACCTTGCAGGAAAAACTGCCTGGTTACTTAGTGCCCAAATTGGTGCGTGAAGAACCCGGGCAACCACATAAGGTATTAGTGAAATGATGAAAATAAATATTTCGTGCATGCAATGCCTATAGGCTCCGGTTTTTTATTTCTGAAAAATAAGGTTAGCCTTAATAGTTGAGCTGCTCATTTATGTGGGTTATATAGTAGAGGTGAAGGAAAACTTATGAATCTTTATTTGCGACTGATTGGAGTGTTGTGTAGGATTATTTGGGGCACTAAAAAAGATCTATTAGCGGAATCTCGTTTGGTATTGCGTGCCTTACCCCTAGATTGTGATTTAAACTGGCATCTTAATAATGCCCGCTATTTAAGTTTTATGGATTTGGGTCGGTTGCATCTAATTGGCCAAGCCAATTTTTTCCGTACTATGCTAAAACAGCGTTGGTCACCGATTTTACTGGCCGCAGAAATTAGTTTTATTAAAGCCATTAAGCCGCTGCAACGTTTTGAGTTAATTACTCGAGTATTAACCTGGGATAATAATTACCTTTATCTAGAACAACGTTTTGAAAAAGATGGAAAGTTATTGGCACTTGCTTATGTTAAGGGTTTATTTATTGGTAAAACGGGTAAGGTGCCTACCGTTGAATTATTGGCAGCCTCCGGTGTTACTACTAGCGAGCCTCCGCCCATGCCAGAGGTAATTAAATATTGGAAAGATTTAACCGAGGTTAAAAAGAACGCTTAAAAGGCTTACTACCCATTCCGTTAAACAATTTGCCTTATGAGCGCGAGTATAGCCAAGCCCCATCCCTGTGAATCCTGATACCTAGTCGCTCTATAAGCTTAGCCCGGCTCTATTTACTTTTGCTAGGGTTGCGTATGATTCAGCCTGCGTTCAAACTTTAACCGCGCCAAATTCTTATAATGGGGGCTAGCTTAGAGAGTTTAACGGCCTTTATTTCAAACGGCTCGGTAAGATCACTGAGATAGCTGATGTAACTGAGATCAAATAAACCGGCCTCGGCAGTTCTTTTAACCTTTCTGACTTGCAATTGTTGATTAAAACTAACGATATAAAGTTTATCGGTATCAATAAGGCTTGAAGGAGGTTGCCAAACACCACCTACTATATCACCTGTTGCGAGGATTGGACTCATTGCGGCATTCACAAGAGTAGTAATAATGCTATCGGCATTTAAGGATTGGAATAAGTCTATTTCAGCGCGTAAATTATCCTTAACCATAGGCGTACTTGCTGAGCCGGCGGCACTAAGGTCTGAGTCAGGCAGTTCTAACATTAAATCTTTAATTTGTGGGGAATTACCAATCCCTAGCAATAACCATTCTAGTGAGCAGACAATACCCTGTTTTGCCAGGGCCCTTACGACTTTTTCTGCACCCTTATCGGAGAGGCTGCTAAGAGAGGCGTTTTCCCAATAACTAAACGTGGCTTTACTCACACCGGCTTGAGCGGCAAGCGCATCTCTGGTAAGCCCCGCAAGCTGTCTGATGCGTTTTAATCTTTTGCCTCGCGCAATTGCAGAACCATCGCCCATTATTTTGCCTTTTTATCGAGTATTCAAAATATAACACATGGTCAAATATATTTGACATAATGTCAAATATTGTTATAGTTAGTTGACTTAAGTTAGTAATTTTACCATATAACTGTAAAAATAAGGGATTACCATGTATATATTATCTCATTATCTAAATCCAATTCTCTTTTGCTCCACACCCGGTAATTTTAATGATCAACCCAAAACTCGCCGGGTAACAAGTTCCGCCAAAACTTATCTTGATGAAATGTTACAAGCGGGATTTTCCCTCAAATTATTGGCTAAACAAAGTAAAATTTCTTCTTCAACCCTGTATCGTTTGACAAAAGGTAAAATTAAAAATCCAACTTATAAAACTTTTAAACGTTTATTAAAGACTTATTGCCGATTAATAGTGTTGAAGTAGGAGTTTTTTATGCAGCCAGACACTGCAACCAAAATGATCAAAAAATTATTGATTTCGGGTGGATACTCTGTAACAAAACTGGCCCATGAGCTACAAGTAGCACCGATTATCATAGAGCGATTGCCGCATGGAGAGTCCTTATCTTTAGTCACCGAACAAAGGCTCATCCGGCTTTATTGTAAAACTAATTTTGTTACCAATTCATCGGAGTATTCATAATGTCTATCGCCCAGATCTATATTTTAAATGCTGAATTAACGGCGGCTCAACTAAGGGATGCTATTATGGAAAGAATCCAACAATTACAAGCCTTAACGGCGGTTTGTCAGGGTGATGATTTTACCGATTTCAAACTGGAATACGTAGGTAACTACTTTTGGTTGCAAAATAGCTTGTTAAATCAATTGGCCGAGCTGTTTAATACTTATAATCAGCGGCTTGCAAGCTGATGAAGTCAAGCTGGAAGTTTAGGCGAGACAGCCCTTCTTCCGGCTGGTAAATGGCCTTAATTCCCAGAAATTTACCTTATCATGTTTTCGCTTAATAAAAATTTCCTTATAAAATTATCCAAAAAAGCTTATAAATCTATCCATTATGAATCTTTTTTATGCTGGGTTTTACGTTATGTCAAATTTTGACATTGCTCTAGTCAAACTTTTGCGGCATCATTTAGCAAATAATTAAACTTAATGCAATATTTTTATTTCATTATATATAAATTAATAACCGAATAACATTAAGGCCTTAACTGACTAATTGCTGTTTTGCGAAAACTTTGGAGATTAAAAATATGAATAGTTCTGATGATAGACCGCAAATTCAAAATGGAGTAAAAGGAACCGCTAACAACTCAAAGATTTTAAGTTGTAAAGGTAAAACTGGGCTCGTATGTATCAGTAACGGCAATCAACTACAGCAAGGCGATAATTTAAAAAATACCTTTCAACTTTTAAAGCTTTTTCATCAGATTGAAAAGACTGCCGTCTGTGAAACTGGAGCCTTGAAGGTTTTTTCCATTGCCTCTACCTTGTTGTTGGATGCTTCCTCGGATGAACGTAACCAAAAATATAAACAGGCTCTTACCGAAAGATGGGAAAAGGCCGATCTATTAACAATCTGGGAAGAGGTACAAACAGCTAGGGTTGCATTTATTAAGCAAAGAGGCTCAAAAAATCTCGGTGAATTACAGGCAGAGGCAGAGCAAAAACAAGACTATGTGCTAGGCTTGGTAATCAAAGCCGAGCAAAGTTATGAAAAATGGCTGGTGGATAATCCCTATCTTACCGATAAATTTAAACAAGAAAATAATATTGAAATCATAAATTGGCTAACTTTAATGCAAGATGCTAAGGTAGTGTCCGAGGTAACCGAGTTAATAAAGCTCTATTCCGGGGATGTTGAAGATAGAAATGTAACTGTTTTTAAAACAGCCGTAAATTTATCGGTTAATGAGGTATTATCACGTAAATCGATTAAAAATGTTACACCAAACTCATTGGTAGGTAAGCTCAGTGCTTTATACATTATTGAAGAAAGCGGCGTGGTTAAGAATTGGGGAAACATAGAACCAAACCAAAACCCTCGCTATAATTATTTTATGTATGTCAATAAGCTTAATAAAGCCATGTGCCAGGTGTTAAATAAGCATGTTTGGAAAGAAGATGAGAAAGGCTCTGGAGCAAAGATAGAAAATTTACAGTTTCGCAGAATAAATTTTAAAAGACCAGCTCATCCTTTGGCCGAGGCGTTTTGGCATAAGCTAGAAAATAATGGCACAGAGGTTGAGCAAAAATCAGTTCAATCCAATCCCCGGATTTTATACTCGCCGGAAGAAATTTATCAATCTTTAGTAAAACAAACCAAATATTTATTAGACTTTTTTCTACATGCCATTGAAGCGGTTTATATTCCAAATTTCGTGATAAAATTAATGCAATATATAAATTCAAATTTTGAAGAATTAGAAAAAACATTGTATGAATTATTACCAGTTAGTATAATAAATCAATCTATAGAGGAAGCCGAGCAAGTTGTATTTGAATGTTTAAAATTAAAAGTATTGGTTTCACAACAGTTTGATTTGACTAAGTCATCTCAGGTAGTCAGCAACCTGACCTTGTTTGGTGAAACTTATTTAAAAAAGATGAAATTAGAAAAAGCGGCTTCATCAAAAAGCAATAATGATAACTCATCGGTTACGCTAAACAGTCCGATGGAGGCCTATTCTCAATTTGATGAGAAAAACTGCTATAAATTAGCATAATGTAGGGAAACCATGACAAATCAGGGAGCAAAGGCTAATTTGGTTGAGGCCAAGTTAGCCCAATTACAGCAAGCGCTAGATGAGAAGAATAAATACATCGATATGTTGGAAAAAGTTATAGCGCAAGCGCCGGGTAACATATTCTGGAAGTCAAAAGAGGGTCAATACCTAGGCTGTAATAATTCGTTAGCTAAATTACTTAAGCTAAAAGTCAATACCGAGATCATTGGCAAAACTGATTTTGATTTTTATGACCGTGAGTTGGCTGGGAACTTAGAAAAAACCAATCAAGAGGTTATTGCGACGGGTAACGAAAAAGTTTTTGAGGAACTTGGGGTTAATAATAATTGGCAGTCGGCCATTTATCTTTCGCGCAGAGTGCCCCTAACCAATGAAAATAATGAAATCATCGGGATTATTGGCGTATCGTTTGATATCAGCGATCGCAAACAGCAAGAAAAAGAATTAAAGCTGGCGCTAGAGCAGGCCGAACTTGCGGCTAAGGCCAAAACCGATTTTCTGGCGATTATGAGTCACGAGTTAAGAAATGCCATAGGCAACATTGTAAGCGCCTTGCAATTGGTGATGGCTAACAGAAAAGAAAAGATAGTTGATTCCAATGATTATTTAGCTATGGCGGCAAAAGCCGCTCAAGATGTTCTGCCTTTTTTAAAAAATGTATCGAACTATTTTGAATTAGAAAGCGGTTTAATTTACGCTAAGAAAACACCGGCTAATGTGGTTGAAACCATTCGGGCTGCCGCTAAAAATTATCTGACGGCTAAAAAGGCAAACGTCGATTTATTCCTGGATATTTCCACCGATGTGCCCGAGCAGATTCTCGTGGATAATTATAATTTATATAAAATAGTAGATATCATCGTTGGCAATGCCATACGTTTCACACAACAAGGCGCTATTACTATCAAGGCGTATACCCAACATAATTATTTAACCGTTACCGTGAGTGATACCGGCATAGGCATTCCCGCCACTCAATTAAGCAATTTGTTTAATGCCTTTCCGGTCAGTCAGGAACAAAACGCTAAATACCGGAAATTTGGTTTGCGTTTATCCATTGTCAAAAAAATGCTGCAACTGGTGGGAGGAGACATTAGTATCCAAAGCCAAGAAGGCAAGGGTACGCAAGTATCCATTAGCTTACCCTATGAAAGGGTTGAGTCGGTAGATGAGCCCGAGCTAGATACAGAATTAACCATGAGTCCTTTAACTATTTTAGTGGTTGAAGATGATCCGCTCAGCGCGGAAATAGAAGTTGCCCTGTTAACTCAATTGGGTCATAGCGTGGATGCCGTAGCCACTGGTATGCAGGCTATCACTCGATTTAATCAGAAGCCGTATGATTTAATCTTTATGGATATCACCCTGCCGGATATCTCTGGCCTAGAGGCTGCTAAACTGATCCATAAAAAAGATAAGAGTATTCCAATCGTAGCGGTTACTTCACATTCCAGTGAAGAGGCTATTGATGATTTATTGTCTCAAGGCTTTCTAACCGTTATTCCAAAACCGATTAGCCAAACTGCTTTGCACGCCTTTTTTGCTACCTATGTAAAATTGCTTGAGGATGGTAGCGATTAAAATATAGCCAATACTTCCATAATGGCTTTACGCTCTTTTGCATTGCGGCTAATGGTGCGTTGTACCGGAAAGCGTATTATTTCGGCTGTTTTATAAAGTTCGGCTATTAATTGGTGATCGTGATTAGAAATAACGACGGGAATACCTCTGCTGGCTAACTGCTCGGCTTGTTTTGCTAAAGTCTGTTGTTCGGCTAAAGAAAATCCCTTGGCACTGTATTGAGTAAAATTAGCGGTGGCCGTTAACGGTAAGTAAGGTGGATCACAATAGACTACGTCACCGGGCCTAGCTAATTGTAAGGTGGTTTGAAAATCTGCATGTGCAAAAACAGCATTTTGTGCCTTGTGATGAAAGGCTAGCATTTCTTTATAGGGAAAATAAGGCTTAAGATGTTGACCAAAAGGCACGTTATAGCGGCCATTCGCGTTATAACGGCATAAGCCATTATAACCATGTCGGTTTAAATAAAGAAATAAGGCTGCCTTACGGCGTAAGTCTTGAGTGCTATTAAATTGTTCACGCAAGTCATAGTAACAGCTAGAATTATTGTTAACGGAGTTGAAAAAAGTTTGACAATACTCTATAAAGGATACACCTTCACATTGTACGTATTGGTAGAGGTTAATAAGGTCATCATTAGTCTCTGCTAATAAATAATGTTGATAATCGGTATTTAAAAATACGGCGGCCGAACCAGCAAACGGTTCAATGAGCCGCGTGGCTTCGGGTAAGATAGCTTTTAGCTGGCGCATCAGGCGATATTTATTGCCAGCCCACTTTAAGAAAGGACGCAAGCTAATTCTCCAATACAAGAGTGATTAAATCTGGCATTATATGTGATTTAATTAGCTAAGCTAATGGTTTTTACTAGAATGATGAGCGCACGTGATAAATTAATGCAATTTAACTTGCTATTGGCAGAACGAGATTTGAATGCGGAATCTATCACGGATTGGTTAGCCGGTTTGCCTTTATCCCAAGTTATTTCTACCAGCAAATTGCTTTATAAAGCGATTCGTAAAATGCAAAAAAGTACTTTATCGCCTACTTTAGCGATTATGTTACTTAATTTAATGCACCGTACCCTTCAGCAGTATAGCCAGCAATATAGTAGAGATTATTTATTACCTAACTTAATGAATTATCAAAAAAATTTCCGCTCAATTATCTATTTAGATGTTTTGCAACGTAAATTTGCTCAAGTGAGTTTGAATTTATTAAAGGCTCAGGGTAAAAAATTAAGCTCGGTCGAAAAGGCAGTTTTGATTCATAGTGCTATGAGCGAGCTTGGCTTGTTATTATTGCGTAGAGCGCAAGCTTATCTTTCTCCGGCTAAAAATGTTTGGCGCTGGTTACATAGCTTATATCATTACGCCGCAGGTCAACAATTACTTAAGAATTCTATTACCGAGACAAATTTTCAAGGAATAACCCATACTACGGTAGCTCAACTGTATAAGCGTATTACCTTATTGGCCTTAGCTAATACATCACAATTGCAACAGCAGGATATGGAGAGATTATATACCTTAGCCAGCGAATGGGCCGATAAAGTGGTTTTAGACCCCGTTAGTTCACAAGGCTACAGCCTATATTTTGATACGGATTTACCACCTTCTTATCAAACAAGCTTGCAAAAAAATGAAGGTGGAATAGTGTGTTATATTCAGCTTGATGGCTTAATTAGCCATTTAAGGCAATTGCTAAGGAACCAAAGTTCTACCCAGGGTAAAATTAAACCAGGCCTTGCCAATCATGTGCTTGAGCATCTAATTAATCTATGGTCAAACCATCCGCAACGTAGATTTGCCCGTTTTCCAGAAACGGGAACTATTGAAGTGTGTATTGGTTTAGCTACCGTCCATTATATGGTAAATAATCATTACGATTTAGTTGGTGAGTTTACTCAGCCTGTAATTAATGCGACTAGCCCGTCTCTAAACCATAAATTGGATTTTCAAACTTCGGAAATTACGCCCGTTTTAGTGCCTGGAGAATTAAATAATTTGAGCCAAGAACCCGATGCCTGGCAAATTCATCAAACCAGAATTGAGCGCGAAGAAGCGCAGAGCAAGGTAGATGCCTTGGCGAGTAGCCATCAAATTTATCGTTGGCAAGCGGTCAATTCTAGCGCTCAAGGTTATTGTCTGTATATAACGGGCCCAATGCCCGAGTTGCTGCAAATAGGAAAAGTTATTGGTATTAAGGTAGAAGGCACTTGGTGCATTGGTTCTATCCGCTGGTTGCAATATAACGTTGCTAAGGGTTGCCTTCAAACCGGTGTTGAGTTATTAGCGCCGCGAGCAAAAGGGATCGCCTTGCAACTAGAATCTCAACCCCAGCAGTTTCACGGTTTATTGCTGCCTGAGCTGTCCGGCACTCATTGGCCGGCCAGCTTAATTACCCCGACCTTAATTTATCAAGTAGGCGATGTGCTGACTATGCAGGAGCTTACTCGGCATTATAAAGTCAAACTTACTAAACTTTTGAGCCAAAATCATAGTTATGCACGATTCGAGTTTACCATCCTTTAATCTTGCATGAGTTGTTATAGTTGCCAATGTAATCCTAAGTAACTAACTAAATGCCGCTCGCCGAGTATGGAGTGTCCTACACTGAATAACAACTCACACGTTTTGTTTAAATGGTAACTGCCGCCTATATTCAAGAGAGTAAAGCCACGGCCATCCTCGCTGTCGGCACCTTGTGAAAAAATCTCCGTACCCAAAGAAAGTTTGTCGGTTATGCTACGTTGTAATGCACCACCCGCAAATAAATAATTACGCTTATCGGAGGCTAAGTTTACGGAATAACCACCGCCAAACGAAGTAATCCAATGATCCCAATCTTTTTGCAACCAGATAGGGATTTGCAGTGACATCTTACCATTACCTAAATTATGGTTTTCATCACCACTAGGCAAGCTTAGAGTAGGCGCCAACGCTATTTGTGGTAAATGCTTAGCTTCATGATTAAAGCGATAGCTAATGCCTGCCGTGATATCGCCTAAACCTGAGTTGATGGTCTCATGCTTTGGTTTAGAGATTGCATAAGGTACGGTTAAACTAAACATTAAATTAGGCCTGATGCCCCAATCAATTTCT
>Ga0182739_1003618_pt1 | contig 13352 bp, 15 predicted proteins | sample eDN5th30CBELigBY_FD_128873 | JGI IMG/M metagenome (GOLD analysis project Ga0182739, IMG submission 128873) | Enriched backyard soil microbial communities from Emeryville, California, USA - eDNA 5th pass 30_C BE-Lig BY (version 2) (version 2) | ecosystem: Environmental > Terrestrial > Soil >... | reverse complement strand
ACTTGGTTAAATTGAAGGAGTTTTTGGTTGAGCTTTTGTTGTAGAACTAGCTTTTCTTCTGGGTCGTGACAGCAAGCGATTAAATCTTCTATTTGCATTAATTCTTTTCGATAGTTTTGCTCATCTTCCAACATCTTAGCATTTTTTAATAGATTGTAGGCCATTCGAAGGTCTTGAGGGATAGCTGATAAATCTTCTATGACAAGAGGTTTTCCCTTTCCGGGTAAATGGTCGAATTCCCCATTATTCATGGCTTGTTTAATCTTTTCTTCAGCTATAATATGAACGAAATCCATTTCTTACTTTCTCCTCTCGTATACAATTCATCTTCAGCTAGTATATCATTTGTTTTTTGGGAGGAGTAATTATCATAAGCAAAATGAAACAACCTATGCTTTATCGATATAGGGCACAGGTCGCATAGTGTTTAATTAATCAGCGAGTGTTAAATAAATAAAGTAACCTAACGTTAGAATACAAAGGATGACTGCTAAGAAACTCAATTCCATCTCTTTCTCCTCCTTATGAAAAGTATCCTCTACATAGTTTAATTCGATACGAACCAGTCAATTCCTTTAATTCACACAATATGGTTAATACAGTAATTTTCGCTACTATTTATTCGTCATCTGCTATTTTTAGGAGTATACTGAAAGGGAGAAAGGCAGTGTTATGGAAAGGGGGATTTTGTTGGCAGGAACAAAATGGCTTCGTAAAAGTCTTGTCGTCTTAATTTCTATATTAACATTTGGTCTTGTGACTCCATCGAATTTAACATGGCTAGCAGAAGCGAATACGATTAAAGATGTTAAAGATGGAGCACTTGAAGAGAAGGAAATACCGTATATACCGATTGCTGATATAGAAGAAGATAGCTTTAACAGAGAACAGCGTATCGCTGAATTGATAGAGAAGGCAGAAGCAAATGCTTATCAAAAATTTGGAGAAAAGATTCAACCAAAAATTAACGATGAATTTCAAACGGTGATTTTACCGAAAATAGAAGAAGCAATTGTTGAAATTGCTAATCAGTTCCCTGATGAACAATTGCAGCAATTAACGATTAGTAAAAATCCGAGTGGTGGCAGAAGCGAAAAGATTTTTCATATTTTGAATACAGAAAGTGGAGAAGATCTTATCCGTTTTCATGTTCGCCAAGATCGTATCCCATTAGAGGGGTATTGGTTTAATTTTCATTACCATACATATCATGATTCATTTATGACGCACTACGAATTAGGGTCTATTTATTGGGATACGAACACACCGCCTAAATGGGGAAGTGCCAAGATAGTATCTTGATTATTCTAGTGTATATAAATGTAAAAAGTGATATACTAGTATAGGAAAATGTAAGGAATGGTTATGTTAATGGAGATTGTTGATTGTGCGTGTAAAACTGTCGTTTTACACGCCTTTCAGCTTTTTTAAAAGTTCTTCACGAGTCGGCAATCAACAATGTCAGTAATATAGCCTAACGAATAAATACTTGCTTAATCTAACTATTCATCAGTGAACGAATACAATATTCTCTGGTGAAGGTTTCTTTTTGTTTAGAGTAAAAGGAGCGTTTAACATGTCGGAATTGTTTCATAACATCATGAGCACTTATGCTTTATTCTTCGATGGGCAAATGTGGGTGGAGATTTTAACGGATCCTGTTAGCTGGGGATTAATTGGTACACTTGTGTTAATGGAAGGGTTGTTGTCTGCGGATAATGCGTTAGTATTAGCTGTGATGGTGCGTCATTTGCCTGAAAAACAACGAAGAAAAGCTTTGTTTTATGGACTTCTTGGTGCGTATCTATTCCGTTTCATTGCGATTGGCATCGGTGTATTCTTAATTAAATTGTGGTGGGTGAAAGTACTAGGAGCGGCTTACTTAGCTTGGTTATCGTATAAATATTTCCGTGATAAAAGAAGAGAAACGGATGAAGAGGAAGAGCAGGGCTTAAATCAAAATAGTATCCTTATCCGCCTGTTTGGTCCATTATGGGGAACAGTGGTGGCAGTTGAATTGATGGATATTGCTTTTTCAGTGGACAGCGTCATCGCGGCCTTTGGTGTAAGTGATAAAGTGTGGGTGCTGTTAATTGGAGGCATGCTTGGTGTATTGATGATGCGAGGTGTGGCAAGTGTGTTCTTAAAGCTCATTGATCGCATTCCCGAGCTGGAATCTGCTGCTTATGTATTGATTGCTTTCATTGCTGTTAAAATGCTTTTAACGATATTTAATATTCACATTTCTCATACATTGTTCTTTGTGATTATTTTCCTGATTTTTGCTGGAACAATTCTTATTCATTTTCGAAAAAAACAAAAATATACTCATTCTTAATGGAAAAAAGCTGACAAATAGGTCAGCTTTTTTTGTCGAAATGATTGAGGCGTTTTAAAAGAAGAAAAAAAGTTATAAAAAAGAGGAAAAGAATAAGGAATAGTAGCCAAAGTGATGGAACAAGAGGAAATAATAAAATGCCTAGAAAAAGAGTGAACAAGCAAAGGTCGAATAATAAAAAAATTTGTAGAGAATAGATATTGAAAATTTCCTCAACCAGTTCTCGTTCTTCTTGTGTTATTGGTCGTCTGCCATAACGTCTCATAATGGATCACCTATATTTAATATATGTATCGACAGAAGAAATGTGCGTCATTCTATTGAAAGTAGTTTCCAAAATTTAGTTTCATAAGCTATGATTCTCATTATGTTATAATAGAATAATAACTTGTTTTTTGTAATCTATTATACATAGTGGGGAAGGAGTATAGTCTATGCGGTTTAAATATTGGATTATGCTAATCATGGTATGTATTGGATTGTTTTCTTTTTATACATTATCTCAGGCTAAAGAAGACGGGGTGAGCTGGGATGAATTATCGGAAAAGCACCCTTTAAAGCAAGAAAAAATCTTCACAAATCATCAGAATTTGCAGCATTTATTTTTATTTCCAGAAGGTTCATTTGATACAGGAGAGGCTCTCTCGATTGTTAAGTCGATTTATAGATTACCCTCGTCGATGTTAGATAAATTGGTAGATGAAGAAGTGAAAGTGAAATTGTTTAATGGCCGATTAACGGAGAATCCTAGTGCAGCCTATTTAAAAGGAGTTCAACCAAGAGGATATAAGAATGAAGAGACAACGTGGGATGATGTGCCAGGAATGGGCGGTTCACATACGGTGTTTGTCAAAATTGGAGCAAGTGATCAAGGAAATGGACATGGCTCCGTGAATTTAGAGCTTCATGAGTTAGCGCATTCCATTGATAAAATTGTTTATAATGGTATTCGAGATGATATTGAATTTTTAGGTATTTGGAAAAAAGAAGTAGGGACACTATTCCCGAATCAAACGTATTTCAATGATTATCCAGAGGAATACTTTGCTGAAGTGTTTGCTATGTATTATGTAAATTCGGAGCAACGTCATCGTTTGGAAGGACTAGCCCCACAAACTTATATGTATATTAAGCAATTAGATTAGTTTTTTGTTGAACAGCTTGTCAAAAGAATTCCTCTTCCTCAATCGAGTGCAGGGCGTAGCCCGACGACAGGGAGGGGAATTCTTTTAGTTAGGCGTTAGCCTGAAGGAATTCATTTACAATAATTACAATTTAGTCGTATAGTGTAGGAGGTGACGACTATGTTGTTGAATACAAAAGAAGAACAGAGAGATGATAGATTGTTGGATACAATATTGTTGTCAAACCTATAATTCGGCTCTTTTGGATAAACAACGCAAATATCATTAGTCAAAAGAATTATACTTAGAAAGACAGATAAATACGAATAAAGATTTAAACGAACAAGTATCTACTTTAAGAGAGAAAATAAAAAACTACCGTAGATTCTACAAAAGTTAAACTTTTTAGATATAATGTATAAGGTGAAAACATACTGAGGTGAAGTAAATTGACGAATGAGTTAGAAAAAACATACTTGGATTTTTTACAGTATATTTTAGATAACGGTGTGAAAAAAGAAGACCGTACAGGAACGGGAACAATTAGTGTATTTGGTTATCAAATGCGCTTTGACTTATCGAAAGGCTTCCCTTTATTTACAACGAAGCGTACCCCGTTCCGTTTAATTGCAAGTGAGTTATTATGGTTTATTAAAGGGGATACAAATATCCGCTATTTACTTCAAAATAATAATCATATTTGGGACGAGTGGGCATTTAAAAAATGGGTTGAATCAGACGAATATACAGGCCCAGATATGACAGACTTCGGCAATCGTTGTTTAGTGGATGAAGAATTTAATAAAGTATACCAAGCGGAAATGAACGCTTTTTGTGAACGTGTACTTGAAGATGATGCTTTTGCTGAAAAATATGGTGATCTTGGTAACGTGTACGGTAAGCAATGGCGTCGCTGGACAGACTCCGAAGAAAATGAAATTGATCAGTTACAAGATGTCATTAACCAAATTAAAAATAATCCCGATTCCCGTCGTATTATCGTAAATGCATGGAATCCAGAAGATGTCGTAAATGCAGGTGCAAAGGGAAGTAAAGCTGCTTTACCTCCATGTCACGCAATGTTTCAATTCTATGTAGCGAATGGAAAACTCTCTTGCCAGTTGTATCAGCGTAGCGGAGATTCTTTTTTAGGAATAAATTTTAATATCCCGTCTTATGCTTTACTTACTCATTTGATTGCACATGAATGCGATTTAGAAGTAGGAGATTTTGTACACACAATTGGTGATGCTCATATTTACTTAAATCATATTGAACAAGTCAAGGAACAACTATCACGTGAATTGCGTGATTTACCAACATTAAAAATTAATTCAGAAAAGAAATCGATTTTTGATATTGAATTAGAAGATTTAACGATTGAAGGATATAATCCACATCCTTCTATTAAGGCACCAATTGCAGTCTAATATAAATGGAAACCTACATGATATTAAAGGAGAAGTAAGCGTATGATTTCATTAATTGTTGCGATGGATCAAAATCGGGTCATCGGAAAGGACAATCAATTGCCATGGTATTTGCCGGCTGATCTTCAATATTTTAAAAAAGTGACAATGGGAAAGCCGATTATTATGGGGCGTAAAACGTTTGAATCAATCGGCCGGGTACTGCCTGGTCGTGAAAATATTATCGTTACACGTAACCAATCTTATACGAATTCGGATTGTACGATATTGCATACTATCGATGAGATTAAGCAATATGCTGATCAAAGTGAGCAAGAGGTTTTTGTTATTGGTGGAGCGGAGATTTTTAAAGAGATTTTACCTGTTACCGATCGAATATATATTACCGAAATTGAGGCGAGCTTTGAAGGGGATACGTATTTTCCGAGTTTAGATGAAGATGAGTGGACTACATGTTCGTCTACACCAGGAATCGTTGATGAGAAAAATGTATACGCTCATCGCTTTGTTGTACTAGAAAGAAAATAAAACTGGAATAAAACTGGTGATTGTCGTTCGGTCATCAGTTTTATTATATTATAGAATGCTGTTGACTGTCTGTTATCTCATGTTAGATAGAGGTTTAATCTAATTGTTAAATAAAGAATTTTTCGAAAAGTCAGTTACATCTTCTGGTGAAAGTGTTATAATTATTAGATTAAATATTGGATTATTAAAAGGGAAAGGATATGAGGAATTGTTATGAGTCAGACAGCATCTATGAAAAGGGGAATTCAATTGGAAGATATTCTAATTGCTTATCGAGATTTAAAAGAAATCGTTGCTCACACTCCTTTGCAAAAAAATGCACGGTTATCTGAGAAATATAATTGTAATGTGTATTTAAAAAGAGAAGATCTACAGCATGTACGTTCCTTCAAATTACGCGGGGCTTACTATAAGATAAGTATGTTAACAGAGGAAGAAACGAAAAATGGAGTCGTATGTGCAAGTGCTGGGAATCATGCACAAGGTGTAGCGTTTGCATGTAACCATTTAGGCATCAATGGAAAAATCTTTATGCCTGCTACTACTCCGAGGCAAAAAGTCGATCAAGTTCAATTATTTGGGAGAGATAATATTGAAATTGTGTTAGTTGGAGATACGTTTGATGACTCGTTTGCTAATGCGATGATTTGTGCGAAGGATGAGGGGCGGACTTTTATCCACCCATTTGATGATGAACTGGTGATTGCAGGACAAGGGACAGCGGCCGTGGAAATTCTTAATGACTGTGATGAGAAAATTGATTATGTGTTTGCTGCAATTGGCGGCGGTGGATTAATGGCTGGTTTATCCACCTATTTCAAATCCGTTTCTCCAGAGACGAAATGTATTGGAGTTGAGCCATTAGGAGCTGCTTCTATGAAATATTCCTTCGAAAAGGGAGAGGTTACAGAGCTCGAGACGATTGATACGTTTGTTGATGGAGCCGCTGTGAAATGTGTTGGGCAAAAGACGTATGAAATTTGTCATGAGAATTTAGAAGACATTATTCCTGTACCAGAAGGGAAAATTTGTACGACCATTCTTGATTTATATAACGAGCATGCGATTGTTGCTGAGCCGGCCGGAGCGATTTCTGTAGCAGCGCTCGATTTATATAAAGATCAAATTAAAGGGAAAACAGTCGTTTGTATGATTAGCGGTGGAAATAATGATATCGGCAGAATGCAGGAAATTAAAGAGAAATCACTTTTATATGAAGGATTGTTATATTACTTCATCGTTAACTTCCCACAACGTGCTGGAGCTTTAAGAGAGTTTCTAGATGAAGTATTAGGGCCAAACGATGATATTAGCCGTTTTGAATATACGAAAAAAAATAATAAAGAAAGCGGCCCGGCATTAGTTGGTATCGAATTAAAATATAAAAACGACTATGCTGGATTGATTGATCGTATGAATAAAAAAGGCTTTACATTTGTGGAAGTGAATAAAGATAGCAACTTATTCCACCTTTTAATTTAGAAGCGGTTAACTAGTATTTATTAAACGGTTTTTAGTTCGTTTCATATGATTATCATTCGCATGAAATGGAGATTGCTTTTCTTTAAAACTAAAAAGTATTATAATGGCTATAAGTTGATGTCAACATTAAAGGGGATGTATCCATGCCGAATATTGGAGTACCTGGTTTAATTTTAATCATACTGTTAGCGTTAATAGTTTTTGGTCCTAAGAAGCTTCCTGAAATTGGGCGTGCGTTTGGACAAACGTTACGGGAATTTAAAAAATCAACGCGCGAATTAACGAGTGACGACTTCGAAGATCACGAGAAGAAAACGACTAAATAAACAGATGGATGAAGGCGTAGGATAGAGTTGTCTTGCGCCTTTTTGTTGACGAAACATTATTGGATTTTTCAAAAAAGGCGTGATGGATGTTGGAAGATAAAGAACTCAATGTCATTGAACATCTTGATGAGTTGCGAAAACGATTAATTATTGTTGTCGTTAGTTTTTTTCTTTTTTTTATTATTGGCTTTATATTTGTTGAAGATGTTTATAAGTGGTTTGTGAAGGGGTTAGATGTTACCTTAATGGTGTTAGGACCGAGTGAGATTATTTGGATTTACTTCATGCTCGCATCAGTGATTGCTGTAGCAGCGACGATTCCAATTCTAGCATTGCAAATATGGCTCTTTGTTAAACCAGCTTTACGACCGCATGAAATAAAGGCAACGTTAGCTTACATACCAGCTTTATTTATATTGTTTGTAGCGGGACTTGCCTTCGGATACTTTATTATTTTTCCGATGATTTATCAGTTCTTGCTTGATTTAGGTGGAGACATGTTTTTAACGAACTTCACGGCTGAGAAGTATTTTAAGTTTGTTTTTCACATGACTATTCCTTTTGCTGTATTATTTGAGCTCCCTGTTGTCATTATGTTTTTAACCTCTATCGGAATTTTAAATCCTTATGTGCTTCATAAAATTAGAAAATATGCTTATTTTGTTCTTGTGGTCATTGCTGTTTGTATAACCCCTCCAGATTTTATGTCAGACTTCGTTGTGATTGTACCGTTGTTACTTTTATATGAAATTAGTATATCGCTGTCTAAAATTGTCTTTAAGCGGCGTCAAAAAAGGGAAGCAGCGGCTGAAGCAGAATATAGTCAGGGAGAAGAGATGCAATAAAGTGAAACTTCCATCAGTGGGGGGTTTTTCTTCATCCCCCACTGATGGTTAGTCACGTTCTACGGTCACTAAGATTTCCGCCTCGCTTCAATCAAGTGCCCGTACGAAAATCTCTCTTCTTTGTTTTCTCATAAGCTTGAGGTGGGGGTCTTACTGCCCGTTAAGTATGGGATAAAGGGGAATGTCTATCAATTGATTTCTTCTACATTTAGATACACAATATTTTATCCTTTTATTTATTTTGTGTATAATGAAGACAATCGGATAAAAAAGAGGATTGATAGTTTGTTGCTTAAATCCGTAGAGTTCAAAAATTATCTTGGACATAAGGTGATGATTACGGACATACCAGTTTTATTACCTGACAATCCTCATTATTTTATGGTACATATCAGGTTAAAGGTTTTCACAGAGCAAGTTTTTAAGAAGAATGAAAGTATAGTAATATATTCCTTCAAACAGTATTTAGCAACCGTTCTAAAGTGGCCGGTTTATCGCAAGCTTTTCGCTGAAGATTTGATTAATAATGCTTAAACAAGGACTGTCTATTCACAGTCAGTGGTTTAGAAGAGCCTAAGCAAAGGTTCTTTTATAACTGAGGATGGACAGTCTTTACATGTATTTTGTAATCGTTATCATAGAAAAAATGAATAGGCTTAATAGATAGGATTTACATGCTAGTGATTGATTTGAATGGTCTAGACAGAAATGTGAACTAGGATGTGTTTTAATGAAAAAAGTAAAAATAGTAACAGATTCAACAACAGATATGACATTAGAAGAATTAGAGAAGTATGAGATTACAATGGTTCCACTATCTATTTCTATTGATGGAGAAACGTTTTTAGATAAGGTGGAAATAGGATCGAATGAATTTCTAGCACGAATGAGAAAATCAAAAGAATTACCAAAGAGTTCTCAGCCAGCTGTTGGTACATTTGCTCAAATATATGATGAATTAGGAGCAGATGGGAGTGAAATTATTTCGATTCATATGACTGGTGGTATGAGTGGGACAGTGCGCTCAGCGGAAAGTGCTGCAAGTATGACAGATGCGAAGGTAACGGTTATTGATTCGAAATTTATTTCAAAAGCGTTAGGGTTTCAGGTAATTGAGGCAGCAAAAATGGCTAAAGAGGGTAAATCAGTAGCGGAGATTATCGAACGTTTGGAGACGATTCGCAATAATACGAGATTAACGATTAGTATTGATACGCTGGAAAACTTAATTAAAGGCGGACGAATAGGCAAGATGACAGGCTTAATTGGTTCTCTGTTAAATATTAAACCGATTGCTGTTTTAGAAGACGGTGTACTTCATCCGGTTTCAAAGGCAAGAAGTCATTCACAAATTGTGAAGTACGTTGTGAATCAATTTAAACAAGATATGGAAGGGAAGAGGCTTACAGGAATTGGGATTGCCCACGCAAATAATAGGGAGCTTGGCGACAAAATTGGAAAAGCAATTATGGAATTGACGGGGCTTCAGACTATTACGATGGACGACACAACTCCGGTCATTAGTACCCATGCTGGGGAAGGTGCATTAGCCATTATGTATTATTGGGATTGATTAGACAAGCTGAAAGGGCGGAGAAAAGATGAGGAGACAGCAATTATTTATTATGCTGGTCATAGTTTTGTTGACGTTATCAGCCTGTAGCTCTAATGAAATACCAAATGAACAGAATCGAGATATTGAGGATTTCAATTTTACAACTCAAGAAGGAAAGAGTCTAGAGAAAAGTGATTTAAAAGGGAAAGTATGGATAGCTGATTTTATTTTTACATCGTGTGAGACGGTTTGTTTTCCTATGACCTCCAATATGGTCAAGCTGCAGAAGATGCTCAAGGATGAGGGGATAAAGGATGTTGAATTCGTTTCTTTTTCCGTTGATCCAGAAGTAGATAAGCCAGATGTGTTAAAAAAGTACGCTGATCAATTCGGTGTAGATTATTCAAATTGGCACTTCTTAACGGGGTATCAACAAGATGAGATTATTCAATTTGCGAAGACAGGCTTTGGGACATTAGCGGTAAAGCCAAAAGGTGAAGATCAAGTTATTCATGGCACGTCTTTTTATTTACTGAATCAAGAGGGGAAAATTGTTCAAGAGTATACAGGTCTTGAGGACATTCCGTTTGAAGATATTATACAGCATATTAAAATAGTACAAAGTCGTTAAACAGGTCCACATTCGGACCTGTTTTTTTTTATGTTCAGAAGCATGTTTTGAAAAAGCCTAGTAAAAGCTAAAGTTATACAAAAATTTTCATTTTAAAACAAGGTTTTTTCTTTATAAAATCCCGTTTTTTTCATGATATAATATTTTAAAGGAAGGTGAGAGCGATGAAATATACCATCACCTGTCTTCTTATATGTCTATTCTTAATAAGTGGATGCAATCAAAGTCAAACGGTCTCAACACAGCCTTTGGAACAGTATCGGCATCTGACGGAATTAAGTAAGAAGCAAGAGATTCCTTCACGCTTTTTCCCTGACCCGATTCAAATTGTGTCGGTAGGTGACTCATTAACACAAGGAGTTGGAGATAGCAAAGATAATGGAGGCTACTTACCTTATCTAAAAAAGAAGTTAGAAAAAGAGCCGACTATTACAGCTGTAGAGATGGTCAATTATGGTGTACGAGGTAACCGAACGGATCAATTGTTGAAGCGATTGGATAAAAAAGAGATTCGTGAACATATTGAGCAGGCTGATTCCATTGTCGTAACGATTGGTGGGAATGATATTATGAAAGTATTTAAACAGAATTTCACCCATTTAGAAATGGAGCAGTTTGAAAACGCTAAAATCGGTTATGAAGATCGTTTGAGGAAAATTTTTGATAAAATACGGACGTATAATAAGTCAGCACAAATATATTTGGTTGGAGTGTATAACCCATATACGAAGATATTTGCGGATTTATATGAGCTTGATATGATTATTGCCGATTGGAATAATAGTGGTGAAAAAATTGTATCTAAGTATGATTCGGCTTACTTTATTTCGATAGAAGACATTTTTCAAAATACAACAGAAGATTTGCTTTATACGGAGGATTACTTTCATCCAAACGACCGCGGTTATGAATTAATTGCGACGAGAATATATAACAATATGGAAGTTGCCACATTGGGAAGAGAGACCCTAGAAGCAGCAAGCATTAGAGGGGATGAACCACAATAATGACAGGAGAGAAGTGGAAAAAGTTATTTATGGTTTTATTAGCCTGTAATATCCTTGTCATTAGCTTTATGTTGATTTTAATTAATTGGCCGATTAAAGGTGAAGAAATTAGCAATAATTCCAGCAAGGAAGAGGATATTCAATTTCAAGTACACACAACACGAGATGATTTGAATCAATTAATCAATCAATATTTAGATAAGGAAGGGCTAACTGGAGGATTTCATTATGAAGTATATTTAACCGATGAAGTTGAATTGTATGGCAAGATGCCTTTCTTTAATCGTGAAGTGGATTTGAAATTAACGTTTAAGCCGATTGCTCAAGAAAATGGCGATTTGGTTCTCAAGCAAGAGTCCATTTCTGTTGGTGAGATGAACCTTCCTGTATCCTATGTAATGAACTTTATTAATAAGCGTTATAAAACGCCCGATTGGGTTACCATTCAGCCGAAGGAGCAAAGGGTTTATGTCTCTCTACAAGAAATGAAATTGAAAAGCGATGTACGTGTAAAGGCCAAAAAATTTGATTTAGAACACAATGATATTTCATTTTTATTGACAGTGCCTTCTGTTCAGCCATAACAAAAAACCGGGATATCCCGGTTTTTTGTTATGGTGAAACGATAGGTAACGTGAAGTTTAAGGATAAAGAGAGTGTGGCTATGTTTTGTTTTCTAAGGTGTAAGAGAGATGACTGCTAATTCAGTCGTTTCATTATTTGTATTTGTGCTGACAATATAGAAAGATGTGGCTTGATTGACTAGAAAGTGAGTCTTTGGCAAGGAACGAATGAGCTCTTTTGTTCCAGTTGGTCGAATTTCAAGATCGACTTTGATAGGATAGACAGGTAAGTATGAGCTTGCGTGTTCGGGTGTAAGTTGATCGAAAACAATATCACCGTTTTTCACAGCAATATCTACTGCTTCGATATCAGAGGCTAGATGAACAAAGCGAAATGCTGCTTCACCACTAGGGACAGCTGGGGAATCTTTTATCGTAACAAGTTTTACTTCTTTTGGTCTTTTGGCAATTGCCCCGGTATAATATTGATTGGCTTCTAGTTTTAGCTTTTGGCTAGCAATGCTGGAGGTTGTTGTTCCCTCGGGATATATATCAATTTGATACGTTCCGGCTGGCAAGGACAAATAGTCACTCGCGTTTTTATAAGCGAAGTTTTGTAGAATCCGCATTTCATTTACATATACATCAACAGCAGGTATATTGGGAGAGACATGGAACAGTCGAAGGTGGGCAAACTTTTTCGTTTGTCTAACATGTATGAGTGGTATTGCTTTTGTAATACTTTGTAAATGCTTATGATAATAATAATCATGAAGCTTTGGGTCGCTATATTTATAAAAGTGAGATAAGAGATCGTATTTCGCAGCCTTTTGTAAGTAATGATTGTGGGATTCATAGTTCATGCCAATCACCTCTTAGTTTTGCTCATCATGCTACTAGCATATGGCAAGATGCTTGGGCAGGTGTCTAGTTTTGAACTATAGGGAATGTTTAAAGGATGGAGGACAATGAAATGGAAGAAAATTTGGAGCAGGCGATGTTTGCAGGAGGCTGTTTTTGGTGTATGGTAAAGCCATTTGATGAGCAGCCAGGGATTGTTTCTGTCTTATCTGGGTATACCGGTGGCACCACGGAAAGTCCAACCTATCAAGAAGTATGTAGTGAAACGACAGGACACTATGAAGCTGTGCAAATTACATATGATCCAGCTGTTTTTCCATATGAAAGACTAGTGGAACTGTTTTGGCAGCAAATTGATCCAACGGATGCAGGCGGTCAATTTTATGATCGTGGTTCATCATATCAAACAGCTATTTTTTATCATACTGAGGAACAACGACGTATTGCACAAGCTTCAAAAGAGCGCTTGAATGAAAGTGGACGTTTCCCATTGCCGATTGTTACACCGATTTTGCCAGCAAAAGAATTTTATCCAGCGGAAGAATATCATCAGCATTATTATAAAAAGGAACCGCAAAGATATCAGGCTTATCAAATCGGATCTGGTCGTAAAGCATTTCAAGAGCGATATTGGAGGGATAAAAAATGAATCAAGAAGATTT
>Ga0182739_1003617_pt1 | contig 13353 bp, 13 predicted proteins | sample eDN5th30CBELigBY_FD_128873 | JGI IMG/M metagenome (GOLD analysis project Ga0182739, IMG submission 128873) | Enriched backyard soil microbial communities from Emeryville, California, USA - eDNA 5th pass 30_C BE-Lig BY (version 2) (version 2) | ecosystem: Environmental > Terrestrial > Soil >... | reverse complement strand
GTCGGCGGTGCGGCGAGATAGTCCACGATCCTCGGCTCGATGCCGGCATTGCGGATGAGCGCCAGCGTGTTGCGCGAGGTGCCGCATCGCGGATTGTGATAGATGATCGCTTCCATGGTCGGCCTTTTGAAGAGGTCTCCGGCAAGGGATACGCGATCCCGGCGCAGCGTCAAGCCGGAAGGCGAGGCGATGCCATCCCCGCCTTTTCGCAACCGGCGTTCAGCGCCCTGTCAGCCGCAAGGCCTTTCCTGCCGCCGAAACCGGCAGGAAAGGCGATCATGAAACGGTTCTTGAAATGGACAGGGCTTGCGTCCGTCGTGGCGGGCCTCGGGCTCGGCATCTATCTCGTGGCAATACAACTGACGGGAAATTTCGCCACCGTGGTGCCGGGGGAAGCCTACCGCTCCAACCAGCCCACGCCGGCCGAACTTGCGGCCTATGCCGAGCGCTACAAGATCCGCACCGTCATCAATCTGAGAGGCCGGGATGAAAAGTCGGCCTGGTACAAGAACGAAGCCGCCGCCGCAAGACAGCTCGGCCTCACCCTGATCGACTTTCCCCTGAACGCCAGCCGACGCCTCGACGCGAAGACGGCGGACGACCTTGTCGCAACCCTTCGCGACGCGCCACGCCCGATCCTCATCCATTGCCGCTCAGGCGCCGACCGAACCGGCCTAGCCTCCGTCATCTATCTCGCCCGCATAGCCCAGGAAGACGAGGAAACCGCCGAACGCCAGCTCTCCATCCGCTACGGCCATTTCGGCGTACCCTTCTTCTCCCCCACCTATGCGATGGACGAAAGCTGGGAGGATATGGAGGCGGCGGAACGTTCCGCCAGCTGAGCGTTCCGCTAATGTTAAGGTGTTCCCTGCCATTGTGAGTGTAATTGTGTCCTGCCTACCAGAAAGCCGATCGGATCCGCATCGTTTATTAGGTGTCAACGCAAATGTAGTTGAATGCATTACCCGCCATTTCCTTGATCTCTTCAAGGTAGTTGCTGTTCATAACGTAAATGGTAGAGTTTTTAGGAGCTGCCGCGAGTGCAGCAGCGGGGGCCTCTACCTTCAAGCCTGTCAGGGGAATATAACGACCCTGTTTGACAGGATTAATGTCAATGACGGAATCGACGGAATAACCGGCTCGGGTACGAAGCAGGGAAAAGATAACGCCTTTCGATGAGCCTCCCCATACAATTGCATTACCGCTTGCCGAAGGTATATAATCTATCCCTTCCAAGAAGTTTTCCGGCATTGAGACTTTTGGGATTTCATCGGTGTTTGGCAGTTTTAGGGAGGATAACTCAGCGACTACGTAGATATACTGACCTCCAAAAATATTTCCTATGCAGACAATATCACTGAAAATTCTTTTGAAGTCGGAAACGCGAAAATAATTTACGTGCTCATAGAAAATGTCGACCCACGACTTTCGCTCGCAAATCCAGTCGAAGCAAGGGACTTCAATATAGATGAGGCCAGAGCCGCCATTTGCGGTGCGTATCTTGTCCAGAAACGAAACCGGATTCTGGATGTGCTCCAGCACATGGCGCATAATCAGCCCGCGTGCAGGTGAAAATAGACCTTCCCGGAAATATTCCTTACGAATGAAGGGATTGTTTCCTTGGTAAGCTGGATCGAAGCCAACGATCTGCGCGCCTTGGTCCGCTAGCATTTCAAGAAAAAGCCCTTTGCCGCAACCGACTTCTACCAGCGCTTCATAGCCGATTTGATCGCGAATCAGATTGGCGACATCTTTCAGATGTCGCTGGAAATAAAGGCTGAGACCTTGCTCGTTTTGATAATCCCCATCATAATTTATGAGATCTGGATTAAAGGATGCATTTTCGACAATGCCGGTTCGAGGATCTTGGTGAAGGTTAATATCGCCGGTTGGCGACGTAGTTGCCTCCCCTCTGGTGGTGTATGTCTTATTCTGAAAGACTGGAAAGCCAGTCTGCGTATAGAGATATTTTTCTGGCGATGTATTGATCATGATTCATACCTTATCTTTATCTAACGCCTAGAATAACAGGCGGATCAAAGTGGTTTTCGGCTCGACCGCCAAAATTCAGTAGATCGCGCCTTCCATATTCATCAGCAATCCGCTCGGCGAGCTGCCGGATGGTGGTGGGAATTCCGGAGCATACGTTTACCGGGCCATTAACATCATCAAGTGCTGAAGCCGCGATCATTTCGGCCGCATCGCGCACGTCGAGGAAATCACGGACTTGATTGCCGGATGTAAGGTCTGCCCTTAAGCCCTCTTGCATGCATTTGCGCAGATAAGGCACGAAGCGGTCTGTCGCCTCATTTTCCCCGTGGAGATAGAAGAGACGGCACCAAGAAAAGCCGATGCCATGTAATCGGAAGAGTTGTGAGAGAGTCATGTAACTTGCGCTCTTACACGCCGCGTAGAGTGTATCCGGCTTCAGAGGAGTTGAAGTATGCAATAGGCCAAAAGAGCTGTCGTATTCGGCGCAAGTGCCGATTCCAACAAAGCGACTGACTCCGGACGCTATACACGCTTTCGCAAGTGTAATCGTGCCGGTGAGGCAGTTGAGGTTTTCTGGCGCGGTCAGATAGCGACCAGATACGACATACCAAGCAGCGTGAATGACGATGTCGATATCGCGCAGGTTGTTCTGCCACCATTGCTCGCTTTCGCTGAATAGATCATGTGTTGTTACGATGTCATCAATGCCTGATAGGTTAGCCGCGATGTCTGCTTTGTCTATACGGACAGCAGCGACAATGCGGTTGCCCTTCTTGGCGAGTGAGCTGAGGACATGGCGGCCGACGAAACCAGTAGCACCTGTGACCATGATTCTTTTCATTCACATACCCTCATGCTCAACATCAGTCGCGCAAAACGCTTATACTTCCTTCTTATCCGCAGATAGTGCTGCTCCCATCTGCAATCAGCCGGTATAGAAAACCCCAAAGAGTTTTTCGAGCCACTGCTTTCCCTTCAATCGCATGATACGTATTGGTGAAGCCCGTAGTTTCGCGTAGGTGAAGCGTTTGCGTTCCCTCAGAATGCGCCGTTCTTGATCTTTCGGGAAGCCACGTCGTTTCACCTCAGCGTCGAAACAAGCGTAAAATAGCGGCATAAGTCGTTCTAGTCTGGCGATACGAAAATCCAACGATATCTTGCCGCGGAGGCCATCTCCTTTTACGGGCGAATAAGTGCGTTGAATAAAGAGGGTCTCGTTGGCTGGAACGGCTACTTCATCCAAGAAGGGTGCAAGTAGAGTTAGGTGATCACAGGCGTAAGCTTCGGAAAAGGTAGACCAAATGCGCGATGAGGTTTCCTGAATATAGGGAGTGCGCCATAGACCGTAGTAGGAGCTAGCATGATAGAGATAAAGTCGTTTGGTGATACGGGTGGCGGCATCCGGACCGGTTGTGACCGGAAAGGCGAATTCGCCGAAATAGTTTTCTGGACTATTACGTGTTATAATGCGAGGTATAGCTAATTGCGCTTGCGGATTCTTGTCTAAGACGGTGATAAGGTGTTCAATGAAATTTTCGTCCGAATAGTCGTCATCTGCACGCCACATATAGAACTCTGTTGTGGTCCTGTCGACTAAGTCCTTATAATTTGGAAGTACACCAATATTTTGAGGACGCCGAATGATCTGGATTCGACTGTCCCTTGCTGCATACTCGGCGCAAATATCCGGTGTTTCGTCGGTGGATGCGTTGTCGGCGATGACGATGATGAAATCCTGATAAGACTGCGCCAGCAGGCTGTCGAGGCATTCGCGAAGCATGGGGGCTCCGTTATAAACTGGAATACCAACCGTTACCCGTGCCATAGTCCGCGCGTCCTCAAATCATACTGGTAGCAGATGCCTCTCTTTGCACATAAGAATGACTGGTCGCAAGCCGGAAACAACTTCGATTTCCTTCGTCTCGTGCTGGCCTCGTTGGTGATTGTCAGCCACGCCTATCCGCTGTTTATCGGGGCAGCGGATCCCTGGCAGGCGTATGGTTCGCCGTTCAATATCGGCCAGATGTGTGTCATGGCTTTCTTCACCATCAGTGGCATGCTGGTGACACGTTCCGCCATGCTGTCCCGTTCGTTAATGTCTTATATCGTCTCACGCTCCATGCGGCTTTTGCCAGGCGCTTTCGTCTGCGCGATGTTGATGACTTTTGCTCTCGGTCTGGCTTTCACCACCCTTGGCGTTTACGACTATCTTACGGACGGTTCGGTCTGGTCGTTTCTCCGGCGCAACACCACACTGATGTCGATCCAGTACGATCTGCCAGGTGTGTTCAAGGACAATATCTATCCTGGTGCGGTCAACGGTTCGCTCTGGTCGTTGCGTGTCGAGATTCGCATGTACATCCTGTTCGGCGCGATCGTTTTTCTCATGCGGCTCAGACCGGATTGGATGCGTCAGCTGAAATATGTGCTTCTGGTGCTTTTTGTCGTTGCCTATTTGGGAGCGATACTTCCGCCGCTTCTTCCGGAAGGTGTTTTGACGCCCAAGACGAACTGGATTTACGGCTATTATTTCGCGGCTGGTGCGGTGATGCTATGCTGGGAGCATGTCATTCCGCGCAATCTAGGGATCGCTGTGGCGTGGTTCGTCGCCTCGCTTTTCGTGGTTAACACACCGTTTCTCGACCCTTTGATGCGGCTGACTTTGCCCTATCTTGTGTACTGCTTTGCCTTTTCGCAGGCTGGGGCGCTGAAGAGGCTGCGTGGGGCGCCGGACATTTCCTACGGCATCTACATTTATGGCTTTCCGGTTCAGCAGTCGCTTTCGGCATTGTTTGCGGACCGCCTCGGCTTTGTACCGCTCATCGCCGCTTCGCTGGCGATTACCGTGGTGCTGGCATCGCTGAGTTGGAAATTGGTCGAGAAGCCTGCGCTCTTACGCAAACGCAATGTTGAGGATGCGCTCGTAGGGTTTTATCGGCGCGTCGTTCCTGTCGCTAGGGCATGATGGCGCAGCCCCGTTCACAGGAGTGGACCGGCGACGTATAAGGAGCCTGTCGTGGCGGGCGATTCCCGCTCCGTTCAACCCGGAAACAGGACCCGCCCAGTCGATGAGCAACGCCGAAGTCCCTGTCAATGTCGTCTGCATGAAGTGGGGTACGCTCTACGGTCCGGAGTACGCCAATCGGCTTTATGCGATGGTGACACGAAATCTCTCCCGGCCGTTTCGCTTCGTCTGCTTCACCGACGATACGGCTGGGCTTTGCTCCGAGATCGAGACGATGGAGCTGCCGCCGATCCGCATCGATCCGCCTTATCAGAATACGCCGTGGAGAAAGCTGGCACTTTATAATCCGACGCTTGGTAATCTTTCCGGGCCAACGCTTTTCCTTGATCTCGACGTAGTAATCACTGGTCCGCTGGATCGGTTTTTTGACCAGCCGGGTGATTATTGCGTTATCCATAATTGGACGCAGCCAAAGCAGATCAATGGCAATACATCTGTTTTCCGCTTCGAGATTGGTGCGCATTCTGACCTACTGAATCTATTCCACAGTCAGCCGACCCAGCACTGGGTGGATGTCTACCGTATTGAGCAGACCTTTCTCTCCCAGCAATTGCACCGGCAAGGCCGGTTGAGCTACTGGACGGAAGGTTGGTGCGTGTCGTTCAAGGTGCATTGTCTGCCTGGCGGCTGGAAGTTTCCGCGTATCCTGCTCAACTGGTTCATACCGGCGCGGCTGCCGGACGGGGCGAGCGTCTGCGTTTTCCACGGACGCCCCAATCCGGACGATGCGCTGGCGGGGAAATGGCCGGGCAAGTGGTACAAGAGGCTTCTGCCAGCCCGCTGGATCGCTGACTACTGGCATGAATGAAATCCGTGGGAGCGCCGCATGACCGGGCCACTCCTCAGTATCATTTCCGCTGTCTACAACAAAGCCGACGTCTTGCCGGAGACCCTTCGGCTGGCCAGGGCGCAAAGAGGCATAGCGGGAGACGATATCGAGTTCGTGTTCGTCGATGACAATTCTGCCGACGGTTCGCTGGCGCTGCTTGAAGAAGAGGCGGGAAGGGATTCTCGTGTCCGGGTCTTTGCCTCCCAGGAAAACAACGGCCCGGCCATCGCTTTCAATCGGGCGGCCTTGCAGGCGCGGGGGCGATATCTTCTTGCCATTGACGCTGACGACATGCTCCCTAGCAACGCGGCCCGGCTCCTGATCGACAGCGCACAACGTTTCGATGTCGGGCTCGTGTTCGGGCGGTCGCGCCGTGGCGAGGATTGCCGGGATATTCCGGCGGACGCCGCGCTTTCCGTCGAAAGCGACCCGCTAGCCTTCGTCGCCGAGCGCAAGATCGTGCGCATGGGATTTCTCGCCGAAAGGCAACTGTGGCTCAAGGCCGGCGGCGCGGACGAAACCGTCTTCATCCAGGACCAATCCCTGCCGCTACGCCTTGCTGCCGCCGCTGACCGGCTCGTCTTCATCGATGCGCTGATCTATCATTTGCGTCCGGCAACGGAGAGCAATCTGTCGCGCAACGTCCTGCAGCAGCATCACGATCGCTTTTTCGCATTGTTACCGTTCCTCGATCGGCCGGGTGCTTCGCCTGCGGCGCGCAAAGCGGTCATGCGGCAGATGGTTTCGAGCCTGTGGAAGGTGGATCGCGACTGTGGTGTGCGGCTGCCGTTCCTTTCGGCTTCGGGCCGCTGCTATCTTCTCAATCGCCTGCTCGGCCTGGAACCGTCCGGGCGCTTCCTCTCGGACGCCGCCGCCCGTCTGAAAACCCTTCCCGGCATTCGCCGTCCCGGAGGCATGTGATGCTGCCAAGACGTATCATGATCGTCGGTAATTTCGGACGCAAGGATCTGTTCCGTCGCTATTTCAATACAGAAAGCAAGCTGGCGAACGGTTTCATCCGCGCCGGGCATCATGTCCTTTGCTTTTCCGACCGCGATCATGCGCGCGAGGCCAATATTTTCGGTACCCAGAAACTTGGCGTGAGGAAAATGCATGCGAAGTTGATCGAGGCGGCGGCGCATTACCGCCCTCACCTCGTGCTCTTCGGGCATGCGGATCTCATTGAGCCGGAAATCTATGAACGTTTGCGGGACAATCATCCCGGCTTGCGGCTCGCTGCCTTCTGTGTTGATGCGCTGTTCCGCAGGGCGACCATGCAGCGTTTTGCCGCTCGCGCCCAACACGTGGACGCGGCCTTCTTGACCAGCGCCGATCGCGTGCAGGCAAAGGTGCTTGGAATACCTGCGGGTCGGCTGTTCTTCATGCCAAACCCCGTTGACCCGGGAATGGAAACGGCTCGCGCCTTCGAGGCGCCTCGCGCGGCGTTGCGACTCGATGGACAGTTCCTTGGCACGGGCATCGAGCGGCGGGAGGAACAGATCGAAGCGATTCGCGCCGCGCTTCCGGCCGTCTATCGTTTCGAATCCGGCGGAAGGGCTTTTGCAACGGCACGGATAGATAGCACCACGTATCTGGAGCGCCTCGCCGACGCGGCCGTCTGCCCCAACTTGCCGCTGGACGACCTGAAGCCGGAGCAACTGGCCTATCTCTACTCGTCCGACCGCATTGCCCAGACGCTCGGACAGGGAGTGACGACCCTGACCATCGCCGCTAGCCGGCTAGCCGATCTTTATGAAGACGGCGTCGTCGAATATACGGATCGACAGGATCTCGTGGCGAAAATCATCGCCCTTTATGAAGACGATGCGGAGCGCCGCCGTGTAGGCCGGATTGGCCACCGCATCGCGCATGACCGCACGAGCGGGACCCGAGTCGCCAGTTACATTCTGGCGACCAGCCTCGGCGAAAGCGAAGGGCCCGTATCCTGGCCGACCATGTTGAACGACGCATGAGTCGGGGACAGTGACGAAGGATCCGAACCGTCGCGCATCATTATAGGCGGCGTGCAGCAAAAACAGCAAACGAGCATGCATGTGGCTTATAGTTTTGATGAAGGGCCGAAAACCGTTTGTTGTCGTTGACAGGTCCGGTAGATTTGCTAGTTGCTGCGAAGGGCGCGCCGGCGCTTTCGCCAGGGAACGGTCGAACAGAGCGGCGAATACTTGTAATTCTATGTAGAACGGAAGTGTCATGAAGGCAGTGATTTTGGCCGGGGGGCTTGGCAGCAGGATCTCCGAGGAATCCGTCTTGCGGCCGAAGCCGATGATCGAGATCGGCAATCGTCCCATCTTGTGGCATATCATGAAGATGTACTCGGCCCACGGCGTCAACGAGTTCATCATCTGCCTTGGTTACAAGGGCTATATGATCAAGGAGTTCTTCACGAACTTCATTCGCCATGGCGCCGACATGACCGTGGATACGACGACCGGCGACATTCAGTATCACCAGAACATCGTCGAACCGTGGAAGGTGACGCTGGTGGAGACCGGTGAGAATAGCATGACTGGCGGCCGGCTTGGCCGGGTTCGCCCCTATTTAGAGGGCGAGGAGAATTTCTGCTTCACCTATGGCGATGGTGTCTCTGACGTCGATATCGCCGCGTCCATCGCCTTCCACAAGGCGCACGGCGCACGGGCGACGATGACGGCCGTCGCACCGCCCGGCCGCTTCGGCGCGTTGAAGATCGAAGGCGATGTCATCGAGCGTTTCGAGGAAAAGCCGGCGGGTGACAATGGTGTTATTAATGGCGGCTTTTTCGTGCTTCAGCATAATTGCCTTGATCTGATCAAAGGGGATGAGACCACCTGGGAAGCGGAACCGTTGGAAACGCTCGCCTCTACCGGGCAGTTGCATGCTTTCCGCCATCCCGGATTCTGGCATCCGATGGACACTTTGCGCGACAAGAACCATTTGCAGAAACTTTGGGAAAGCGGCGCTGCGCCGTGGAAAAAATGGGCGTGACGACGCGGGTGAACAAAGGCGGCCGGCTTCCGGATCCGGCCTTCTGGAGCGGCAAGCGCGTCCTTCTGACAGGACAGACTGGCTTCAAGGGAGCCTGGTGCGCTCTGTGGCTCAAGGCCTTGGGTGCGAAGGTAACGGCGATCGCCCTGCCGCCGGAAGGTAAGCTCAGTCTTTTTGAGCTGGCCGGCGTGGCAAGAGATTGCGACAGCCGCTTTCTCGACTTGCGTGATGCCGATGGCATCGACGCGCTGATGAAGGAAACACGGCCGGACATCGTCCTGCACATGGCGGCACAGGCGCTGGTGCGCCGCTCGGTGCGCGACCCGGTCACGACCTGGCAGACGAATGTCGACGGCACGCTCAATCTCCTGCAGGCGCTGCGCGGTCTCGATGGCCTTGAGGCCGTTCTGGTCGTGACCTCCGATAAGGTATATGCCAATGACGGCGAGGGCAGGGCGTTCAGGGAGGACGATCCGCTGGGCGGCAAGGATCCTTATTCGGCCAGCAAGGCAGCCTGCGAAATTCTCGTGCGCTCCATGCGGGAGACTTATTTCCGCGATATCCCGCTCGCTACTGTACGCGGCGGCAATGTGATCGGGGGAGGCGATTTTTCCGAGGATCGCCTTGCGCCCGACTGCGTGCGGGCGATCGTGTCCGGCGCGCCGGTGGTGCTGCGCCAGCCCGCCGCCACGCGGCCCTGGCAGCACGTCCTTGATTGCCTGTGCGGCTATCTGATCTATGCCGAAGATCTTGTCTTGAAGACCGATACGCCGCGCGCCATGAATATCGGTCCGGAAAGCGCCCATGATCTGCCGGTGCTGACCTTCGCCCAGGCTCTCCTCGCCGAAATGGCGTGCCCGGACCTGCTACGCATAGAAGAAGAAGCGAGATCGGTAGAGGCGCCGCGTCTGGCGCTTGATCCGTCACTCGCCCACCGCCTGCTGAACTGGCGTGACCGTCTGGTCGGCGTCGAGGCGATCGCTGCTACGGCGCGCTGGTACAATGTATGGCATTCCGGCCAGGACATGGCTGCCGCTACACGGCGCGAGATTGCTGCTTATCAAGGTCTGGAGTGAGTGATGACCAAGTGCCGTTTCTGTTCGACCCCGCTGTCGTTGTCCCTGGTGAATCTCGGAATGACGCCGCTGGCCAATTCGAACCTGCGGTCGCGCGACGATATTCCGACGGAAAAGGCTTTTCCGCTGCATGTGATGGTCTGCGAGAAATGCTATCTGGCGCAAGCGACCGAGACGGTGCCGGCTGACGCCATATTCCACGACGATTATGCTTATTTCAGCAGCTTCTCGTCGAGTTGGGTCGAGCATGCCCGGCAATACTGTGAAATGATGCGGCATCGTTTCGGTCTTGATGAATCTTCGCTGGTCATCGAGGTGGCTTCGAACGACGGTTATCTTCTGAAGCATTTCGCAAAGGCTGGTATCCCCGTGCTGGGCATAGAGCCTGCCGGCAATTGTGCCGCCGAGGCCGAGCTGCGGGGCGTGCCTTCTATGGTGGCCTTTTTCGGCAGCGCGCTTGGTGAGCGTCTTGTGTCGGAAGGGCGCCAGGCTGACCTGATGGCCGCCAACAATGTCCTTGCGCATGTCCCGGACATTTCCGATTTCGTCAAGGGCTTTTCCATTGCGCTGAAGCCGGAGGGCGTGGTGACCTTCGAGTTTCCGCACCTTCTCAATCTCATCAATCTCGTGCAGTTCGATACGATCTATCACGAGCATTATTCCTATCTTTCGCTCATCGCTGTCGAAACGATCCTGCGCAGCCATCGGCTGCGGGTGTTCGATGTGCAGCAGCTTCCCACGCACGGCGGCTCCTTGCGTGTCTTCGCCTGCCGTGAAGAGGCGAGCCATGCCGAGCAACCCGGCCTTTTCGCGGTGCGGGCGGCCGAGAAGCAAGCACGTCTCGACGAGCGCGGCGGATATGAAGGTTTCACAGCCAGGGTCGAAAAAGTACGTGAGGATTTCCTTGCCTTCCTCGCCGAAGCGAAACGTGCGGGCAAGACAGTTGCCGGTTACGGCGCGGCCGCGAAGGGAAATACCTTCCTGAATTATTGCGGTCTCGGTGAGGGCGATATTGCCTATGTCGCCGACCGCAACGTCCACAAGCAGGGCCGGCTTTTACCCGGCGTCCATGCGCCGATCGTTGATCCGGAGAAGATCATGGAAACGAAACCGGATTATGTCGTGATCCTGCCGTGGAACCTTGCGGGCGAAGTGGAGCAGCAGCTTGCGCCGATTCGTGATTGGGGAGGCCGCTTCGTGATGGCCATTCCCGAATTGAAGATTTTCTGAGGTCGGCATGGAACGCCGCCTTCCGGAATTCGGCAGCGTCATCGATGGTCCGGCGGTGATCTTGCCGATGCCGCATGAGGACGAGCGGGGCCTATTCGCTCGTCTTTTCTGTCCGGATGAATTCACCGGCCTCGGCATCGCTTTCCAATCGGTACAGACGAGCATTTCACGCAACCCGACAAGGCATACGTTGCGCGGCATGCATTACCAGCCCGGCGAATGGGCAGAGGGCAAGCTGATTCGCACGGCACGCGGCGCCATATACGACGTGGCCGTGGATCTCCGGCACGGAAGCCCAACCTATTTGAAATGGTGCGCGACCATTCTTTCCGCGGACAACCTCGCCTCGTTCTACATTCCGCGCGGCTTCCTGCATGGATTTCTGACGCTCGAGCCCGATACCGATGTGGTTTATGAGATCGACCGTATGTTCGAGCGAGGGCATAGTGCTGGTTTCCGCTGGAACGATCCAGCCTTCTCCATCAGTTGGCCGGAAGCGCCAAGCCTAATAGGCGAGCGCGATGGAAATTATACTGACTTCTCCTGAAAGATTCGACTCCCAAGGACAAGAACAGCAAACTGATAAAATCCTACCAGGTATTTGCAGGTTTGAAGTCTCCGTCGCCACATAAGCGCGGATTCGCGATTTCTGAAATCATTAGCGTTTTCAGCCTCTCCACATCCATAAAACTGAACTGTGAACCCATAAACGCGGATTAGGAATGCCCCTGAAGGCATAAGTGCGGATTCAATTTTCGGGTCAGAAACGACCGAATCTCAGTGGTAAAAAGGATGGTCGAAACGGCGGCATCGGACAAGCAGCCGTCGACCAGTTCTCCGTGGCGCGCTGGCCGCATCTTGAACATTGAGTCCTTGAGTTGCCAGTAATGACGAGCATAGAATATCTGCGACTCGACATCGTCAGCGAATGCAACGCGTCGTGTTCGGGGCAGGGGGAAACATGATCACCATAGGTATTCGAGCGGCCCCGAAGGTTGTCACCTTCGCGATCTACGACACTGACGAAGAAGCCATCATCAACGTCGAAGAGATCAAGATCCCTGCTGCGTTCGAAACCCCAGCGGCCTTGAAGTATGTCCGGTCGAATCTTCTGGACGTCCTTCGCGAGTACAAGGTCGAGCGCGCTGGGGTCCGTGTGACGGAAGGAATGGCCACCCCAAACATCGAGCGTATCCAGATCGAGGGCGTCATCCTCGAGGCCTTCGCCAGCAGCGAGCTGCGGTCTTACTATGTCGGACAGATCGCATCGATCTCGAAAAGGATCGGCATCGATCGGGAGGATTTCAAGCCGTTCGCGGACGGCAAGAAGGATCCAGGTGTCGAGAACTGGAACAAGATGAGCAAGGAAGAGCGTGAGGCAATCCTGTGCGCCATAGGAGCCAAGGATGCTTAAGCCATACCAGAAGGCGGAACTCGCCTTCGACATCATCAGGGAAATCGGACAGGATGGCCGCAACTCTCAAACGTTCGTCACCCGCGATCACCAACTCAATGCCGAGATCGTCACGAAGCGGATCCAGAAGAAGACGCTGAACTCCCCGGACGAGTTCTTTGCGGAGTCACAGGCGCTATATTCGAGCGCACATCCACACGTGGTGCAGATCCATTACGCCTGCTTCGATGCCGACCATGTCTACGTCGCGATGCCGTACTACCAGAACGGCTCGGTCAAGGACTTGATCACCGGAAAGCACATGACCGTCCGCGAAGTGATCACTCTCGGATCGCAGATCCTTGCCGGCCTTCACAATATTCACTCGAAAAACCTTGTCCACTTTGATGTGAAGCCCGACAACATCCTCTTGTCGCCCCGGCTGGAGGCGCTTGTATCTGATTTCGGTCAAGCGAAGCAAACGAGTTACCGAGGGGTCGCAGTACAGGACAGACACTACAGCCCTATGATTGCACCCGAAGGAATGGCAACCGATCAGCTCGACAAGAGGTTCGACATCTATCAGGTCGGCCTGACGCTCTATCGCATGTGCAATGGCAATGAGCATTTCTACGAGCAATTGGCAAAGTACGGCCCGCGGAATGCCATGGATCGCGACAGCTTCCGGTTCGATGTTCGCAATGGCAAGTTCCCTGACCGGAAATCGTTCGCGGCCCACGTACCGGCCACGCTCAGGAATGTCATCAAGAAGTGCCTGGAAACCAACCCTGATGATCGTTATCAGTCTGCTCTCGATGTCGCC
>Ga0182739_1003615_pt1 | contig 13355 bp, 10 predicted proteins | sample eDN5th30CBELigBY_FD_128873 | JGI IMG/M metagenome (GOLD analysis project Ga0182739, IMG submission 128873) | Enriched backyard soil microbial communities from Emeryville, California, USA - eDNA 5th pass 30_C BE-Lig BY (version 2) (version 2) | ecosystem: Environmental > Terrestrial > Soil >... | reverse complement strand
TAGTAAATATAGCCGGACAGCAATTCAAGGTTGCAAAAGACCAGCAGCTCTTTGTACATCGTCTGCAAGGAGATGAGGGCGCTAGTATTGAATTTGACAATGTGTTGTTAGCAGAAGATGGTGGAAAGTTCTCGGTGGGTACGCCTACGGTGAAAGGTGCCAAGGTTTCGGCTAAGATTTTGTCGCATTTAAAAGGTGATAAGGTAATCGTTTTCAAGAAAAAACGCCGCAAGGGGTACAAAAAGAAGAACGGACACCGCCAGCAATTCACCAAGATCGAAATCACTGGTATCGCATTATAAACCGGATTGTTTAACTGGGCGGTAGCCCACCACAAATAAGAGATAAGACATGGCACATAAAAAAGGTGCGGGTAGTTCGAAGAACGGCCGTGAGTCACATAGCAAACGTTTAGGTGTGAAAATATTCGGCGGCCAGCGGGCCATTGCCGGTAATATCATCGTTCGCCAACGGGGTACGCAACACCACCCCGATGTGAACGTGGGTATGGGCAAAGACCATACATTGTTTGCGCTCATCGATGGCAAGGTTGTATTCCGCAAGAAAGCCAACAACAAATCATTTGTTTCGGTATTGCCGTTTGAGGAAGAAACTGTGGTTGCGGCCAAACCAAAAGCTGCTACCAAAACAGAAAAGCCCGTAGCGAAAAAGGCTGCCAAGGAAACAGCGCCTGCTGTAGCTGAAAGCAAGCCGGTGGAAAAGAAAGAAAAAGCGGCGCCTAAAAAGGCAGTGAAAACCAAAGCGGACGACCTGACGGTTATCGAAGGGGTCGGCCCCAAAATTGCCGAAGTGCTCGTAGCAGCAGGCTTGGCTGATTTTGCCAGCGTAGCGGCTAAATCTGCGGAAGAGCTGAAAGCAACGTTGGTAGAAGCCGGTGATCAATTCAATACAGCTGTAACCGATACGTGGCCAGCCCAAGCAAAACTTGCATCCGAAGGTAAGTTTGACGAATTGAAGAAATGGCAAGACGAACTTGATGGCGGTAAGGAAGCCTAATCGCTAATTCATAAAAGTTAAGGGAACCACCAGTCAGATGCGGCTGGTGGTTTTTTTTATACCGCTTCTTCCAGCAATTGCTTTTCGTAGAGTTCGTGGTAGCTACCGCCCATTGCCAGCAATTCCTCGTGATTGCCCTGCTCAATTACCCTGCCCTGGTCTAGCACCAGGATGTGATCAGCATTTTTGATGGTGGAAACGCGGTGGGCAATGAAGATGGCGCTTTTGCCGGCCATGGCCACGCTGAGGTTCCGGAGGATTTCTTCTTCGGTTCTGGTGTCTACCGCTGATAGGCAATCGTCGAAAATCAGAATTTGTGGCTTTTTGATGAGTGCCCGAGCGATTGAAACGCGTTGTTTCTGGCCACCGGACAGCGTGATGCCCCGTTCGCCAATGGTGGTTTCAAAGCCCTTTTCGAATGCGGCAATATTATGATACACAGCGGCTTGACGTGCAGCGTTTTCCACCGCATCGCTATCGACCGTGTCTAGCCCGAACGCGATGTTGTTGCCGATGGTTTCGGAAAACAGGAATACATCCTGAGGCACGAAACCAACCTGGCTACGATAGGCCTGCAAGGGTAATTTCCGGATGTCGTAGCCATCTACGCGGATGGCTCCCCCTTGCACGTCATACATGCGCATGAGAAGATTGGCCAACGTCGATTTGCCTGATCCTGTTTTGCCAACGATAGCCAGGACCTCGCCAGGTTTCACTTCGAATGATACGTCGTTAAGCGCTTGGATGCCGGTATCGGGGTACGTAAAATTGACATGCTCAAATTGGATGTGGCCGTCAGTATGGAATGCGCCGATTGCTGTCGACTGGATTTCGGGGGGTGTACGGAGAAATTCATTGATGCGTTTCTGCGAAGCGGCAGCCCGCTGGATGAGCGAGGTGACCCACGCCAGTGCCATGGCCGGGAACGTCAGCTGATTCACGTAAATGATAAATTCGGCAATATTTCCTGAAGTAATGGTCCCCTTAGCCACTTCCAGGCCGCCTACGTACACCGTAATAACCGTACTCAGCCCGATCAATAACAGAATAAGGGGGAAAAAAATAGCCTCGGTCTTCACCAACGCCAATGCTGCATTTCGGTAGGTGTTGCTCTCGTCGGCAAAGCGATCCATTTTATCGGCCTCGCGGTTATAGGTTTTTATGACCCGGATGCCTGAAAATGTTTCCTGAACGAAAGAAGAGAGCGTTGACAGCTGCCGCTGGATGCGTTCACTCCGCCGGTTAATGATCTTGTTGACCACCAACAGGATGGCCGATAGCACAGGGATAGGCATCAGAGCGTACAGGGCCAGTGTCGCGTTTACGCTAATCATGGCAGCGATCACCATGATGGAAAGTACAACGGTATTAATGGAATACATAACAGCCGGCCCGAGGTAGGAACGCACCCGGTTTACGTCTTCAGTTACCCGGTTCATCAGGTCGCCGGTATTGTTGCGCCGGTAAAAGGCCATATCCAGTTGCTGGTAATGGTCGTATATCTCGTTCTTGAGATCATATTCGATATGCCTGGAGGTAAGGATGATGGTTTGCCGCATGAGAAAAAGGAAAATGCCGCGGATAAGCGCAAGAAGCAGTACCAGTGCCCCGAATAGCAACAGGCAATAACCAAAAATCTCGTAAACCAGCTGCTGCCGTTCAAACCCGTCGAAAAGCCGGTACATGCTGATGTTCTCTTTGACCAGATCAAAGGCGATGCGGATGACCTGGGCCGGCAATACGCCGAAATAATTGGATACGATTACGAAGATAACGCCGGGAATCATCCGCCAGCGGTATTTGTAAAAGTACTTATTGAGGTGTGCGAGATGTTTCATATTGAATAGTCGACAAAAATACGAAATGTTTCCCGGGGTTGATTATATGCATAATTTTTTTGCTAAGTTTGCCCCGATATTGCAGAGTACATAACGCGTTATCGTTGTTTTTATGTCCGTACCGACCAAAGACAATTCTTCCTTTAAGTTAATGGCTCAATTCGGCCATCAGAAACTAGTTTTCTGTAATGACGAGGCTGTGGGGCTACAGGCGGTTATCGCTATCCACGATACGACACTCGGTCCGGCAATCGGAGGGGTAAGAATGTTGCCTTACCAGCATACGGATGAAGCCATAGAAGATGTGCTGCGCCTGTCGAGAGGGATGACCTATAAAGCAGCAGTATCTGGCGTGAACCTGGGTGGCGGTAATGCCGCGATAATCGGCGACCATCGCACTGGCAAGAGTGAAGCACTGCTCCGGCGGTTTGGGCAGTTTGTGGAAGAAATGAGCGGGACGTTCATCGCATCGTTAGATATCGGTACCACGCCCAGAGACATGGAGTTTATACGGATGGAAACCGAAAGCGTAGCCGGTTTACCCAAGTCGCTGGGCGGTAGCGGAGATTCTGCACCATTCACAGCAAAGGGCGTGTATTATGGTATAAAAGCATCGTTGAAAGAGCGTTATGGCAACGATAGCCTGGCAGGCCGTACCGTGGCAGTACAAGGCGCGGGGAATGTGGGCGAACAGTTGATCGCATTGCTGCGCGAGGAAAACGCCAAGGTATATGTGAGCGACATTGTAGAAGAACGAATGGTGGAAGTGGCGAACAAATATAAAGCGGTGCCCGTGGCCAATAACAACATCTACGAATTGGAGGTAGATGTGTATGCACCTTGTGCATTGGGAGGAACGGTTAACAAAGATACCATTGCCAAAATGAGGTGTCGGATCATTGCGGGTTCGGCGAATAATCAATTGCGGAATGAAGTGGATGACGCGCAGTTATTGATGGATAAAGATATCCTCTACGCGCCGGATTACCTCATCAATGCCGGTGGCCTAATCAGCTGTTACTCCGAAATTGCCGGCTACGGCGTGTCGCGCACTGCGGCGCTTACCGAAACCATCTATGAAACCACCCGTTCCGTGTTGCGTAAATCGATAAATGAAAACGTAGCTCCGCATCAGGCCGCAAATCAACTCGCGGAAGCTCGGATAGCTGATATGCATAAAATCAAGCGATAAAATAAAACAAGATATCGGTATTTTTATCGAATCGTTCTTTACATCAATATGTTAAACAGAAGGCACCTGCGGGTTAAAGTATTACAGACGTTGTATGCATACCAGCTGTCGGAGGATAAGCGGGTAACCACGTTTGAGAAAGCGCTGCTCAAGAGCGTAGATCAGGTATACGAAATGTATATATGGGCATTGAACCTCTTGGATGAGGTGTCTGATTATGTTCGGATCGATGCGGACGAACGAGCTAATAAGTTTCTCCCATCGGCGGCAGACTTATCGCCTAATACACGGTTGTACACGAATACATTTATCGAGCTCCTTCGGCACAACGAACAGTACCGAGACGACGTGAAACGTTATAAGGTGTCCTGGAATTTTGATCCTGAAATCGTACGTTCGGTATTTCTCCAGTTGAAAGATACGGAAGCATATACCGCTTACCTCGATCAGGATGATCGGTCGCTCGCGGCGGAAAAGGAGATTATAAAATATATCTTCCGGAAGATTATCCTCAAAGCGCCGTCGATCGAACAAGCGTTCGAAGAAAAATTTATCAACTGGCAGGTTGATAAAGAGGTGCTGCAGGCAATGGTTGCAAAAACACTGAAGAACTTCGCAAGTGAAGTGCCTGGTCAGAACCAATTGGCAGATTTGACGCCCAACTGGGAAGACGATCGGCCATTTGTCATTGATTTACTTACACACACCATCCGTTACGCGGAGGAGTACCAACAATTGATTGCTACGAAGACGAAAAACTGGGAATCAGACCGGATTGCCCTACTGGATAACCTGTTGATGCGCATGGCGATCTGTGAATTGCTCAATTTTCCGACCATTCCGGTGAAGGTAACCATTAACGAATACATTGAAATATCAAAAGTGTTCAGTACGGCGAGAAGCAATACATTCATCAATGGCGTGTTAGATAAGATTCTGAATGAACTGCAGACGGAGGGGAGGATACGAAAATCGGGTCGTGGCTTGATGCAATAGGAAACAAGTTGCACCGTTCACTGTTAAGCTAAAAAAGTACAAATTTATCAACTATAAAAAAGAGCATTATGAAATGGTTATGTTTATTTCTTGTAAGTGCAACGTTACTCGCTTCATGCAATAACAGTACAAATCAGGAACAAGAAGCCGAAGCGGCTGATATACCCATGGATGAGGTTGGCAAGCAGCCCGTTGGCCAAACGATCATCCCTGGCGCTGATTCGAGCGACGCCGTGCTGGAAGTGGGCGAAGACTCCTACGATTTCGGTGTGGTAAAAGAAGGTGAGAAAGTTGAACACGAATTTACATTTACCAACACCGGTAGCTCGCCATTGATTATCTCCAATGTACAGGCTTCATGTGGTTGTACAACTCCCGAATATTCTAAAAATCCGATCGCCCCCGGTGACCAAGGGTTGGTGAAAGTAGTGTTCAACAGTGCGGGGCAGCTGGGGAAGCAGCATAAAGTGATAACCGTTACGTCAAATGCAGCCAGCCGGAATACCTTACTGCACCTCAGAGGCGAAGTGAAGAAATGAAAAACAAAAATCAGCATAACAAAAAAACAAAATAGACAATGATTACATCAACAATTTTATTGCAAGCCGGCGGAGCTGGCGGGATTATGGGGTTCTTGCCAATGATTCTGATTATCGTGGTTTTTTATTTCTTTATGATCAGACCGCAGATGAAAAAAGCCAAGGATCATAAAAAATATATCGAAGAACTGAAGGAAAATGATAGGGTGGTAACCTCGGCCGGTATCCATGGGCGTATTGTTGAAGTATCTGAAACGACGTTCCTGGTGGATGTTGGTGGCGGAGTCAAGATTCGTTTCGACAAATCAGCCATCTCGCTCGACGCCTCCAAAACGCAGAACGCTGCACCCAAAGCGTAATACCTAACGGATAAGCGAAGTACGGCACTGCGGTAGCCACACTCCGGTGGTGGTTATCGCAGTGCTTTCTTTTTGGAATTTATCCATCAACCCTATCCCCATTCGGAAAAATCTGCATACCTTTACCCGAGGGTATGATGCCCTACCCTAAAACAGACCAAAGATGAACAATAGTTATGCTTGCAAGGCATTGGCGGTTGCATTGCGAAAATCTAGCTTCTTTTCTATTCTTTTTTTCTGCTGCTGCGTGGCGGCAGCATTTGTCATCACTTCATGCGCCGGCGATTCCGATTCGGCTACCCAAGTTGACCGTGAGTATGTGCTGAACGCCAAAATGATTGGCTATACAGGTGTCGGCGGGGACATCGATGGCCGGCGGAACCCGGTACTCCGTGCGAAGAAAGGCGAGCGGGTGAAGATATCACTGGTCAATGGCGAACTGATGGCCCACGACATTTTATTGGAAACGTATGGCGTACAAAGTGAAACAATGTTGGAAGAGGGCGATACGACGAGTGTAGTATTCATTGCCGAAACCGATGATGACTACTATTGTACCCTTCCGGGCCACGAACAGGTGATGCGGGGGCAGTTTAAAATTGTTGAAAATTTTGAATCGCCCGTAAGCGATAATTGGGGCGTATCACCCCGTAAAAACGGCCGTCCTTTGAATTTCGGCTTCGAACGCGGTAACCTGGCCGACTGGAAAGCAAGTGGTGACGCGTTTGGTCCACGGGCGGTGACATACGATCCTGCGCCATGGTACCCCGATAGTGTAGTACTGAAGCAATCCGGCGACTATTACGTAAGCAGTGGTGGCACCCTAAACTATCAGGCTACCGGTACCCTCACGTCTACCACGTTTGAAGTTACCCATCCCTGGGCTTCCTTTAATGTGACGGGCGGTGCCCTTGCAGGGCTTCGTGTGGATCTGGTGGATGAGGCTACCGACTCGGTGTTTTTTTCCATATCGGGGCACATCAACGAGGATAATGCAAGCGACCCCGCACATGTGGCGTTTCGGCCGGTGGTGGTTGAACTTGGAGACTGGCTGGGAAAGGAAATCTATCTCCGGTTGGTGGATGAAGAGACAGGAACGGTGCCCGAAATTGCCTACATCGGCGATAACCATTGGGCACATATCTCCTTCGATGATTTTCGCTTCCATGAAGAACGGCCTACCTATGCCAACGAGTTGCGGCCGGATGATGTGGTCATCCTGCCCCCGCGCGATTTTGTGCCTCATGCCGGACTTTCCGGTGCGGAGGCGGCAGCGGTGATGGATGCGCCCGAGGGATTCACGGTGACACTGGCTGCTGCCGAACCTGATATCGTGCGTCCGATAGCCTTTACCCAAGATGACCGGGGGCGGTTGTGGGTAGTTGAAGCGCACACGTATCCCGTAAGGGCGCCCGAAGGGGAAGGGCGCGACCGCATTCTGATTTTTGAAGACACCGATGGTAACGGTACGCTCGACAACCGGAAGGTATTCATTGAGGGGCTAAATATGGTCAGCGGTATTGAAATCGGATTTGGCGGCGTGTGGGTGGGCGCCGCACCATACCTGTTATATATCCCTATTGCCAAAGGTAAAGATGAGCCTGCTGGTGAGCCACAGATTTTACTCGATGGCTGGGGATATGAAGATACCCACGAAACACTAAATACGTTCAAATGGGGGCCGGATGGCTGGCTTTATGGTAACCACGGTATATTTACGCACTCCCGGGTGGGTAAGCCGGGTACCCCGGATAACGAGCGGACACTTATTAACGGGGGTGTATGGCGTTACCACCCCACGCGTCACGAGTTTGAGGTTTTTGCACACGGCACGAGTAACCCGTGGGGTATCGATTTCAACGACTACGGCCATGCGTTTGCCACGGTATGTGTTATCCCTCACCTGTTCCACATGATTCAGGGAGCACGGTACCACCGGCAGGACGGCGAACATTTTAACCCCTTTACCTACGACGATATCAAAACCATCGCTGACCATGTTCACTGGCTTGGTGATCAGGGTCCGCACGCCGGCAACTTCCGGTCGGCCGCCGCCGGTGGTGGACACGCTCATGCCGGAGCGATGTTCTACCTGGGCAATAAGCACTGGGGCCTCGATCGGGATGCTATTTTCATGAATAACATTAATGGCTTCCGGGTCAACATGGATATTGTCCATCGTGCCGGATCGGGCTACACGGCGAGCCATGGCAAGGATTTCATCAATACCAATGATTTCTGGTCGCAGTGGATCAATTTTCGCATTACGCCCAGCGGGTCGGTATTTGTACACGACTGGTACGACAAAAACCAATGCCATAGCCCTAATCCCGACGTGCACGACAAAACCCTGGGTCGTATATTCAGGATTAGTCACGATCAGGACAAATGGGTAACGGTAGACTTATCCAAGCAAACAGACATGGAGTTAGTGGCAAATCAATTGAACCAGAATGAGTTTTATGTAGTGCACAGCCGCCGGTTACTGCAGGAGAGGGGAGGAAGTAGCGAAGTCCATGCCGGATTGTGGAAGATATTCAACGAGCACGCCGACGTGACTCGCAAGCTACGTGCGCTGTGGTCCCTGCACGTGACCGATGGTATCAGTGACCGGCAGGCACTGGATCTCCTTGACCATGCCGATGAGTATGTGCGCGGCTGGGCCATCCAGCTGATTGCCGAAGGGAAGGACGTACCGGACGATGCGCGCCGTCGCTTTGAGGCGTTAGCCAAACGCGATACGTCGGCCCTGGTGCGCCTGTACCTTGCTTCGGCGCTGCAACGGATGGCTCCCGACCAACGGTGGGGAATCGTAAAAAACCTGAGTATGCACGAGGAAGATGCAACCGACCAGAATATCCCGCTGATGGTGTGGTACGCATTGGAGCCTTTGGTGGCCATCGATGCTAATAGGGCAACCGAACTGACCGCGAATGCTAAATTACCGGGACTGGCAGATTTCGTTGCCCGGTACATCGCGACTGAAAACAACATGGAATAATATGAAGAAAAATATCGCATATTTTTTTGTGGCAACCTGCCTTACTACTACGGGATCCTGTACCGGGAGAATTCAAAAAAAGGGCGATGGTCAAACCGTGAGCTTTGAGAAGCACGTATTGACGACCGACTTTATTTCAGAAGGAGTAGCGGTTGCGGACGTCAATAACGATGGCTTTACGGATATCATTGCCGGTGCCCGGTGGTTTGAGGGACCCGACTGGAAAAACGTGCATGACATCTATCATGAAGACCAGGTATTTGACGGAACGACAGGATACAGTAAGTCGTTCCTGAATTTTACCATCGATGTCGATCAGGATGGGTGGGTAGACTATATCCGCGTTGATTTTCCCGGACAACAGGTATGGTGGTATCAAAACCCCGGCACGGAAGACCGCCATTGGAAACGACATGTCGTGGCCGACGCCGCCAGTAATGAATCGCCGGCTTTCGTAGATATTGACGGTGACGGGCGTGGGGATATCTTATGTGGTGACCCAACTACGGGTGAAATGGTTTGGTATCATTGCCCCACGGAAAAAGGGGATACCACATGGACACGTTACCCGATTAGTGACAAAGAAATGCCGGGCACGGATATTTTTTCACACGGTCTTGGCTTCGGCGACATCAATGGCGATGGCCGTGGCGATGTGATTATTAAACAAGGCTGGTGGGAAGGGCCGGCAGATCCCACGCAGCCCGGCTGGGTGTTTCATCCGGCCGAGTTTGGACTGGATTGCGCGCAGATGCATGTGATGGATGTGAATGGCGACGGTTATGCCGACGTCATCAGCTCATCGGCCCACCGTTATGGGATGTGGTGGTATGAGCAGGGACGCGACCCGGCGGGGAATACAACTTGGAAATTGCGGGAAATCAACAGTGATTATTCGCAGACGCATGCATTGTCGCTGGTCGACTTGGATGGGGATGGCGACCTGGACCTGGTAAGTGGGATGCGTTACTTCGCCCATCAGGGCCATGACCCGGGCGAATCCTTTCCTCCAACGATTTTCTGGCTGGAGTTTGTAGCCGGTGAGCAACCGGAATGGGCGATGCACGTTATCGATGAAGATTCGGGGGTAGGGCTGAACAACGTCGTTGAAGATGTGAATGGTGATGGTTTACCGGATATCGTAGTGGCGAATAAGAAAGGGGTGTTCTACTTCGAACGGGTAGCCCCGTAAACCGCCCGCTGCCTTAATTTCAAGGTGTTTTTACGGTAGTCGATGACGCCACCATAACGAGTCAGGATGTCGCCGCCGATAACCCCAATGACCGGATCGATGTCCAGTTGCTCGTAAGCGAAGTTGATGGTGGAGAGATCCAATACAGCCACTTCGTGGTTTTTAAGGTGGAAATCCCCGATTTGCAGATCGGGGATATTGAGTATGAAACTCTGCATGGAGGTGGTGCCTAATCCGGTAGAAACCATGTCCGTATGTCTTAGTACCATATCTTTATCTTTGTGAAGGTGGCTTTCTACGGTTGCTTTGTCGAATACGGTCTTGGAAGCTCCGGTGTCCAGGACTGCTTTGAAGGGGTGCCCAAAAACAATGACTTCCAACAAAAGGTGGAAGCCATCGTCCTGCAGATTCAATAGCGTTAATGGAATAATTACCATTGGCTAAAGCGTCCCAATTTCTTTCAACACGTTATTCATGTTACGTACCGCTTCAGCGCTTTTTGCAAATGCAGCCTTTTCCGCATCGTCGAGCGGAAGCTCCAGGATACGCTCCCAGCCACCTTTTCCAAGCACCACGGGTACGCCCATGTTAATGTCATGCTGGCCGTACTCACCTTCGAGGTGGACAGACGCAGTAAAGAGTTTCTTTTGATCGCGCACGATACTCTCCACAACCGCTGCACTTGATGCACCGGGCGCATACCATGCCGATGTACCGATCAGCTTGGTCAATGTGGCGCCACCCACCATGGTGCTGGCGACAATCTCTTCCTGCTCTTCTTTAGACAAAAATTGGGTTACAGGCAAGCTATTCCAGGTGGCATGGTTAATCAATGGGATCATCGTTGTATCACCGTGACCGCCGATGACAATCGCATTGAGGTCTGCCGGGGAAGCACCAAGCCGCAGGCTCAGCTGATATCGGAACCGCGACGAGTCTAGCGTGCCGCCCATACCAATGATGCGATGTTTGGGCAATCCGGTGGCTTTAAGTGCCAGGTATGTCATCGTATCCATCGGATTTGAGACGACCACCAGGATAATATCAGGCGAGTATTTCAGCAGGTTTTCTGCCACATCGCGTACGATATTGGCATTGGTACCAATCAATTCTTCACGTGTCATTCCCGGTTTACGCGGAATGCCCGACGTGATGACGGCTACGGCCGAACCAGCAGTCTTGCTGTAATCGTTGGTCACACCGGTAATCTTCGTATCAAATCCCAACAGCGCCGCTGTTTGCGCCATGTCCTGTGTTTTTCCCTCAGCCAGTCCTTCCTTGATATCCAATAAAACCACTTCTTCTGCTAGTTCCCTGCGGACGATATTGTCTGCGGTGGTCGCACCTACTGCTCCGGCGCCTACAACGGTTATCTTCATAAAATTCTGTGTTACTTGGTTTCTACTCGTTTTCATCGAACGGTAGCGAATATAGGGAATATTTTATGCTTCTAAAAAACTGATGCCGAGAATACGCCCCACCCAACTAAATTTTTTCTAATAAATATATTGTTTTTTTTAATAAAAGATATAAAACTCTTTTATTACCTTTGGTGTTACCATTGAGGTGACTCCCAATCGCTTGCCAGTTATCTGGGTATTCGTTGTGTACGAATGTATTCTTCATGGATAAGTGACACCTGTAATATTGGAGTTTCCGGTTTAAGTCGTCCAATTCGCCGATTGGATTCAACCATTTTCCTGTTTCGCGTCGGGACGACGGCAATTATTCTAAAAACACAATATTCATTATGGAAACGAACGTTCATTCCGGATCGCAGTCTTTTGTTGCGAAGTACATTTTCAGTCAGGATCATAAGGTTATTGCGAAGCAATTCCTTATCACCGCCATTTTCATGGCGTTCTTTGCCTTGTTGTTGTCTATTTTGTTTCGACTGCAATTGGGTTGGCCGGATAAGTCATTCCCGATTCTGGAGGTTTTTTTGGGTAAATGGGCTGAAGGGGGGAGGATAAACCCGGAGTTTTATCTGGCATTGGTCACCATCCACGGTACGATCATGGTCTTTTTTGTGCTGACGGCGGGCCTTAGCGGTACGTTCAGTAACCTATTGATCCCCCTGCAAATCGGTGCGCGCGACATGGCATCGCCCTTCCTCAACATGCTGTCGTATTGGTTTTTCTTCTGTTCGTGCATCGTGCTGATGGCCTCATTTTTTGTGGAAAGTGGACCGGCCAGTGCAGGGTGGACCGTATACCCTCCGTTATCGGCCGTGCCGAAAGCGATATCCGGATCGGGGATGGGGATGACCCTTTGGCTGATCAGCGTTATCCTGTTCGTCATTTCCTCGCTGATGGGATCCCTGAATTACATCAGTACGGTGCTTAACCTGCGTACGAAGGGGATGGACCTTTGGCGGATGCCACTCACGGTTTGGGGACTGTTCCTCACTGCCGTGGTCGGGCTTTTATCGTTTCCGGTATTAGTCGCCGGACTGGTATTACTCATTTTCGACCGCAGTTTCGGTACCAGTTTTTATCTCGCAGACATGGTTATCCAGGGACAGATCCTACCCAACGAGGGCGGAAGCGTTATCCTTTGGGAACACTTGTTTTGGTTTTTAGGGCATCCTGAAGTATATATAGCCATCCTGCCCGCGTTTGGTATTGTCTCGGAAGTGATTTCCACGAATGCCCGTAAACCGATTTTTGGCTATCATGCCATGGTTTATTCGCTGATCGGTATTCTGACACTTTCCTTTTTGGTTTGGGGGCACCACATGTTCGTGTCGGGCATGAACCCGTTCCTCGGCAGTGTCTTCATGATGACAACCTTGATTATTGCCGTGCCTTCTGCCATTAAGGTGTTTAACTATACGGCGACACTTTGGCGGGGTAACCTCCATTTTACGCCGGCCATGTTATTTGCCATTGGCTTTGTATCGTTTTTGATATCTGGCGGCCTTACCGGACTCTATGTAGGGAATGCTCCGATAGACATCCACCTGCATGATACTTATTTTGTTGTTGCTCACTTTCACCTGGTGATGGGATGCGCAGCTATTTTCGGGATGCTGTCCGGTACTTATCACTGGTTTCCGAAGCTTTTCGGGCGGATGATGGATGAGAAACTGGGTTATCTCCATTTCTGGGTGACCTTCGTCTGTGCCTATTTTGTGTTCTTTCCGATGCACTTCATGGGCATCGATGGCGTGCCCAGAAGGTACTACGCGTTTACGGAATTCGAATTCATGGAACACTGGT
>Ga0182739_1003614_pt1 | contig 13358 bp, 10 predicted proteins | sample eDN5th30CBELigBY_FD_128873 | JGI IMG/M metagenome (GOLD analysis project Ga0182739, IMG submission 128873) | Enriched backyard soil microbial communities from Emeryville, California, USA - eDNA 5th pass 30_C BE-Lig BY (version 2) (version 2) | ecosystem: Environmental > Terrestrial > Soil >... | reverse complement strand
GATCTTTCTCCCGACGACCTCCCGGAGCTGGTTCCGGAACTGGCAGCACGCAAATTCGAAATCGTCTCCCATCTGATGTTTGAATGCACTCACGAACATGCAAACGGCCGGCGCGAAACCTATCTGGGTCTGAACGAAGCCAGCCTGCTGGCGGGGGCCTCCCTGCAGATGATCGACATCGACCTGACCATCGACGGCGAGCACGTGACGACCTTCAGCGGAGACGGCCTGATTATCAGCACTCCCGTTGGTTCGACCGCCCATAACCTGTCCGCCGGCGGACCCATTCTGCGACAGGATCTGCGGGCATTCGTCGTCACTCCCATCTGCCCGCATGCACTGACCATCCGCCCGATCATCGACCGGGCGACGGCGGAATACGTCATGACCATTACGGAAGCCCCTCCCGGGGTGATGCTGGCAGTCGATGGCCAGATCAAGGTTCCCTATTCCCCCGGTGATCGTATCATCATGCGGCAGGCACAAGTCAGCTTCCTGCTGGTCCGCCTGCACGGTCACAGTTTTTATGGCACACTGCATCGAAAACTGGGCTGGCACGGACAGCCACGTTATCGCCGCACCCGCCGCGAAGATTCCCCGGAAAGTGATGAGTGATTTCCGCAAAGCTGGAATGCCCGGCGCCGAGAGCGAAGTCACACCGGATCGTCCGTGTCCTGTCACGCGGGCGCTTGACGAATGCCACCTGCTCTTGCAAAAGAGGACGTCATTGTGAAAACCCTTGGCGTTGACAGAGAGTTCAATTGTCCATAACGTCCATGACGCCCCGTTAAAACGTGCATCCCCAGCCCACTTCATGAGCCATTCTCCAGAGTCCTTTCGCCGCCGCCGGCAGCAGGTTCGCAAGAGCCTGCGGACTCGCCGTTTTGATGCGGTCCTGGTACAGGCGGAACGGAACGTCACCTGGTTGACCGGGTTTTCCGGAGACAGCACCTGGCTGTTGCTGACGCTCGATTCAGAACGGCTGATCAGCGACTTTCGATATATCACCCAACTGGAAGAAGAGTGTCCCGGGGTGGAGACACTGATCCGCACCTCCAGCACCAAACTGTCTGATGCCGTGGCGATGCTGGTGCAGGCAGCCGGAATCGAACGGCTGGGCGTGGAAGGTCACGTCATCACGCTGGAACTGGCTGAAACGGTGAAAGCCGCACTGCCGAAAACATCCATCGAATCGTTCGCCTGGGAAATCGAAGCGCTGCGAGCGATCAAGGATCGTGAGGAAATTGCCGAAATCCGCGAAGCGATCCGACTGGCCGAACGGGGATACGACTACTTCCGGGCGGTACTGACCCCCGGTAAGACCGAACGGCAACTGGCTGCGGAACTGGAGTTCGCATTGCGTCAGCAGGGAGCACAGGGACTCAGCTTCCCCGCGATTGTGGCTGTGGGGGATCGGGCCGCACTGCCGCATTACCGCCCGGGAAATCGTCTGGTTTCTGAGTCGCCATGGCTGTTGCTGGACTGGGGAGCCCGCACACACTCGGGCTACTGCTCCGATCTGACCCGGATGCTGCTGACTGGGAAACCGGACCGAAAGTTTGAAAAAATTTACCGCACGGTCCTGGAGGCCCAACTGGCCGCCATCGAGCGAATTGCTCCCGGAGTGAGTTGCAGTGATGTGGACTCTGCTGCACGGGAAGTCATTCATGCAGCGGGGTTTGGAAAATATTTTGACCACGGACTGGGACATGGAATCGGGCTGGAAGTCCATGAATCTCCCCGTCTGTCGAAAAAAGTGGAAACAATCTTGCAAGCGGGGATGGTTGTCACGGTGGAGCCGGGCATTTATCTTCCCGGATGGGGCGGGGTGCGGATTGAAGACGACGTCCTCGTCACACGGCAGGGGCATGAAGTCCTTTCCAGTGTCCCGAAAGACTTCGCCAGCGTGACGGTTTCCTGCTGACGCACCGGGACAGATGGTGAGCGTGCCCCGTCCACCTCAGTTGAAGATTCATGAATGGCACCGCCTCGGCAAGAGCATCGCACTCTGGCCGGGACGGGTGCAGCGCAGTGTTTTGATCGCTGAACCGCTGCCCGCTACAGGACGGAATGCGAGCCAGACGGGATGAATGCGTGATCGGGCCGCCGGCTCGTCCCCGGGCTTGCGCTGCACGGTGATCGAACGGAAAAACGCCTTCCGCCACGTGGCGGAAAGCGGCAGACTCAAAACGAAATGCTCTAAGGATCAGGCATGGCTGGAGACAGCAAAGGGGGCAGGCAATTCGATGTCGACGGACTACGGCAGTTACTGGAACTGCTGGAGAAGTACGATGTCCGCGAATTCAAGCAGCAGATCGGCGAGACACGCTATATTCTGCGCCGCGGCCCGCAGGAAGTGATTTCCGCAGCACCGGTCAGCTACGCGGCCCCCGCACCGGCTCCCTTGGCGGCTCCGCCCGCAGCTCCCGCGGCGCCGACGGGATCTGCCCCCAGCAGCAGCGTGGACGATGGACTGATTCCGATCAAAAGTCCGACTGTCGGCACATTTTACATCGCGCAATCGCCGGGAGAGCCTCCGTTCGCGAAAGTGGGAGACACCGTCAGTCCGGATACCATCGTCTGCATTGTCGAAGCCATGAAGCTGTTCAACAAGATTCCGGCGAAAGTCTCCGGCACCATCGCCAAAGTCCTCCTCGTGGATGGGGACGCTGTCGAATACGGCCAGCCGATGTTCCTGGTGAAACCATGACCGGCTTCGCCGGCTCGTCCCGGCCGCAACTCAAGGAGCCCAGACATCTGAACCCGTTGTTGTCGGCCAGAAAGCCCCGGGAACAATCATTATCCGACTCCGCCGACCGGTTCGGGTCCAAGGCCAAGGACTGGAGTCATTCGAGATGTTTTCGGTTTGAGAAGATTCAGAATGGTTGCCGTCCAGCACCGCCAGCCCGCACTCAACGTGATTCCAGTTTCCGGAAATCTTCCGCACATCACCAGAAGGCACAACGCACGCCATGTTTCATCGGATTTTGATCGCCAATCGCGGGGAAATCGCGCTCCGGGTGATTCGCGCCTGCAAGGAAATGGGGATCGAAACGGTCGCCGTCTACAGCGAAGCCGACCGGGGCGCCTATTATCTGAGTCTCGCTGACGAAGCCTATTGCATCGGTCCGGCAGCGGGGAGCGACAGCTACCTGAAGACTGAGCACATCATTGCTGCCGCCGAACTCGGGAATGTGCAGGCGATTCACCCCGGTTATGGATTTCTTGCAGAAAACGCGGATTTCGCCGAGCAGTGTCGGGATTCGAAAATCGAATTCATCGGACCGCCGCACGAAGCCATGCAGAAGCTGGGCGATAAAGTGGCCGCCCGCCGCATGGCCATCGACGCCAAAGTTCCCGTCGTCCCGGGAAGTGAAGGACTGGTCGAATCCGAAGAAGACGCAGTCCGCATTGCGAATGAAATCGGCTATCCCGTTCTCATCAAGGCAACTGCCGGAGGAGGAGGCAAAGGGATTCGCCCCGCGTTCAACGAAATGACGTTGCGGACCGAACTCAAAGCCGCTTCTGCGGAAGCGGAAAAAGCGTTCAAGAATCCCGGCGTGTATCTCGAAAAATTCATCGAAAAGCCCCGCCATGTGGAAGTCCAGGTGATCGCAGACCAGCACGGGAATGTCCTGCATCTCTGGGAACGCGACTGCACGATGCAACGCAAGCATCAGAAGCTGATCGAGGAAAGTCCCGCTCCGAATCTTCCGCAATCCGTGCGTGAAGACATCTGCAAAGCTGCTGTCCGGCTCGTGAAGAGTGCCGGCTATTACAACGCGGGAACGTGTGAATTCCTGGTCGACAAAGACCTGCGATTCTACTTCATCGAGGTGAATGCCCGTATTCAGGTGGAACATCCGGTGACCGAAATGGTGACCGGCATCGATCTGATCAAGTCACAGTTGCGGATTGCTGCCGGAGAAGAACTGGGCATCAAGCAACGGAACGTCCCCTGCCAGGGATGTTCGATCGAAGCCCGCATCAACGCGGAAGACCCGGATCAGGGATTTCGCGGCTGCCCGGGCACGATCACCAAGTTGCGGATTCCCGGTGGTCCCGGAGTTCGCTGGGATTCGCACATTTATGAAGGCTATAAAATCAGTCCGTTTTACGACTCGATGGTCGGCAAACTGATTGTCCATCGAGCCACCCGTGAGGAAGCAATTGCCTGCCTGAAGCGGGCTCTTGATGAACTGGTGGTTGAAGGTCCGGGAATCAGGACCACTGTCCCGCTCATCCGGAAGATTCTGGACCATACCACGTTCATCAACGGAGATGGCGACACCAAGTTCGTGGAGCGAACCTGGTAAAGAACATCCCCAAACCCCACTCTTGAACGAGGACCAGCCCCTTTTTACGATTTCCCTGGAAAGACCGCTGCCCGACGTTCGCGTCGGGCCATTCCGGTGCGTCAATGAAGTCCGGGGGACCGGCTGGTCAATGATCCGGGGCTGCGAATTGACGATTCTCTTCAACGGGCGTTTTCAGTTTGAATTTTCAGTGATCCGCAGGCGAAACGCCTGACGTTTGCATATCGGAACGCCTCCATCGAGTCGAGCGGACTGCTCTGAGAATGCTCACACACTATTTACCCATAATGGAGTAAGATCATGAAAGTCGCCTGTCTGACGGGTGGCGGAGACTGTCCGGGCCTGAATGCAGTGATCCGGGGAGTCGTTCGAACAATTGCCAATCAAGGGGGGGAAACGATCGGCCTGCTGGAAGGCTGGCGCGGCGCCATCGAAGGCAACTTCATTCCGCTGGACCCCATGCAGACTGACGAAATTCTCCCTCAGGGGGGAACGATTCTCGGCTCTTCCCGCACGAATCCCTACAAGGACGAGAATCAGGTCAAGAAGATCGTGGAGACCTTCCACAACCTGAAACTGGACGCCCTGGTCGCCATCGGCGGAGACGATACGCTGGGAGTTGCCAGCAAGCTGTACCGCGATTATCAGTTGCCAACCATCGGTTGCCCGAAGACGATTGACAACGACCTGAGCAGCACCGATTTCACCTTCGGTTTCGACACCTGTCTGAATACGGTCATGGAAGCTGTGGACCGTCTCCGAACCACTGCGGAATCACATCGCCGGGTGCTGGTCGTGGAAGTGATGGGGCGTCATGCCGGCTGGATCACCTGCTTCTCCGGCATCGCCTGCGCCGCGGACGCCATTCTGGTCCCGGAAGAAGAGTGCGACATGGATGAACTGTGCGAGCGCCTGAAGCGCCGCCGCGCCGCAGGAAAGAAGTACGGTATCGTCCTGGTCAGCGAAGGCGCCCAACTCAAAGGTCAGAACCTGATCACGAAGGATGCCGAAGTCGACGAGTTCGGACATGTCAAGCTCGGCGGAATCGGTGCCCGTGTCGCCAAGATCATCGAGAAAGGCACCGGCATTGAAACCCGCGACGTGACGCTGGGCCATCTCCAGCGGGGCGGTTCTCCCAGTGCCTATGACCGCGTGCTCGGCACCCGACTCGGGATTCACGCCGCCCGTCTGGCCCTGACGAAAGATTTCGGCAAGATGGTCGCCCTGCGTGGCCTGCATATCGTGGCGGTGCCACTGGCGGAAGCGGTCGGCACCATGCGAACGCTCTATCCGGAGTTCCTGGATGAAGCGGGGGAATTCCTGAAATAAGCCGGGCGCTCTGATCGGTCCGGTTCGATCCGGTTCGACCAGAACAATGGCTCCACAGACAAAGCCCGCGTCTGCATGCAGACGCGGGCTCTGTTATTGCGGGAATCGGCGGGTATTATTCCATCGAAGCCGATCACTTCTGCGAGGCCAGCGCCTCCTTCAGGACAGGTTCAAACGCATTGGCCTGCCGCCAGAATCCCAGGTCGTTGGGATGCGAGCCATCAGCAGTATCCTCGCGATCTTCTCCCAGCAGCGATTCTCCCTCCAGATACCACAACCGCGTGACCCCTGCTTTTTTCAGGGTGTCGTAGGCGGCTTTCAATGCAGCCCGGCTGGCGGTTTGACGGGCCTGCGTGGCGGGCAGGAATTCCGCATTGGCGTACGTCCGGTCTTCCACCAGCACGATGGGCGTTTCCGGCCGGGCGGCTCGTAACTGGCGAACCAGGGGAGCGGCCCGTTCTTCCACCTGCGGACCCATCATGTTCGGCAGGCAGTCGATGACATAGACCGCCGGATCGAGTTCGCACAGAAACATGCCGACTTCCTTCTCCATTCGACCGCTGCCGGAGAATCCCAGGTTGATCACGGGACGATTCAGCCGGCGCCCGAGAATCGCGGGATGCGGCATTCCCGCGCGGGAGGCACTGGCTCCGTGGGTGATCGACGTTCCGTAAAACACGATCGGTTTTTCGGTGCGCGGCGCGACCGGAGTGAATGTGCGTCCCGCTGGAACGCCAATCTTCAGCGACTCCGTTCCGTTATACAGCGGGAGATACAGTTGATACTCGCGTTCTCCTGCCGACAGGCCGGAGATGATCGCCCCCCGCGTGGTCTGGCTGCGGGGCCGGGTGACACTCAACCATTTCCAGTTGCCAGCCGCATCTTTGGCATACAGATCCAACCCGCTGGTGGCGATGGCGGACAGATTGGTCAATGCCAGATTCTTTGACAAGACCGCGTGATCCGTCCAGATCTGTTCCGCATCCGTCTTGAAGCGGACGAGCATGCCGGCAGAATGCCTGCTCAGATTCCACACGGCTGGAGGAACCACCCCTTCTGCCCGGCTCGGAAACCGGTCAAAGAATCGTATGGTGTCGTTCCAGCCTTTTCCTTCAACTCCCCATTCCTGGACGTCGTGCCAGACCAGGTCCGGCTCTTGGGGCGAAGCAGCCTGAGCCCGGCCCGGACGAGCCAGGACCATCGCAGCACCGCCCGCAATGGAGGCAGAAAGAAAGGTACGACGAGAAAGCGTTCCTTTGGGCATCTTGAAAACTCCCATGAAGTCGATCATCCCGGTTGGTGGTTGAACTGGTTGGTAGTCAAACAGGTTCCATAAGATAGAATCCTTCGTTCCTCATTTGAAAAACTGTTTGTCCCTGATTTCTACTTCAAAGGGAAGCGAGAACGCCAACGGGTGTTGAGGACGGCCTCTCTCACAGCCTCCGTTGCCATCCCGGGATTCCAGCGTGACTGGTTCACTCCGGTCGTCAACAAAGTCATTCATGTGGTCCGGGCTTCTTCCATCGGGAGCGAGCCGGAACAGGTCACCGTTCAGGAAACTCTTCAATGAGAATCGGCATTGCCTCAATCGCCCTGGAAGCAAACACCTTCAACCCACTGCCGACTCGTCTGGAGAATTTTCAAGAGGGCGTTTTTTTACGCGGAGAAGATATCTGGCAACTGGAACCGGCGCATCACGAGTTGGGCGGGTTTCTGGCCGGAGTGAAGAGTCAGGGAGCGGAAGCGGTCCCGCTGCTGGTGGCTGCGGCGGCCCCCGGAGGAATCGTCACTGCGGAAACCTTCGACGATCTCCGACATCGCCTGCATGCCGAATTCGAGAAAGCCGGACCGCTCGACGGCCTGTTACTCGCACCACATGGCGCAATGGTGGCAGAGAACGCTCCCGATGCGGACGGATTCTGGTTGCGGGAAATGCGCGAACGCTGCGGCCCGGATATTCCCATTGTGGCGACGATTGATCCGCATGCCAATCTTTCTCCGATGATGGTGAATCACACCGACGCCTTGATTGCTTATAAGACGAATCCACACATCGACCAGCGGGCACGTGGACTGGAAGCCGCAGGGCTGATCGTGCGGGCGATTCGCGGAGAAATCCGCTTACAGCAAGCCGCCAGCTTCCCTCCCCTGGCCATCGAAATCGAACGGCAGTTCACCTCGGAAGGAACCTGTGCGGAATTGCTGGAGATGAGCCGCCAGATGCAGAAGGAACCGGGCATTCTTTCCTGTTCCATTGTGCTGGGCTTTCCTTATGCGGATGTGGCGGAAATGGGGTCGTCCGCCATCGTGGTCACGGATGAAAAAGTGACATCCCCGCAAACGCATGCCGATGAACTGGGGCGAGCCTTATGGGAGCATCGGCATTCTCTGAAAAGTCGATTGATTTCCCCAGCGGACGCTGTCGGGCAAGTGGCACAAAAAGCCGGCACCACCTGCCTGCTGGATATGGGAGACAACGTCGGAGGTGGATCTCCAGGCGATTGCACCACGTTGTTCCATGAGCTTCGTGCTCAGCAGGTCGGCCCGGCACTGGGAGTCCTGATCGTTCCGCAAGCAGCTCATCAAGCCCATCAGGCCGGAGTCGGGGCACGCCTTTCCCTGCAACTGGGAGGGCAGCTTGCAGGAACATCGGGGGCGCCGCTGTGTGGTGAATTTCGTGTATTGGCCCTCAGCGATGGGCGTTTTTCTGAAGATCAACCGCGTCACGGCGGGCAGCAACATTTCGATCAGGGGCCGTCCGCAGTGCTGGAAACCGACGGGATGACCATCGTCGTCATCTCCAGAAGAGTGCCTCCGTTCAGCCTGAAACAAGTGACGCACCTGGGAGTTGATCCCGGAAAATTTCGCGCAATTGTCGCCAAGGGCGTGCATGCTCCCGTCGCAGCCTATGCCTCGGTCTGCTCCCGGTTTCTGCGGGTGAACACTCCCGGAATCACTGCTGCCGACATGGCACAGTTTACCTATGAGTACCGCCGACGACCGCTGTTTCCTTGCGAAGAAGGGACGGTCTGGAAACCGTGAACACGTGCGTCTCCGTGCTGAATCAATTCTCATCGACTTTTTGAAGAGCCACTTCCCATGCCCTCTATCGATTCAATTCCACTCCGTTCTGGCCGTGCTCTTCCCGCGATCGGTCTGGGACTTTGGAAGATCCCGAAAGACCAGACAGCCGATCTGATCGTGCAGGCTGTGGACGCGGGATATCGTCATTTTGACGCTGCCAGCGACTATGGAAACGAAGCGGAAGCCGGCATGGGACTGGATCGGGCTCTTCGATCCGGAATGTGCACCCGGGACGACTTGTGGATCACCTCCAAGTTATGGAATACGTACCATCGTCCCGAGCATGTGGAACTGGCCGTCAAGAAGACGCTGCACGATCTGCGACTCGACGTTCTCGATCTGTATCTGGTGCATTTCCCGATTGCACTGGAATTCGTGCCGATGGAAAAACGCTACCCCGCCGGCTGGGTTTTCGACCCGGACGCCGCCGCCCCGTGCCTGCACCCGGTCGCGGTGCCGATCAGTGAGACCTGGGGGGCAATGGAACAACTGGTGGCAGCGGGGCTGGTCCGAGAAATTGGAGTTTCAAACTTCGGAGTCTCGTTGCTGCGGGATCTGATGGCCCATGCCCATCTCCCTCCCGCAGTCCTGCAGGTGGAACTGCATCCTTATCTGACTCAGGACAAACTTCTGCGGTTCTGCCGGGAGGCAAAGATCGCTGTCACCGCGTTCTCACCACTGGGAGCACAGTCTTATTTCTCGCTGGGAATGGCACGGGAAGAGGAGTCCGTCCTGCAAAATCCAGTCATCAGAGAGATTGCCGCACGGGTCAAACGGACTCCCGCCCAGGTGGTCCTCCGATGGGGACTGCAACGGGGAACCGCGATTGTCCCTAAAACAGCCACTCCCGAACGTCTGGTCGAAAATCTGCAATTGTCCGACTTCCAACTCAACGACCTCGAGATGCAGGCCATCAGCAGGCTGGACCGTCAGCGCCGCTTCAACGACCCCGGTGACTTTTGCGAACCCGCCTTCGGCACATTCTTTCCGATCTATGAGTGAGCCCTGCCTTCAACCGATCAGGATTCGTGCCAGGTGCCCCGGTTGAGGCGGAGATTTTTGGGGTGCGCGCTCTGCGAGCAGTGCAAACGCGAACGAGGCCAGATGGCCGAGCAAAACCGACAACGCGAACCGCGAATCGGAAAGAAACGCCGCTCGATCGACGAACCGGGACACGCATACAATCGATCCTGTTTCCGTGGATTGAGTCATGTCCAGCGGGACGCCTCACTCAACGTTCGGCACCGCTCACAACAGAGCGGTGGCACCCAATTTCGACATCACCCCGGGCACCCTGCGGAGGTCAAAACTCTGTTTGTGCTGCACGCATCGTCATGAAGCGGTAGACGTAAGCGACGTCTCAGTAAGAGCTTCTGAAGAAGTTGCCCGACTAGGATTCGAACCTAGACTAAAAGAATCAGAATCTTTCGTGCTACCGTTACACTATCAGGCACTGTTTTGTCACAAGATCCTATTCGGTTTTCGCGGGCCTGCCAAGCCTGAATCTCCTGAAAACGGGCCTTTCTTTCCTGCCTTGTGGAAGCGGATTGGGAGAGGGTCTACAATCACCGTTTCCGCACGTTTTGCTTTCCGGACGGAATTGCACATGGTGTATCACGTGAGATCCTGGTGAAAGACAGGGAATTGAAGGCCGAGCGTGATCGAACAAAGACCAAACTCGTACTGCTCCGCAGCTTGGTGTTCGGATCGGTTTCTGGAAAATTCCGCTCCGTTGTCGCTCGCTTCCTGTTTTTCGAACCGACTCTTGAGCGGCGATGGACGACGAGTCTCGAGCCCTGTCAGGGCTCGGATTTGGGGAACGTGATCACGAAGCATCCTTCGTTGTCGGACTTGACGTGAAGGCCTCCCCCAATTTTTAGAGTCGACGAAGCACTCGAGCTTCATTAAGGAACCGATTTCGTGTCAGATCATGCTCCGGGGGACGGCCCCCTTGTTGACAAACCTCGAATTGAACGGGCGGTGCGGGAAATTCTGGCTGCGATCGGTGAAGACCCTGATCGAAACGGACTACTCGAGACTCCCGCCCGCGTGGCGCGAATGTATGCGGAACTGTTTTCCGGTCTCCATTCCGATCCGGGACGACACCTGAAAAAGACGTTTGAGGAAACTTACGACGAGCTGGTCTTGATTCGGGATATCAGCTTCAACAGCATGTGTGAACACCACTTACTACCATTTATCGGGACCGCGCATGTTGGGTACATCCCTCGGGGAAGCGTGGTCGGGATCAGTAAGCTGGCGCGAATTGTCGAAGAGATTTCTCATCGTCCGCAGGTGCAAGAGCGGATGACGGAACAGGTGGCAGACCTGCTGGTGAGCGAACTCAACCCGAAAGGGGTGATTGTCGTCATTGAAGCGGAGCATTCCTGCATGACGATTCGCGGTATCCGCAAACAGGGAGCCTTGACGGTGACCAGTGCTGTGCGGGGGCTGTTCAAGAAGAATGACTCCAGCCGGGCGGAAGCGATGTCCCTGATTTATGGCAAACGATGATTCCAGTCTTCGCCATGCGTCTGATTTGTGGTCTCTCCTCGATGTGGTGCCTGGCCCCCCGCAGGCAGATCACGTCCGGATTTTTTCGCATTCAGATGCTGCTGGTGCTGGGGCTCAGCGTGCTGGCAGCGGTCACGGCGGACCAGTATCCGGTGCAGAACGGTGCCCTGACCGACGGATTCCAGACTGTTTTTTTTGCATTGAGCCTGGGGCTCTGCTTTCTGGCATTTGCGGGGTCGATGGCGTGGACATTGGAGCGACGCCGGGGAGGGGCCTGGTTCGGATTGCTGATTTTTCTGTTGTCACTTTATTCAGTCGTTTCCCCATCGCTTGATGTCGCGATCACTCCGGTATCAGCATCGACTCCGTTTCCTGCTCTGGATGCCCTGACGGCCGCCGGGATTCTGGGAGCATCGACCGGGGCGATGCTCCTGGGGCACTGGTACCTGACCGCGACCGGAATGGCACTGCAGCCGCTGGTAAATTACTGCCGGCTGTTCGGTGTGGCCGTGTTGCTCAGAATGATCGCAGTCTTGATGCAGGTCTTCGTCATGGAGGTGCCGGGAGCAGCAGGGAACTGGACCCTGGCCGTCCTGCGCTGGGGAGGATTGATTGGTCCGCTGGTCATGGCCGGATTGACACTACGAATCCTCAGGTATCGCAACACACAATCCGCGACCGGAGTTCTCTATGCAGCGACGATTCTGGTCTTTATGGGAGAAATGGCATCCAGTTTGCTTGCCGCTTCGCAGGTAAATTGATGGCTGATGTGGTAAATTCAGGTTCCGTATCCGGTTGGTCTGTCCGGGGGAACTTTCGAGAATGATCTTCGTCGCGAGAACTGCCATTCCCTGATGATTCCCGGAACGACGGAACGTGTACTGCGGCTCCCGGTTTCGTATCCCTGCATCCCTTTGCCGGCGGTTTCCCTTCCATGTTTGTGACGTATGCCTGCCCCCGCTGCAATCATCAGAACCGTTCGGAGGATCTGGAAAATCGCCCGGAGCTGGTCTGTGCGAGTTGCGGGTGGAAAAAGCCGCTGGAGTTATCGTTGCCGGCAGAGCCTCCTCGGGAATGCCTGCGTTGCGGGAACGAGGATCTGTGGAGGCAGAAGAATTTTCCACAATGGGCCGGGTTAACATGTGTGGCGGTCGGGGCCGTCGCCAGCAGTATTGCCTGGGGGTATCATCGCCCGGTCTGGGCACTGGGAATCCTGATGGGATTTGCCCTGATGGATATGATTCTGTATGTGGTGATGCCCGATGTGCTGGTCTGTTATCGTTGTCGGACCAAGCACCACCAGGCCGACTTCAGCAGGTACGGAACCTTCAATCTGGAACTGGCCGAGCGGTATCGACAAGAGCGAATCCGAATGGAGCGTTCCGGAGAGCAGGGGGACACTGCGGGCTCGCTTCCCAATCATTCACCGACTCAGCAGCCATGAACTGATTTCCCTTGGACGAACAACAGCAACGAATCTCCGAAGATCTGGCGGGGCTCTTCACGGGAGAGTTTCGCTTCGATGACGTTGCGCGGGAAATCTATTCCACCGATGCCAGCATTTATCAGATCCGCCCGTTGGGAGTCGCCTATCCACGACACCGCGATGACGTGGTTATTCTGGCGCAGTATGCGCGGGATTCCCAACTATCGCTGATCCCGCGTGGAGCAGGATCAGGGCTGGCCGGCGGCGCATTGGGAGCAGGGCTGGTTGTCGACTTTTCGCGACATCTGCACCAGATCGAAGCGATTCACGAAGAGACCGTTCGGGTTCAGGCGGGCGTGGTCCGGCATCAACTCAATCAGGCGTTGCGTCCACTGGGACGTTATTTTCCCCCTGATCCTTCCAGTTCCGCCGTCACCACGGTGGGGGGGATGCTGGCGGTGGATGCGGCAGGATCGCATGCGGTGCGTGTCGGGTCTGTCCGTGATCATGTGCAGAGCATTGAAACCATTCTGGCGGACGGCAGCCTGTTGGAAGCTGGAGTGCATCCGGCTCATATCGAAGATGAAACGTCACCGCGGCGGCAGGCACTGGTCAATCAACTCAGCCGTCTGCTGCTGCGAAATCGGGAATTGATCCTGGAGAAACAACCGCCTTTGCAACGGAACGCT
>Ga0182739_1003613_pt1 | contig 13358 bp, 7 predicted proteins | sample eDN5th30CBELigBY_FD_128873 | JGI IMG/M metagenome (GOLD analysis project Ga0182739, IMG submission 128873) | Enriched backyard soil microbial communities from Emeryville, California, USA - eDNA 5th pass 30_C BE-Lig BY (version 2) (version 2) | ecosystem: Environmental > Terrestrial > Soil >... | reverse complement strand
TCACCGGCGATGTCGCTCGTCTTGGAGGCGACTTCGCGGACGAGCTGGGCGCCCATGTTTTCGTAGGGGCATTCCAGTTCGATCTCCTTGGCGACGCTGACGCCGTCCTTGGTGATCGTGGGGCTGCCGAATTTCTTGTCGAGAATGACGTTGCGCCCGGCCGGCCCAAGCGTCGCCTTCACTGCCTTGGCGAGTTTTTCGACGCCGCGCAGAAGCGCGTGACGAGCCGCTTCGTCAAACTGGAGTTGTTTAGCTGCCATAGATAGTAGTCTTTAGTGAGATGAGGTTTTAAGAGTAAAGTGTGTGGTGGGAGATCAAAATATCCCTTAGCCAACGATGCCGAGGATGTCGTCCTCGCGCAGGATCAGGTAGCTTTCGCCGTCGACTTTGATTTCGGTGCCGCCGTACTTGGAGATCAGAACGCGATCGCCGACCTTGACGGTGAACTCGACCTTGTTGCCTTTTTCGTCAACTTTGCCGGTTCCCAAAGCGATGACTTTGGCTTCCTGTGGCTTTTCCTTGGCTGCATCGGGGATGATGATGCCGCCCTGCTTGACTTCGGTTTCTTCGATCGCCTGGATCAGAACGCGATCTCCGAGAGGTTTGACATTAGCTGCCATAAGGTAGGTGTACTTTTTGGTTTCTTTGGTGTTGGTGGATTTACTCCGGCAGCCGGACCGGGAAAGCTATCTCCCGCCCGGCTGCCCGGGTAAAAGGGTTAGTCTTTTTTGTCTTCGTCGATGACTTCGAAGTCGGCATCGACCACGTCGCCGTCCTTGCCCTTGGCGCTGGAACCGGCGTCGGCCGCTGCTGCGCCGCCCTGCGGTTGCCCGCCTTCGGGAGCCGCCCCGGCCTGGGCTCCGGCGGCCTTGTAGAGTTCTTCGCTGGCAGCCTGGAAACGATTCTGGAGCGTGTCGTAGCTGCTCTTGATCGCTTCCACGTCGTCACCCTTGAGCGCTTCGCGCACGGCGTTGATCGCTTCCTCGATTTCCTGCTTCTTTTCGGCAGGGATCTTGTCGCCGACTTCCTTGAGCTGCTTCTCGCACTGGTAGGCGAGGCTGTCGGCGTTGTTGCGGATTTCGATCGCTTCCTTCGCCTTGCGGTCTTCCTCGGCGTGGGTTTCAGCTTCCTTCTGCATCTGGTCGACTTCCTCCTTGCTCAGACCCGAGGAACCGGTGATCGAGATCTTCTGTTCCTTGCCGGTGCCGAGGTCCTTGGCCGAAACGTGCAGGATGCCGTTGGCGTCGATGTCAAAGGTGACTTCGACCTGTGGCACGCCGCGCGGGGCCGGCGGGATGCCGTCGAGGTGGAACACGCCGAGCTGCTTGTTATCGCGGGAGAGCGGGCGCTCGCCCTGGAGAACCTTGATTTCGACCCCCGGCTGGTTGTCGCTATAGGTCGAGAAAATCTGCGACTTGCGGGTCGGGATCGTCGTGTTGCGCGGGATCATCGGGGTCGCCACGCCGCCTGCGGTTTCGATCGCGAGGGTGAGCGGGGTGACATCAAGCAGGAGGACATCCTTGACTTCGCCGCGCAGGACGCCGCCCTGGATGGCCGCGCCGATGGCGACGACTTCGTCCGGGTTGACCCCCTTGTGCGGTTCCTTGCTGATCAGGTGGCGCGCGGTGTCGATCACCTTCGGCATGCGGGTCATCCCGCCGACGAGGACCAGTTCCTGAATGTCGCTTTCAGTCAGCTTGGCATCCTTGAGGCACGCCTTGACCGGGATGATGGTCCGCTCAAAGAGATCGTCGGTCAACTGCTCGAGCTTGGAGCGGGTCAGCTTCTGCATGATGTGCTTGGGCCCGGTCTGGTCGGCGGTGACGAACGGCAGGTTGATGTCGTATTCCTTGGAGGAGGAGAGGGCGATCTTCGCCTTTTCGGCCTCTTCCTTGATCCGCTGGATCGCATCGGGCTGCTTGGTCAGGTCAATGCCGGTGTCGCTCTTGAACTGGTCGACGATCCAGTCCATGATCCGGTGATCCCAGTCATCGCCGCCGAGCGCGGTGTCGCCGTTGGTGGCGCGGACTTCGAAGACGCCATCGCCGATTTCGAGGATCGAGATGTCGAACGTCCCGCCGCCGAGGTCGTAAACGGCGATTTTTTCGTCCTTCTTCTTGTCGAGCCCGTAGGCGAGCGAAGCGGCCGTCGGTTCGTTGATGATGCGGAGCACTTCGAGCCCCGCGATCTTCCCGGCGTCCTTGGTGGCGGTCCGCTGCGAGTCGTTGTAGTAGGCGGGAACGGTGATGACCGCCTGGGTGATCTTTTCGCCGAGTTTGGCTTCCGCGTCGGCCTTGAGCTTGGCGAGGATCATCGCCGAAATTTCAGGCGGCGAGTAGGTCTTGACCTCGCCGTTGATTTCCACCTGCACATGGGCGTCGCCGTTGGCGGCCTTGACGACCTTGTACGGGACGCGGTGGAGTTCGTCCTTCAACTCGTCGTACTTGCGCCCCATGAAGCGCTTGATCGAGAAGATCGTGTTTTGCGGGTTGGTGACGGCCTGCCGCTTGGCGGCCTGGCCGACGAGCCGTTCCCCGTTTTTGGTGAATGCCACGACCGACGGAGTGGTGCGTGCGCCTTCGCTATTTTCGAGGACGACCGGCTCACCACCTTCCATGACGGACATGCAGGAGTTGGTCGTCCCAAGGTCAATACCGAGAATCTTTGCCATAAAGCTGTTAAATAAAGCTGTTGAATTGTCGCCGTAACGAGTACCGGCCCGTGCGAGAGTCTCTGGAACAACACTTCAAATGGATGTTTTTCCAGGGAAAGACGCTCGGTATGAGGTCGCTCGGAAATGCGTAGGTTCGCTCTCTCCCTTAGCAGAGGGTGTTCCAGGTAGGTGTAAATACCATAACGTGCTGATTATGAGCGGCTTATGATATAATGGGTCGATTGGATGTCTGAAAAAGGTGTGCCAAATTGTCCCTGGTGGGACATCCTGACCGCCCGAATTGGGACATCATGACACCTCCTTTATCGGATTCCGGCAAAAGCCAGCAGCGCGGTGAGATCGGAGTACCGCACGCGGCATTTTGCGGCGGCGGCAACGTTTGGCTTGGCATGGAAGGCGACCCCGAGCCCGGCGCGCAGGAGCATCGGCAGGTCGTTCGCCCCGTCGCCGACGGCGAGCGTTTCATGAAGGGGAATGCCCATCTCCGTCGCCGTCCGTTCCAGAAGCTGTTCTTTTACTTCACGCCCGAGGATCGGCTCCACCGGTGCGCCGGTGAATTTGCCGTTTTCGATGACAAGGTCGTTGGCGGAGTCGCCATCCGCCCCAAGAATCTCGCGCACCCGCCCGGTAAAAAAGCGGAACCCGCCGGAGACGATCAGGGTCCGGACCCCGTTGGTGCGCAACGCGGCGAAAAGCTCTTTTGCCCCCGGCATCCAGCGCACCCCCTCCCACGCCTTTTCGAGCAGACCCTCCGGTTGACCCGCGATCAGCGCGAGCCGCGCCTTGAGAGCCCCGGCAAAGTCGAGTTCGCCGTTCATCGCACGCGCCGTGATGTCGCGAACCCGTTCGCCGACTCCCGCCAGCGCGGCGATATCGTCGAGAAATTCGTTCTGCACGAGGGTCGATTCCATGTCGGAAACCAGCAGTCGCTTCTGCCGGTGTGCCGCCGGTTGAAGCGCAAAATCGACCTTCCACTTTTCGGCCTCCGCCTCCAGCCCGGTCGGCGTTCCTTCAAGGGTGAGATCGAGGGCGTTGCCATGGCGGGAAAGTTCGTGAAGCGTCACCCCTTGGGCGCGGAGAAAGGCGGGTGCTTCGTGTTCGATTGCGGCATCAAGGCCGCCGGTGTTGACCAGAGTAAGGATGGAGACCATGTCGGGCCATTGAGGATAGAGGGTGGACGCGCGGAGGAAAGCCTTTTTCCCGCTTCCACCTTCAACCCTACTGCGGACGCTTACACCCCGCCGCCCAAAAGCAACAGCACCCCCGGCACGATAAGCACCGCATCGACCATCATAGGCCCGATCGCCTTTCGCCGCAGGAGCGACGGAAACTGCGCCAGCAACGCCAGCAGCCCGCCCGCCACCAGCAGCGCGAGCCGCCCGTTCCACGAAGCCAGAAACGAGCCGGCCAGCGCAAGGGCGGCGGCGATCCGGCAGGCCCAGGCGATTCCGCAAAGGTTCGGCAAACTGAAAACCGCCTTGAGCCGGTCCTCCTCCAGGTCCTTCAGGTCGCACAGGACGCAGGCGGCGGCGAGCAGGAGGAAGAGCGGCAGGGTGACGTCCCACGGAAACGAGTTCCGGAGCGAAGTCTCTGTCCACGCGCCCGGCTGGCAGAACGGAAAGAGGGCCGCCGCCGAGGTCCAGGCAAGCGCCACTGTAACGGTTTTCAGAAGCGGAAAGCGCTTGAGCCAAGGGTAGGCGAGCGTCGCCAGCGCCAGCAACCCGGCGACTTCAACGGTCAGAAGCGGCATCCGGAGCATCGCCCACGCCGTCGCCCCGCCAAACCCGGCAAAGCCGATGCAAAGGGTCCACCAAAGCCAGCGCGGGTAGCCGGAAGCGGGGCGATCAAGCAGCCGGTCGAGGCTGTAAGCGCTGCCGATCCCCCCGAGCAGGAGCGTCAGCCCCTCCGCCGAAAACGCCGCGCCGCTCCGGTGCTGCATCACCATCGCCAGCGACCACCCCAGGCCGAGCGGCAGCCAGTAGTGCAACAGCAAAAGCCACGGCGACCGGACGGAGCAGTCCGGATGGGCGGCGGCGGTTGGCTGGGCCGGGGTCATAAGGGCGTGGCGCTTCCAAGAATAAACCACCGATGCGCGCAGCGCCAGAATTTCTAGGGCCGGTATCGGATCTTCCAGATCGTGTTATTGCCATCTTCACTGACCAGCAGTGCCCCATCGTTCGTCACCGCCAGCCCCACGGGCCGCCCCCAGACATCGCCATCGGGAAGGATGAACCCGGTCAGGAAATCTTCGTAATACCCCTGCGGTTTCCCCTCTTTAAGCGGCACGCGCACCACCTTGTAACCGGTGCGCGAGTCGCGGTTCCACGACCCGTGAAACGCCGCAAACCCGTCGCCATGGTACGCTTCGGGAAACGCCTGCCCGGTATAAAAAACCATGTTGAGCGAAGCGGAGTGCGCCTGCACGAGCACATCGGGGACGATCACCTTCTCCGCCAGTTCGGGGTGAGGATCGTCGCGATGCCGCGGGTCGGGATGGTTTCCAAGATAATACCACGGCCAGCCGTAGAAGCCCCCTTCCTTCACGCGGGTGATGTAGTCGGGCACCAGATCGTCACCAAGCCCGTCGCGCTCGTTGACCGAAGCCCACAATTCGCCGCTCGCCGGATGAACCGCGATGCCGACCGCATTGCGCAGCCCCGTCGCGTAAGGCCGCATCTCCGAGCCGTCCGGTTTCATCACGAAAATGCGCGCCCGCTCGTTCTCGACCGCCTCGTGGCGTTCATCGACATTGGTCTTCGAACCGACCGAGGCAAAAAGCCGCGTACCATCGAGCGAAAAGGCGATGTCGCGCGTCCAATGGCCGCCCCCGGTCAACCGCCCGCCCGAAGAGAGCGGGGCGACCGGTTCGGGTTTCGCCGTGGCATGAAGATCGCCTTTACGGTACGGCACCCGCACGATGCCGTCGGTATTGGCAATATAGAGGTGGGTCGGCTCCGGCCCGGGCGGATAAAAAGCGATGCCAAACGGCTGCTTGAGCCCGTTTAAGAAACGTTCGTTGATCTCCGGCTTCCCGTCCCCGTCGGCATCGCGCAGCACACGGATCTCGCCCAGACGGCTTTCGACGACAAAAAGATCGTCGTTCGGCGCGACCAGCAGATAACGGGGTTGTTTGAACCCGCTGGCATACAGGCTCACCTCAAACCCATCCGGCACCTTCGGCTTCGCCCCCTCCGGCGCGGAAACCACGGAAGGCGGGTTGCGGGCTGACTTCGTTGCATATGGCTTTGGGATTTCGCTGACCGTTACCGTGTGCCGCACCCCCGGTGCATCCTTTTTCCAGTCATCTTCAGCCGCCCGGGCCGCTCCGGAAACAAAGAGAAGGGTTGCCGAAACAGCAAGGGAGCCACGGATCAGCCAAGGGAGAGAAGCCATGCGGCAATTTTTACCCGATACCACGGGAAAAGACAACCTGCCGCCCGGGTGGGGGAAACTACCGGCTGCTTTCAACGCTATTGATGAGTTGTTGTCCGCCCGTGCTCGGAGACTTGTCGTACACTTTCACGCCGGATGCGATCATTGGCAGTACCTGGGTGGATCTCCGTCCGCCGCGGTGTTTGACCATGGCATCAAGGTTCCAACGCATCCCCCAGCCCCGAGACCCGTTCCGCCCGCCGTGCCACCCCGCGCGTGAACGCCTCCGGTTCAAACCAGAGGTCGACCTGTTTCCTGGCGCGGGTGACGCCGGTGTAGATCAACTCGCGGGTGACGACCGCGCTTTCGTGGCCGGGGAGGATCAGCGCCACGCGGTCGAACTCCGAGCCCTGGCTTTTGTGGACGGTCATCGCGTACGCCGTTTCGTGTTCCGGGAGGCGGCTGGGGGCGATGCGGCGGACGGCGGGGCCTCCCGCCTGTTGTTCCAGCGGGTCGTTCGGAAACCACGCCCAGAGCCGGGGGGAACCGGCCGGGTCGGACGGATCGGGCAGGAGGATGCCGATGTCGCCGTTGAAAAGGCGCAGGGTGTAGTCGTTGCGGCGGATCAGGACCGGTAGCCCGGCATAGTAATGGTGGCTTTCGCCGATCAACCGGTGCTCACGCAGGATCGCCTCCGCCAGCCGGTTGAGTTCGGAGACGCCATACGGACCTTCGCGCACCGCCGCCAGAAGCCGGAACTGTGCAAAGGAGGCAAGGGCGCGCTCGGGTTCCCGTTCCCGCAGAAAGGGGCCGTAGCCGTCGAGGATCGTCGCGGTCAATGCTTGGGAAAGCCGGTCCGGCGAGGGAAGGGGATGGCTCCCAAGGTCGGCATACCCTCCTTCGTCGAGGATCTGCACGGCCCCGGCGCTCTCGCCCCTGCGGATCGCCTGGCAGAACCGGTGAATGCCGCTCTCGGTCTTGAACCGGAAGTTCTCCACCAGTGTGACCAGCGACCCCGCGAGCGGGTTGCCGGGCCGGGCGGCGGCTTCGGCGAGATCGGCCAGCAGGCTTCCCGGCGCGACCGACGCGAGCTGATCGCGGTCGCCGAGCAGGATCACCCGCGCCTGCGGCGGGAGAGCCGCGAGAAAACGGGCCATCGCGGGAAGTGCGACCATGGAGGCTTCGTCGACGATCGCCACATCGACGGGCAGCGGGTTGTCGGCGTGGTGACGCAACGCAGCCGTGCCGGGGCGGGTGCCGAGCAGCCGGTCGAGCGTCGCCGCCCTCGGGAGTTGGGCGAGCAGGCGGTCCAACGCTTCGCTGCGGTCCTCTTCGGGCAAGGTGTCAACGCCGTTGCGGACCGCCTCCTCCAGCCGGGCGGCCGCCTTGCCGGTCGGGGCGGTCAGGACCACACGCGGGAGCAGTCCGTCGCCCGCTTTCACCAGCCCGGCGAGGATTTTCAAAACCGTGGTCGTCTTGCCGGTGCCGGGGCCGCCGGAAATGATGGTCAACCGCTGCGCCAGCGCGGTCGCCACGGCGGCAGCCTGCCCCTCCGCCGGGGTGGAAGCCCCCGCGTCGCTGCGAGCCAGCAACGCCGCCGCGAGTTCCTGTTCGTAGAGGTAAAAACGGCGGAGGTAGAGCCGGTCGGCGGGATCGAGAACCAGCGGGGCGACCGGCAGTTCCTCTCCCTGCCGGACGAACGCCACCGCCGGGGAACACGCCAGCCGTTCCCGCCATTGCGAAGCCGAAAACCAGTCGCCTTCCGCCCCCTCGGGCGGTTGCTTCAGGTCGAGGCAGATATGCCCCTGCCGCACGGCCCGGCTGAGGCAGGCGGCCACCCGCGCGATCGGCTCGCCGCCGCCGAACCGGGCGATAAATTCGCCAAAAGCGGTGTCGGTTTCGTGAAACCCGGCGGCCTGTGAGGGGTGGTGCAACGTCGCGGTCATGGAAGGGAAAGCTGGCGCAGCGACTCGACCAGCGCGAGCGGCGGCCTCTCGCGGTAGATGCCGCGTGCGGGGTTTTCGCGATCCACGCCGCGCAGGAAAAGGTAGAAAAGCCCGCCGAAGTCGCGTTCGTAATCGTAACCGGGAAGCCGCGCGGCCAGAAAACGGTCGACCGCCAGCAGGTAAAGGTGCGCCTGAAGCCCGTAGAGGTGGTGTTTCATGGCGGCGAGCAGCCCGGGCGGGTCGTACGCCTGCGGGCGGTCGCCGAGCCAGTTCGATTTCCAGTCGAGCAGGTAATAGCGCCCTTCGTGCCGGAAGAGCAGGTCGATGCTGCCGCGCAGAAAGCCGTCGATCGGCGAAAACCGGAGCCGCCCGAGGTCCGGCGGCTGGAGCGTCGGCACATCGTGCTGGCGGAAGAGGGCCACCAGCCGACGGCTGCTCAACGCCGGGAGCCGCAGGGTGAAAGGGGTCTCCGAAAGCCGCTCGCCCCTGGAGATTTGGTTGAGCCGCAAACCCGGTTCAAGCTCCACCTCCAGCGCGGCCAGCAATGTTTTGCGCAAGGTCGCTTCAAACGGGGAGGGGGCCAGCCCGTACTCCGCGAGTTTCTCGGGAAGCAATCTCTCCAGTTGTTCCGGATTCCGGAAATCGAGCGCTTCGAGCAGTTCGTGAAAGAAATCGCCCGCGCGGATGCCGCGTTCAAACCGGGAGATCGGGTACGGGTCGGGATCGACCGCGAGCGGGGCAACGTCGCTTCCCGTTTCCGGAGGCGGGAGTTCCGCAACCGCCTCCACCTCCCGCGTTTCGACGACTTCGATCACCGGTTTCGCCCCCCCGTGGCTTGCGGCGGCGAGGCTCGTGAAACTGGCGATCCACGAGGCATGGGTGGAGAGATCGCCGCCAAAACAACGCGCCGCTGCCGGTTCGGGCTCGGGCGCGACAACCGGCGGCAACTCCGGAGCGTCGGGCGCATCCGGCTCGATCCATTCAAACCCGATGGAGCCGGGGTGCGCCTTTGCGAGCGCTTCCAGCGCCGTCGGCAGATCGCCGCCCGCCTCCCTTACGAGATGCGCCAGCGCGGAAGAAGCGGCATCGCGATAGTCGCAGGTGTAAAGGGTGCAGCGGTGTTGCGCCCGGGTCAGCGCGACATAAAGCAGCCGCGCCTCTTCCGCCAGCGTCTCGCGCCGGTGCGTCTCGACATGTGCTTCCGGCGCCTCCTTCCGCTTGCGCAGGTCGTGCGTCATCACCCCGTCCGCGCCGTGGAAAAAGATCGTGTCGTGGTAGGGCGAATCATCGGGAATCCAGAGAAAAGGGCAGAAGACGACCGGGTACTCCAGCCCCTTGCTTTTGTGAATGGTGACGATCGTAAGCGCCTCGGCGTCGCTTTCGAGCCGGAGCTGGGCGGCATCCGACGCGTTTCCCCCTTCATGCCGCTGCCGGTGGAGCCAGTTGCAGAGGGCTTCCGGGGCGAGCTTTTCCTCCGTCTCCTGCTGGTGGAGAAGTTCCGCGAGATGGAGCAGGTCGGTCACCTGCCGCTCCCCGTCGGGCATCGAAATCAACCGCTGGCGGATGTTTTCGTCCACCAGCGCGCGCCGGAACATGGCAATGAAACCGTGTTCGAGCCAGAGTTCATGCCACGCGCTGAAACTTTCAAACCAGCGCTCCAGCAGCGCCTCGTCTTCCTCCAGCGCGGCGAAGGCGGCGGTGTCGTACCCGAAAAACGAGGTCGCCAGCGCCGTGCGGAGCCGATCCTCGCGCCGGGGCTGGATCACCGCCTCCAGAAACCGCTGGAGGTCGACCGCCTGAACGCTTTTGAGGACATTTTCCCGGCTATGGAGCACGGAGCGAACCCCCGCGCGCCGCAACGCGTTGCGGACCGCCTCGGCCTGCGCATGGTTACGGACCAGCACGGCCATTTCTCCGACCCGCCACGGCCCGCTGGCGGCGAGCGCGGCGATCTCCCGGGCGAGCGCAGCGCAAACCTGCGCGATCCCCGTCTCCTTGTTGAGCGTCTTGTCGCCACGGTTGCGCAGCGAACGCAGCAGCAGCGGCGGCCCGGGCAGCGGAGGCGGCTGCTGCCCCTCGGGCGCATGGACCGGCAGGTAGCCGATATCCTCAATGATAAACGGAGCGGGGCTGATTCCGAAGAGCGCATTAAACCCGTCGAGCAGCGCGGCGTCCGAACGCCAGTTGACGGCGAGATTGTACTGGTGGTCGGCCTGTTTCGCGGCGGCGATATAGGCAAACACATCGGCCCCGCGGAAGCCGTAGATCGCCTGCTTGGGGTCGCCGATCAAAAAGAGTCGCAGCCCCGGCCCCGAGAAAAGCCGGGTGAAAATGGCCGCCTGAAGCGGGTCGGTATCCTGAAATTCATCAACCAGCGCCACCTGGTAGCGTTCGCGCAACCGTTGGGTGAGCCGTTCGCCCATCGGGCCGATCAACGCCCGGTGCAGGAGGTTGAGCAGATCGTCAAAGGTAAGCTGGTGCCGCTCCCGCTTGCGGCGGCTCAGTTCGTCGTCGGCATAGGCGAGGAGCGTGTGATCGATCTGGAAAAAATAGTCGCGCACCCCGTTGCAGAACTGCTCGCAGAGGTCGAAAAACGGGTGCTGCGGCGCGCTTTTCCCTTTCTTGAGCTGGGTGGCGATGAAGGAGGAGGCGAAAAACGCGGGAACCGCGGGGGTCGCCGGGTCCACCTCCGGCGCGAGGGCGCACGCCCGCCGCAGGGAGGCGAGCAACCCGTGCAGATGATCCTCCCGAAAGGCATCCTTTGTGCGCCGCAGGTCCCTGCTTTCCAGCAGCAGCGCGGAGAGTTCGCTCTCGCAGCCGTTCCAGAGGTCGAGCAACCCGTTCCAGCGGGTGATGAGATCGCTCTCCAGTTGTTTGAAGGGGAGCGCCGACGCTTCGGGGACGAGCCGCAGGTTCGGGTGGTTGGCGGTCGTCTGGAGCAGGCGGCTCCACCGTTCGGGCGCGAGCCGACGGTTCAGAACGAGCGCGGCGGGAAGCGGGTGCGCGTCGTAAAAAAGGCGTCGCCAGAGGTCGTGCGCCACTTCGTTGTAAAGCGGTGAGGCATCCTGAACCGTCTCGGCTCCGTGGCGCATCCCGGTTTCAAAGGCATACTCCTGCAACACCCGCTGGCAAAAGCCGTGGATGGTAAAAATCTGCGCTTCATCAAACGACGCCGCCGCCAGTTCGAGCGCCGCGCGGGCGGGGGCGAGATCGGCCTCCTCCCGCCCTTCCAGAAACGCGGCGAGCACCGGGTCGTCGCCCGGATCGGGCGGAGAAGCCCGCAAGGCATGCAACCCGTCGCGCAGGCGCTGGCGAATCCGTTCCTTGAGTTCCTGCGTCGCCGCCACGGTGTAAGTCACCGCGACGATGCTCTGGAGCGGCAGCCGCTCTTCGAGGATGAGGCGGAGAAAGAGCGCGGCGATCGAGTAGGTCTTGCCCGTCCCGGCGCTCGCTTCGATCAACGCCGTTCCGTGGTGGAGCGGCACGCGTGCAACGTCGAGCGGTTTCATGGGGCGGCCTCCTCCAGCGCTTCAACGGTTTCGAGCATCGGGCCGAAAAGCGCGAGGGCGAGCGCTTCAAACCGTTCGTCGAGCGGATCGCAGTCGCGGAAGCAGAGCGCAAATGCCGCGTCGTTGTTTTCGGAGCCATCCTGCATCCCCTCCCAATGGCGGCGGGCGGCCTTGAGCGGATCGGGGTTTCCCGCTGCTGCCGCTTCGGCGTAACCGAGCGCGCTTTTCGGGAAAAACGGCACCGGCTCGTTCTGCCCGGCAAGGTAGGTTTCCACCAGCGGCTCCAGCCACGCCGCCGCCTGCTGCGGTTCGAGCACGGGGAAACGGACTGCCGCATCCTCGGCGATGGCCAGCGTCTCCTGCGGATGGGGAAAAGCCGCCGCCATGCGAAGGAGATGGAGCGTCCACGCCCGGAACTGGTCGATCGCGCGGAGTCTGGCCGCCCGGAAGCAGACCAGCCGCCCGTCGTAAAGCGGAGCGACCACCCCGGAGAGCGTCACCCCGGCAATGGGCAGGTGAACGGCAAGCGTCGAGGGGGCGGCTCCTGCGAGCCACGGTTTGAGGCGGGCGGCAAAAACCTCGGCGCGCCGGTCGCAAAGGGCGAGGTGGTGTTCCCCGAGCCTCCCGGGCGGGAGGATCGCCCGGGCGGTGTAGCTGCCGATCCCGGCCGGCTCTCCTCCCCGCAGGCGGTTCTCAAACCGTTCGGTGCGCACGGTATATTCCCCGAGCGTGTCGATGCAGAGCGGCTCCTCCTCCAGCAGGGCCGCCGCCCGTTCGTCGAGCCGCAGGCCGAGCCGTTTTTCGAGAAAAAACCGGGCCGGGTTCGCAAAAAACCGCAGAAAGCCTTCGAGCGGCACCAGCGTCGTCTCGCGCGCGGGGAGCGGAGCCGGGGCAAACGGCGTGGTCTGCGCCGGGGCGGGGCGGAGGATCGTCTCCGCCGTCACGGCATTCGCCCGGGAGTAGCTCCAGAGCCGGTCGCCGCGCCGGAAATAGTCGGGGCTGAAAGCGTGGAGGCGATGTTCGCAGACAATCTGCCCGCGCATCCCGCCGGGAGGGAACCAGCCGGTCGCCTCCAGGTAGTCGAGCAGTTCGCTCACCACGATGGAGGGAGGGATCGCCTCATTGCTCTTCTGGCAACGGCCGACGGTGCTGATCAGGAGCCGTTCGCGGGCGGAAAGGAGCGCTTCGAGGAAAATGTAGCGGTCGTCGTCGCGTACGGAACGGTCGCCCACCCGCCAGCGGTTTGCCATCAGGTCGAACGGGACGGGAACCGGTCGGCGGGGGAAGGCCCCGTCGTCCATCCCGAGCAGGCAGATCACCCTTGCCGGGATGCTCCGCATCGGTTTGAGCGCGCAGAAGGTGACACCCCCGGTCAGGAACCGCCCATGGCTTTCGCCCTCGCCCAGAAGCGCGAGGAAGCTCTCCCGGATCACGGCGACGTTCACCGGCGGCGGCTCGACGCCCCCTTCTTCCGGGATCGCGGCTTCGGCTTGCGCCGCCAGGTCGGCGAGGGTGGTTACGCAGATTTTCCGCAGATTGCGGATCGCCTCAACCTCGGCGGGGGAGGGGGGCTGCGCGGTTTCAAAGAAACGATCGAGCAACGCCGTCAGCACCCCGGGCCATTCGGAGAGCTTTCGCGGGGTCTGCAACGTCCGGCAGGTAGTAAAAAGCGCTTCCACCGCCGTGACAAACCGTCCGAGCAGTTCGGCGTCGCCGCTCTCCACGTCGTCGTGGGGGAGGATTCCTTCAAACGCCACCCGGTTCTGCCCCGACATCGCGTAGCCGAGCAGGAGCCGGTCGAGCCCGCTCCGCCAGGTGTTCGCTTCAAAGGCCGGGAGGCCGAGTTCTTCACGGTGG
>Ga0182739_1003612_pt1 | contig 13359 bp, 8 predicted proteins | sample eDN5th30CBELigBY_FD_128873 | JGI IMG/M metagenome (GOLD analysis project Ga0182739, IMG submission 128873) | Enriched backyard soil microbial communities from Emeryville, California, USA - eDNA 5th pass 30_C BE-Lig BY (version 2) (version 2) | ecosystem: Environmental > Terrestrial > Soil >... | reverse complement strand
CCGATGCGGTGGACGGGGTTGAGCGAGGAGGACGGATCCTGAAAGATCATCGCGATCCGGGCTCCCCGCACGGCCTCGACCGAGGCGCGGGGCGCGCCGATCAGCTCCTGCCGCTCCAGCATGACCGAGCCGGTGACGCGCGCCTTGCCGGGCAGAAGCCCCAGCGCCGCGAGCCATGTGACGGACTTGCCGCAGCCGCTTTCGCCGACAAGGCCGACCGCCTCGCCCCGCCCGATCCGCAGGTTGATGCCGTGCAGGACCGGGACGCCGTCGAATGCGACCCTCAGATCCCTGATGGAGACGAACGTCATCGCGCCGCCCTCCTGTCTTGCTGGGTAGGAAAGGAAAACGGGGCGGACCATGCGGACCCGCCCTGCCTGTCGATGCTCAGACGTTCCAGTTCGCGGCGCGGAAATCCATCGCGAAGGCGGGCGCGGCCTTCCAGTTCAGTTCGGACTTCATCCCGGTGAACACGGCGTTCTGGTGCAGGACGGTATAGGCCGGATCCTCGCGCTCGCAGATCTCCAGAAGGCGCGTGATCGCCTTCTTGCGGTCGCCGTGGTTGGTCGAGGTTTCCATGACCATCGAAAGCTGGTTCACCTCGTCGTTCCAGAAGTCGCGCTTCTGCTGAGCCTCGCCATTCGGGCCGAACTGCACGACGAGGGGCGTGATCGGGTCGTTGATATTGTTCGAGGCCGACCAGTCGCGCACGCCCTTGACGCCCGCCGGGTCGTGGATCTGGCCCCAGTTCTCCTTCATCTCGATCTCGACGTTCAGGCCGACCTGCTTCCACATCTCGACCAGGATCTGCGCGGTGGGCGTCTGGTTGGTGTAGTAGTTGTTGAGCAGGCGATAGGGGATCGCGTCGCCCTTGTAGCCGGCCTGCTTCAGAAGGTCGCGGGCGAGGTCGGGATTGTATGCCGGCACCGACCAGCCCTCGACGAACATGTCCGAGGTCTTGAAGCTGTCGAATTGCAGCCCGGCCGGAATGGCGGTCTGACCGCCCCAGAGCGCCTCGACGATCGCCTGACGATCGATCGAATGGGTGAAGGCGCGGCGCACCAGCGGATCGGCAAGGAACTCGTTTTGCTTGTTGAAGACGGTGACGCGGTGGTTCCAGATGGTCGAGGACTGCACCTCAAGCCCCGGCGCGCCCTGAATCGTCGCGATCTGGTCGGGCGGCAGGTCGCAGGCAAAGTCGTATTCGCCCGACAGAAGGCCGTTCACCCGGCTCGCGACCTCGGGCACCTCGACAAAGCGGATGCGGGCCAGCGGCGGGCGGCCACCCCAATAGTCGTCGAAGGCAACCAGCGTCAGCGAGACGTCGGGGCGGAACTCCTCGACCCGATAGGGACCGGTGGTCACAGGCTTTGCCGCCCATTCGGCATAGGTCGCGGCCTCGTCCCAGGCGCGCTTGCTGGCGATCTGCGAGCCAAAAGCATAGAGGCGGCCCTCAAGCGTCACATCGGGCGTCGCGTTGTGGAAGCGCACCGTATACTTGTCGATGGCCTCGACACCCCGCAGCGCGGGCCAGAGGCGGCGGGCGATGCCGGGGATGTTCGCCGGCAGTTCCTTCGCGGATTGCGGCCTGAAGTTTTCCTCGTAAAGCGTCTTGCCGCCCGCAGGCTCGGTCCCGGCAAACAGCCGCTCGTCCGAGAAAGAGAAGACCACATCATCGGCGGTCAGCTCGTCGCCATTGTGGAAGCGCACGCCCTCGCGCAGCTTCAGCTCGATCGTCTTGTCGTCGAGGCGCCGCCATTCGGTGGCAAGGCCCGGCACCGGTCCTTGGTTGCCCATCCAGTCGCGCAGGATCAGGCCCTCCCACAGGTTCGGGAAGAACACGCGCTCGCCCACGTTCGACTGTTCGTTCCAGACGTCGAGCGTGTTGTTGTTGGTGATCTTCTGCACTGCGACGGTGATCTCGCGTCGCTGGCCCTGCGCCATCAGGCGGCGCGGCAGGATCAGCGAGCCGGCGGCGGCTCCGAACAGGCCAAGGCTTTGGCGGCGGTTGATGAGCATTGTTCCCTCTCGCTTACTGGGGCTTCATTGCATTGAAGTCGCGTGGCGTTTGCGCCCCGAATGTGGCGATGGGTTAAGGATAGGGTGACGTTTTTGCGAAGATCCGATGGAGCGATCGTCGCGGCGCTCCACGCAGCCTCCAGCGAAATCAGGGGTTTGCGGGGGCAGATGCAGCGCAGCTTGCCGTCATTTGAACCCGCGCGCGGCCGGGGCTAGATTGGCGCCATGTCAACCGATCCCCTGCCCAGCTATCCCCTGCGGACCGGCCGCGTCCACGAGGCCTGTGGCCCCGCCGCCCCCGCCTTTGCCGCCATGCTTGCCGCCTGCATTCCGGGCGAGGTGATGTGGGTGCAGGAGGGCTGGCAGGGCGAGGGGCTGCATCCGCGCGGGCTGAATGACTTCTTCGACCCGGCGCGCCTGCTTCTCGTCCGGGTCAGGGACCAGAACGAGGCCCTGGCCGTGGCCGAGGAGGCTTTGCGCGACGGGTCGGTGGCGCTGGTCGTCATGGAACTCAGCCGCCCGCTCAATCTGACCAAGGGGCGGCGGTTGCAACTTGCGGCGCAAGCCGGCGGGTCGACGGGACTTTGCCTCATTCCCGAGGGGATGGGCAGCAACGCGGCCGAGACGCGCTGGCATTGCACCCCGGTCCTCGACCCTGCCGCGGCGGGCGAAGACTCGACTCTCCAGCACTGGTCCCTTATCAAGAACAAATCAGGAACATTAGGCGCCTGGCATGTTCGATGGAATAAGACGACGCATCATCTCCATGTGGTTTCCCCGGCTGGCGAGCGACCGGGTTCTGCGGACATGCCCGGTTGACGGCCCCTTTGCCCTGACCCTGCACGAGGGGAATGCCAACCGGCTCTATTGCCTGAACCTCGCGGCCGAACGACAGGGATTGTCGCGGGGCATGTCCTATTCCGACGCCCGCGCCTTCTGCCCCGAACTGACCAGCCGGCCCGCGAACCCCGTGCAGGACCGGGCATTTCTGCATGCGCTGCGCCGCTGGGCCACGCGCTATTGTCCCTGGGTCGGGATCGAGGACGAGGACGGACTGGTCATGGACATCACCGGCTCGGCCCATCTGGTCGGCGGCGAGGCAGCGATGATGGCCGATCTGAGGGCAAGGCTCGGGCGGGCCGGGCTGACCGTCAGGCTGGGATTGGCCGATACGCGCGGGGCGGCATGGGCGCTGGCGCATTTCGCCGAAGGGGTGGCCCCGTCCGGCGAGCCGCTCGATGCCCTGCGGCCCCTGCCCGTCGCGGCGCTGCGGCTGGAGGAGCAGGTCAACATCTCCCTCCAGCGGCTGGGGCTGCGGACCATCGGCGATCTGGTGCGGACCCCGCGTCCGTCCCTTGCCCGGCGCTTTGGCGCGGATCTGCTGATGCGACTGGATCAGGCTTTGGGCCAGCAACCCGAGTCGGTGAAACCGCTATCCGATCCGCCCCATTACGGGGTCCGCCTGACCCTGCCCGAGCCGATCGGGCTGTGCGATGACGTGATGGCCGGCGCGGGACGATTGCTCGACCGGCTCTGCGAAAAGCTCACCACGCAGGAAACCGGGGCGCGGGTACTGCGGCTGACGCTGCGCCGGGTCGATCAGGACTGCCGCTCGGTCGATCTGCGGCTTGCCCGTCCGCTGCGCGATCCGGGCCGTATCCTGCCCCTCTTTGCACGCGGCGTAGCCGAGATCGATTCAGGTTTCGGCATCGACCAGCTGCGGCTGGAAGCGGTCGAGGTCGAGCCGCTGCCGATGCAGCAGGCCAGCCATGTCGTCTCGGATCAAAAGGAGCGGCTGGACGACCTGATCACCCGCATCGGCACCCGCATCGGGCTGGAGAACATCCGGCGCTTCCTGCCCGCCGACAGCCATATCCCCGAGCGCAGCTTTCATGTCGCCCCCGCCGCCGCCTCCGAGCCGGGGGGGAACTGGAACGGCCAGCGGCCGCGTCCCTTGCGCATCTTCCCGCCCGAGCCGATCGCCGGGACCGGCCCGCAGCCGCCCCGGAATTTCCGCTGGCGGCGGATGCCGCTTTCGGTCGCGCGCAGCACCGGGCCCGAGCGCATCGCCCCCGAATGGTGGCTGGAGGACGAAGCCTGGCAAAGCGGTCTGCGCGACTATTGGCATGTCGAGACGAGGCAGGGCCGCAGGCTGTGGTTGTTTCACACCCCGCAGACGCCCGGCTGGTTCGTGCAGGGGGAATTTGCATGAGCAGTCCCCGCAATCAGCCCGATGGCACGCAGTCCCCTGCCGAGGCGGAATATGCCGAACTTTGCGTCACCACCAATTTCACCTTCCTGACCGGGGCCTCGCATCCCGAGGAGATGATGGCGCGCGCGGCAAGGCTTGGGCTTCATGCCATCGCCATTACCGACCGCAACTCGCTTGCCGGGGTGGTCCGCGCCTATTCCGCGCTGAAGGAATTGCGCCGCGAGGCAGAGGAGGCGATCCAGATCCGCTCGCAGCATTGCGTCGATCCCAATACGCGGCAGGAGGTCGGCGACCTCCACCCGATCGAGCGGCCAGAGGCGCCGCGCCTGCCCCGGCTGATCATCGGCTGCCGGCTGGTCTTGCAGGACAGCCCCTTGCACTGGGTGGCGCTGCCACGCGACCGGGCGGCTTATCAGCGCCTGACGCGCCTGCTGACGCTGGGCAAGCGGCGCGCGAAGAAGGGTGAATGCACGCTTCTGCTGCAGGATCTTCTGGAGGGCTGCGCCGGGATGATCCTGATCGGCCTGCCCCAAGGCCCGCTCGACCAGACGGCCTCGCATCTGCGGCAGGTCCGGCGGCGTTTTCCCGGCCATGTCTTTCTGGGCGCCGCACCCCGCTATGACGGCTCGGATCAGGCCCATCTTGCCGCCTCGGCGCGGCTGGCGCTGGAATGTTCGACGCCAATGGTGGCAGTGGGTGACGTGCTGATGCACCGTGCCGACCGCCGGCAGCTTGCCGATGTGCTGACCTGCATGCGCGAGCACCTGACCATCGACCAGATCGGCACCCGCGCCCTGCCGAATGCCGAACGGCGGCTGAAGGGCGCGCAGGATATGGCCCGGCTGTTTCGCGACCACCCCGCCGCCCTGCGCCGCAGCGTCGAGGTCGCGGCGCGCTGTTCCTTCTGCCTCAGCGAACTCAGCTACGAATATCCCGACGAGTGTGCGGGCGAAGGGACGCCGCAGGAACGGCTGGAGCGACTGGTGCGCGAAGGATTGCAGCGCCGCTATTCCGACGGGGCGAGCGGAGAGGTGCAGGAGACGATGGAGAAGGAATTGGCGCTGGTCGCCGAGCTGCGCTATGCTCCTTATTTCCTGACCGTCTATGACATCATGCAATATGCCCGCAGCCGGGGCATCCTCTGCCAAGGGCGCGGGTCGGCGGCCAATTCGATCCTGTGCTACCTGCTCGGTATCACCGATGTCCGCCCGGATCAGATCGTCATGGTCTTCGAACGCTTCGTGTCGAAACACCGTGGCGAGCCGCCCGATATCGACGTCGATTTCGAGCATGAGCGGCGCGAGGAGGTGATCCAGTGGATCTATGACAAATACGGCCGCCATCGCGCCGGGCTATGCGCGACGGTGATCCATTTCCGCAGCCGCGCCGCGATCCGCGAGGTGGGCAAGGTCATGGGTCTGTCGCAGGACGTGACGGCAAGCCTCTCGGGGCAGATCTGGGGTATCTCCTCCTCGGGGATCGAGCAGCAGCGCCTGCGCGAGTTGGGCCTTGATCCCGCCGACCGGCGACTGGCCCAGACCATCCGCCTGACCCGCGAGATCATGGGCTTTCCGCGGCATCTCTCGCAGCATGTCGGAGGCTTTGTGATCACACGCGGCCGGCTGGATGAGCTTTGCCCGATCGAGAATGCCGCGATGGAGGATCGCACCCTCATCGAATGGGACAAGGACGATATCGACGCGCTGAACATCATGAAGGTCGATGTGCTGGGGCTGGGGATGCTGAGTTGCATCCGCCGCAGCTTCGACCTGCTCGTCCGGCACCGGGGGGAGAGCTGGACCCTCCACAGCATCCCGCAGGAGGACAAGCCGACCTATCAGATGCTGCAACGGGCCGATGCCATCGGCGTCTTTCAGGTCGAGAGCCGGGCGCAGATGAACTTCCTGCCGCGCATGCTCCCCAAGACCTTCTATGATCTGGTGATCGAGGTCGCGATCGTCCGCCCCGGCCCGATCCAGGGCGGCATGGTCAAGCCCTATATCAAGCGGCGGCAGGGGCTGGAAAAGGCCGAACCCTTCGGCCCGGATCTGGAGGAAGTCACCAAGCGCACGCTGGGCGTGCCGCTGTTTCAGGAACAAGCCATGCGGATCGCCATGGTCGGGGCGGGTTTCTCGGCCGAGGAAGCCGATCACCTGCGCCGCTCGCTGGCCTCGTTCCGGCGGATGGGGACGATCGGCTCGTTCCGGGACAGGTTCATTCAGGGCATGCTGGCCAATAGCTACAGTCAGGAGGTGGCCGAGCGCTGCTTCAGCCAGATCGAGGGCTTTGCCGATTACGGCTTTCCCGAGAGCCACGCCGCGGCCTTCGCCATGCTGGTCTATGTCTCGGCTTGGCTGAAATGCCATCATCCGGCAATCTTCGCCTGCGCCCTGCTCAATTCCCAGCCGATGGGTTTCTACGCCCCCGCCCAGATCATCCGCGACGCGCGGGAACATCAGGTCGAGGTGCGGCCGGTCTGCGTCAATACCAGTGACTGGGACAATACGCTGGAACGCCGCGCGGACGGCGCGCTGGCCCTCCGTCTGGGTTTTCGTCAGGTGAAGGGCTTCCGCAAGGAGGATGCGGCCCTGATCGTCAGCCGACGTGGCAACGGTTATCGCGACCCCCAATCCCTGTGGCTGCGGGCCGGATTGGAGGCATCCGTGCTGCAATCACTGGCCGAGGCGGATGCCTTTGCCGATCTGGGACTGACGCGCCGCGATGCGCTGTGGCAGGTCCGGGCGTTGCGGGCGCAAGCCCCCCTGCCTCTTTTCAACGACCCGATCGACGGAGAGAGCATCACCGAACCCGCAGTCGAACTGCCCGCGATGCATCTGGGCGAGGAAGTGGTCGAGGATTACGTCTCGATGCGGATGACGCTTCGCGCCCATCCGATGGAGCTGCTGCGTCCGGTACTGCCGGGGCTGGTCCCGAATGACCGGCTTGCCGTCGCACCGCTGAAACCGACCAGCGTTTGCGGCCTCGTCATCACCCGCCAGCGGCCGGGGACGGCATCGGGGGTGATTTTCCTGACGCTCGAGGACGAAACCGGGGTCGCCAATGTGGTGGTCTGGCCCGCCATCTATCAACGCTTCCGCCGGGCCGTGATGGGCGGACGGCTTCTGCGCGTGACCGGCCCCCTGCAGCGCGAGGGCATCGTCGTCCATCTGATCGCGCAGAAGATCGAGGACATGTCGCATCTGCTGACGGAACTGGGCCACCCGCTGGAAGGGGCTGTCGGCATCACCCGGCCCGAGGCCGATGACGCGCCGCGCCCGCCACGCCATCGCCCAGCCGCCCAACATCCGCGCGAGCAGGCCAAGAGGCTTTTCCCGAGCCGGGATTTCCATTGATCCATGTCCGGCAAAGCGTGTCCGTGCTTGCCTTCACGCGAACCGGCAGAAGGGGACGCGTCGCAGCGCGCCCCCTCATTTCATGCCAGATGCTCCATGACGACCGGCCGGTGGTTCTGCGCCAGGCGAACCGCCAGCTTGCGGGATTGGCGACCCGAAAGAAGCGGCCGCGCGGCAACCGGGACATGCGCCGCGTCGCGCAATTCCGGGAACAGTGTGTAGATTTCCTCGACCGCGGCGCGACCTACGGATTTCAAGGCCTGCGGCCCGGGATAGAGCGACTCGGTCGCAGCGCCGTTCGAATAGACGACCTCATGCTGGTCGAAGAGCATGTGGAAATACTCGACCTCTGGCAGGTCGTGGGCAATGTCGATGCCATCGATCTGCAAAAGCTGCTTCGCGGCCGCCAGAACCTCGGTCGTGCCGAACATCCGCATCGCCACCTTCGAGCGCACGAGGATCCGATGCTGCGGCGAGACCAGCAGATCGGCGGCGGGCGTATTGGCGCCCAAGGCCCCGGCCCGAATGCGGATAGGCCGCAATTTTTCGTCCGCGGCCAGCGCCCCGGCATCGAGGCGACGCGCGCCGATCCACCGGATCGCCTGCGGACCACGATCCTGGGTCAGAACCAGATCCCCCACGCACAGATCCTCGATGGCGACCTCGCCACCGGGCGTCCTGATCATCACGCCGCGGGTGAAGCAGGGAAATAGGCTGTTCGCTGGGTCGAAGGACTGGTGATCGGCATCCTCGACCCCCTGCCAGACGGGCGTGAGAGGTGTGTTCTCGGGCGGCCATTCCCCCTGGAACGTATAGGCGACGACATTGCCATCCGCACTCAGCGCAACCAGGCGATATTCCTTGAGGACACCGTCAACCTCGGCCGTGACGGTGATCTGGAACTCGCTCTCGCCCACGGTACCGGCGGGAAACGTGTCGAGTTGATAGACCAGTTGCTGGGTATTTTCCCCCGCATCATAGTCATTCAGGATGCTGCCGTCCGCATCCGTATCATTAATAGTCACCTGCTGCGCAAGCTCGCGGCTATAGGTGAACGTTCCGGTCGCATTCGCCCATGATGAACCATCATTCGGTATATATGCGTCATTGAACGGTTGATAGGAACCGGACGCGCTCGTGAATGACCATGCAGGAAGAATGTAAAAAGAGTATATAGCCATATTAAAATCCACCATACCATTTATATCAGACGCCTCAACAGCAAGACGTCGCAAGTACCAATGGAGATATTGCCCAAGATCGTCGAGTTGCCCCCGAACTGTGAAATCGAACAAATCCGACCACCTCACCTGGTCGAATATACAACGACCGGGTGTATTCTCTTCATATCCGCGATGCGCGAACCTGCCAATCCTCGACGACATGTCGTTTTGGACAGGTCGATTTGGCATCCGGTTCGCGGGCGATCCACGCCCTTGCGAGATGCCGCGGCAGTGGCCGAAGTGGCGAGAGTTCGCGCCGAAAGGGCGAACAGAAGCAAGGGCCTTGCCATAGATAGGCAGACTAACATAGCGATGTCTGGACGATGAAGGTTGCCTTTCCGGCACCATTTCTTGCAGACGAGACGGAGTTAATATCTTGCGCCTTCGTAGACCCGCCGCCCTCATTGCCGCAGCGTTGGCCGTTACGCTGAGCCAGGCGCTTCTGCCACCGAACACCGCCCTCGCTCAGGAGGGGACGGCGCCCTTCGCGGCCAGTTTCAGCGAGTCCCAGCCCTTCAGCTTCGACGACCTGGCCGGGCGGGCGCGACGCCTTGCGGCCGCCCCCTATGTCGCGCCGAAGGTCGAGCAGCCCGACGTTCTGGAAAAGATCGATTACGATGCCCATTGGCGGATCAGCTTCCGGCCCGACAGCACAGTCAAGGTGGGGGATGTTCCGGTCCAGTTCTTTCACCTCGGAACCTATTTCCGAAACCCGGTCAAAATCAGCACGGTCGAGAATGGAAAATCGCGCGAGATCGAATATGATGCGCGCTTCTTCGATATGCCGGCGGACAGCCCCGCCAAGGATCTGATCCGCGGCACCGGATTTTCCGGGTTCCGCCTGATGAATACGGATCTCAAGACCGATTGGATCAGCTTCCTCGGCGCGTCCTATTTCCGCACCTCCGGTCCCCACGGGCAATATGGAATGTCCGCGCGGGGACTTGCGATCAATTCCGGTATGACCGAGCCGGAGGAATTTCCGATATTCACCGAGTTCTTCATTGAAAAGCCCAAGGACGGCACCGCCGACATCACGATCTATGCGCTGATGGACAGCCCCTCGGTCGCCGGGGCCTACCGGATGGACATCACCAAGGGAACGCCGGGCGAAGGCCAGAAGATGGAGATCTCGACCAGGCTCTTCTTCCGCAACCCGGTCGAGCGTCTTGGGATCGCTCCCCTCACCTCGATGTACTGGTATTCCGAAACCAACCGCGTCCTTGGCTTTGACTGGCGCCCCGAGGTGCACGATGCCGACGGCCTGATGATGGTCATGGGCAATGGCGAGGCGATCTGGCGGCCGCTGATGAACCCGCCCCGCGTCGTCACCTCCAGCTTCGCGACCGAGAACCCGCAGGGCTTCGGCCTGATGCAGCGCGACCGCAGCTTCGAAAACTACGAGGATGACGGCGTTTTCTATGAGAAGCGCGCCTCGGTCTGGATCGCCCCAAAGGGCAACTGGGGTCATGGACAGATCCAGCTGGTCGAAATCCCGACCGATGACGAGATCTATGACAATATCGTCACCTTCTGGAATCCTGCCGAAAAGCCCAAGGCCGGGCAGGAACTCGACTTCGATTATACGATGACCTGGATGAATGACGCCCCCGTTCCGCAACCACTGGCACGGACGGTCGCCACTCGCATCGGGGCGGGTGGGGTTCCCGGCCTGCCGCGTCCGCGTGGTCATCTGAAGATCGCCCTCGATTTCGAGGGTGCGGGGATCGAGAAGCTTGGCCAGCAGGACGGTGTCGAGCCCGTGGTCAGCGTCCCCGAAGGTGTCGAGGTGGTGCAGGCCTATGCCCTGCCCGTGGTCGGGACAGGCCGCTGGAGGGTGATCTTCGACATCGCAGCGGAAGGTGTCGAGACCGCCGATATCCGCGCCTACCTTCAGCATGACGGGGTTCCCCTGACCGAAACCTGGCTGGGCCAGGTGCATCCGACGCAGTTCGATCGCGCAAGGCCGGACGCAGGCGCCCCGGCGACCGAAGCGAGCAGCAGCCAGTAACAGCCGAACGAATCACGATGATGATGAGGGCGCCGCGGCGCCCTCTTTTCATTCCCCTGACATCTATCTGCGGATGGACGTCCGCTGAAATGTGATATATCAAATTTCAGACTCAACGGTTCCAAAGCGGAAAAACTCATGCCCTCTGCCGAAACGGCGCTCGCGCCGCTTGATCCGCAGGCCCTTGCCGGGCTGCGCGAACATGTGCACCGGGCCTTGCGGCAGGCGATCCTTTCGGGGGGATACGCGCCGGGCGCGCGGCTGAACGAACGCAGCATCGCCGAGCAGCTTGGCGTCAGCACCACCCCGGTCAAGGAGGCGCTGCGCCTTCTGGAAGCCGACGGTCTGGTGCGCACCAAGCCGCGCAGCGGGGTCATCGTGAATTTCGACTACGCCTGGGCCGAGGAGATGATCCTTGCCCGCGCGGCGATTGAATCGACCATCGCGCGACTGGCCGCGCAGCGCATCACCGCCTCCGAAAAGCCTGTGCTTGAGGCCATTCTTGGCGACATGCGCCGCGCCACGCGCGACAGCGGGGCCGAGGAACTGGTGCGCCTGAACGAGGTCTTTCACAACCACATCCGTTCGGTCGCGCGCGCGAATTACCTGCGGCTTCTGAACGACCGGCAGGAAGTCTACGATTCCAACGCCCGCCGCGTCATCCATTCCAACCCCGCCGAGCGCGAGCGTGCCCTGACCGAGCATGACGCCATCGGCCGGGCGGTGATCGCACAGGACGCCAAGGCCGCCGAGGCCGCGATGAAGGCCCATGTCCTGCGTGCGGGCGAAACCTATCTCGATCTCGTTTTCCGCAAAGACAAGGACTGACAATCGTGACCAAGACCATCCAGTCGATCCGCCAGACCCTGACCGGCATTTCCGGCGTCCCGGTCACGCCCTATGACGCGACTGGCGCGATCAACGAGGCGCTGCTGGCGCAGATGATCGCGCGCCTCGCCAATGCGGGCATCCACAACCTGATGGCGGCCGGAAATACCGGCGAGTTCTTCTCGCTGACCATGGACGAGATCCGCCGCGTCCATGCCGTCACCGCCGAGGCGGCGGGCAGGTCGCTTGTCAGCGCGGCGGTCGGCCGCTCGCTGACCGAGGCCAAGGCACTGGCCCGCGATGCCATCGCGGCGGGTTGCGGCGCGATCATGGGCCATCACCCGATGGACCCTTTTGCCGGTCCCGAGGCACAGGTCGACTACTTCCTCGACCTGGCCGAGGCCTCGACGGTTCCGGTGATCGCTTATGTTCGCACCGACACTTTCCCGGTCGCCCAGTTCCGCCGTCTGGGCGCGCATGAGAATATTGCCGGCGTCAAATTCGCCTCGCCCAACCTGATGCTGCTAGCCGATGTGATCCGCCAGACCAGGGATCTGCCCGCAATCTGGGTCTGCGGCCTTGCCGAAGCCTGGGCCCCGGCCTTCTACGCCATCGGCGCGCAGGGCTTCACCTCGGGCTTCGTGAACGTCTTCCCCGAGATTTCGCTGGCCGTCCATGCCGCTCTGGTCCGTGGCGATTTCGCGCAGGCCCGCGAGATGATCGACCGCTTCGCCGGGTTCGAGGAGTTGCGCACCCATCATCGCAACGGCGCCAACGTCACCGTGGTCAAGGAGGCGCTGTCGATCCTTGGCTATCAGGTCGGCGCGGTCCGCCTGCCCGGCGTCCCTGCCCTCGCACCCACCGAACGCGCCGAGCTGGAGGAAATCATCGGCGCGCAGAGGACGGCGAAGGTCGCCTGACCCAAGGCGGACAAAAAGGACTAGGGCGGGTCGTGATAACCCGCCCCCGCGGTTCACCCCCGGCCGTAAAGCGGCATGGTGGTGGGCATGATCGTCGAGAACGGGACCATGATCTCGGCCGGCAGGTCCGCGAGCCCAGCGATATGGCGGGCGAGCATGGCCACATCCATGCGCGGCTCGATCGCGGTGGTGCCATTGGCCTGCGGCACGCCCTGGCTCATCCGGTCGGTGCGCGCGGTCGCGGCATTGCCGATATCCACCTGGCAGACCGAAATCCCGAAATCCCGGCAATCGAGGATCAGGCTTTTCGTCAGCCCGGTGATCCCGTGCTTCGACGCGGTATAGGCCACGCTATGCGGCCGCGGACCGTAGGCCGAGACTGAGCCATTGTTGATGATCCGCCCGCCTTGCGGCTCCTGCGCCTTCATCATCGCCACCGCCTCGCGGGCGCAGAGCAGCGGGCCGGTCAGGTTGACGGCGATGACTTCGGAAAGCGCCTCCGAGGTCAGGGTCTCGAACGGGACGGCGGGGGTATTCGTTCCCGCATTGTTGAAGAGCAGGTCGAGGCGGCCATATTCGGCCCTCGCGGCGGCAAAGAGGGCGGCGACCGATGCCGCATCGGACACGTCGGTCGGCACGACAAGGCCACGCCCGGCAAGACGCGCGGTCTCCTCGAGCCCCTCGCGGCGGCGACCGGCAAGGGCGATGTCCCAGCCGCGTCCCGCCAGTTCGACCGCGACGGCCCGCCCGATGCCGCTGCCGGCACCGGTGATGATGGCTAGAGGCATGATGG
>Ga0182739_1003611_pt1 | contig 13360 bp, 6 predicted proteins | sample eDN5th30CBELigBY_FD_128873 | JGI IMG/M metagenome (GOLD analysis project Ga0182739, IMG submission 128873) | Enriched backyard soil microbial communities from Emeryville, California, USA - eDNA 5th pass 30_C BE-Lig BY (version 2) (version 2) | ecosystem: Environmental > Terrestrial > Soil >... | reverse complement strand
TTCCATAATCCTATCGATAAAACGGCTCATGGTTAAGGTTTCAACGGCAAACATTATACTATTTGTAAAAAAATTAGCCAGATCAAATAAATACGGATTAAATACATGATAGATGGCGTTATCCAACTGCGGTTTGTCAAATAGCTTCACAATAGCCTGCGCCGTTAAATCCGTTTGAGATAGCTGTATCTTATTAAAATCGTGAGCAATCCCCTTGAGCTTCAACAAGCAGTTGAGCCAATTATAAAAGGCATTATCCGACAGATTTTCTTGAGCCCGATAATTCCGCGCCATAAAGGCCAAATTGCCCACCCTATAGATATTACTGGTTAAACCATATTCTCTGTATTTAACCACCAGCTGTTCGCCTTGTAATTTGGTCTGATTATACACATTTTGAGATTCCGTTAAATGCTGCGGCGCATCATCCTCGGTATATAGATAGCTCTTTCGCTTCAAGGTGGATTCGGCATTTAGCACCGATACGGTAGAGATATAATGAAAATCCTTTAAGCGGGTTAATTTAGCCAATTCTAGTAAATTAACGGTGGCCTGCACATTGGCCGCATAAAATTGGCCGTATTCGCCATAATGCTTGGTTAAGGCCGCATTGTGAATGATACTATCGACTTCCAATTGCAGCATCTGATAGGTTGACGGCGCCAAGCCCAAATCGCTTTTTTCAAGATCCGCCTGGATGACAAATACTCGGGAACCATGATACTTAGCCAGTGATTTATTAAAATAAAACTGGAATTTCCGGTTCAAACGCTTAATGGCCTCGGCTTGCGTGTTAGCCCGGATCAGCAAAAACACGTTGTAAGAGGTAACCGTTAATAACTGATGAAGCAGATTGCAGCCTAAGTAACCCGTTGCGCCGGTCAACAACACATTGACAATGGGTTTTTGTAATTTAGCGTCTATTTGCAGCTGGGGAATAGAGGTTAAATAGCTATCCAGTTTAACCTGCGCTGATTTAGTTAAGCCATGGTTTTTATAATTTTTAACCTGATAAAATCGTTTGACCTGCTCAAGTTTTTGCCTGAGAAAATCATTGCCAAAATGGGCCTGAGCGGCGATCTTCTCCGGCGTACGCCATTGAAAGATATCGGCTACCTTGACATCGAAGTGAGCTTGCAAAGCGGTGGTCAGCTTGATGGCTTTAAGCGAATCACCGCCCAAATTAAAAAAATCATCGTGAATGCCAATCTTTTTTATACCCAGGGCCTCGGCAAATGCCAAGCAAATCAATCGTTCTTGTTCACTTCTAGCTGGCTCATATTCTGTGTTGCTGGCAAAAATAGGCTCGGGCAAGGCTTTGAGATCGAGCTTACCATTAATGGTCAAGAGTAATTTAGTTAAATGGACAAATACGCTGGGCCACATATAATCCGGCAATTGTCCGGCTAAATAATCTCGAATACTTTCAGAGTCTAATGGTTCATCGGCCACATAGTAGGCCGCTAAATATTTATTGGTTATATCATTATCTCGAGAGGTTTTTGCAAGTACAACTGCCTGTTTGATGCCGGGATAAGTCAGTAGTTTATGTTCTATTTCAGAGAGTTCTATCCTATACCCTCTTATTTTCACCTGCAAGTCGTTACGTCCTATGTATTCCAAATTGCCATCCGGCAACAGGCGAACCAAATCCCCGGTTTTATATAACCGGCCGTTTTGGTTTTGTAACTTTTCTTGTGTGGTCTGAAAGGGATTAGCAATAAATTTTTCTTTAGTTAAATCCGATTGATTTAAATAACCTCTGGCTAAACCCTCACCACCTATAAATAATTCACCAATAGCGCCTATTGGAAGCAAATTCAAATCTCTATCTAGTACATAAACATTAGTATTAGATATGGGTTTACCTATAGGTATAGACGATGTACTATCATCTAGTTTTGGTATTCTATAAGCTGTAGTAAAAGTTGTGTTTTCAGTGGGTCCATAGGCATTTAAATACTTAGGGCAACTCAAATTATTTTTTTGTAAATTTCTAATCGAGCAAGGGTTTACAATATCACCACCAACTAATAAATAACTTAGCTTATGAAAGGCTTCCGGAATCAAATTTGCTAATTTATCAAACAATCCTGCAGTTAACCAAAGGATCGTAATATTTTCTTTTAATAAATGTTTTTTAAATATAGTAGGATTGAGTAAGCTTTCCTTATTAAAAATGACTAAAGAGGCGCCATTCAACAAAGCACTCCATATTTCAAAGGTAGAGGCATCAAAGGCAACGTTTGATCCTTGTAAGATTTTATCATCTGATGTAATTTCGATATAATTAGTTTGTTTAACCAATCGCAATACTGACTTTTGCTCAATCATTACCCCTTTAGGATTACCCGTGGTACCGCTAGTATAAATCACATAGGCTAAATGATTATTAGACATGCTAATTTGTAGATTAACTGTTTTTTCTTTAAATAAAGCTTGCTGCAATTGTTCAGCATCTATTGCCAATATGTTTTTAGATTTATTTTGTAACTTGAGTTGATAGTTTTTATTAGCAAGCACTATCTTCGCTTTGGTATCTGTTAAAATATAGCTAATTCTGTCCTCGGGATAACCTGGATCTAAGGGCACATAAGTGCCGCCCGCCTTCAACACCGCTAGTATGGCGACCATCATATGTTCATTTTTATCCAGACATAAGGCAATTAAATCCTCGGCTTGAATCTCGTATTCACGTCTTAAATAATGGGCTAATTGATTGGCCCTGCTATTTAATTCCCGATAGGTTAAGCGAATATCTTCATAGACTACGGCTATATTATGAGGAGTTTTTAATACCTGTTCTTCAAATAACTCGTGAATGGTCTTGTTGTTTGGATAATCTCGGTGAGTTTGATTAAATTCATAGACGATTTGTTGATATTGGTTTGAATCTAAAAGCGAATAATTGGCAAGGAGCTTAGTATCATTTCCTGAAATTAAATCATCCAGCACCTCAAGAAACAATTTTTTATAGCTGTTTATAAAATTATTTAATAATATTTCACTAATAAATCTCTTATTGTATCTTACTCTAAACTTTAATTTGTTAGCTACTATTTCTAATTCAAACAGCAAAGTGTCTTTAGCAACAGCATCTATTTGAAGCTCGGTTGATATTGCAAATTTTGTTATTTCATTAAACTTAAAAAAATTTTCTCTAAAATTGGTTTGAATAAAACCCACTTCCAGCAGGCATTTATTACCATCTTGAATAATATCTGCTATTGAGCAATAGCTATAATTAATCTCAGCTTGCTTCAAAGATTTAAAAAATGTTCGGCTTTGCTTAAATAAATCATTGATGGTTATAGTCTTGCTAAACTGGTAGGGAATTAAATTAAGATTAACCTGCGCCCCATAAATAAAGTCGAGCCCCTCTTTGATGGCAATGGGATAGGCTATGGCGAGTCTTTCTTGCCTGGTATATTTATTTAACAGCATGGCAAATATACATTGACCATATATATACGGCGTCACTCTGTATTTGCGCTTGATTTGATTGAGTTTAGCAAGCTCTGCCGTGCCGTAACTAAATCTAATTTCATCTATAACATTAGCTGTTTCGGCTATAGGATGCTGCTGATAAGCTGCATCTAATTTTAAGAATCTTAGATCAATGTTTTCCACATCGGCGAGCTGTTGCCGCCAAAAGGCTTTATGACTAGCCCGGTTTTGTTCCAACTTAGCGGATAGCGATTCTTCTAAGCTGGTTATTAACTTTAGCTGCTGCTCAACACTGTATTGTGTTGTGTAATATTCATCATTGTAATAATTAGAAACGGCTTCAAATAGGCCAATATCTAGAGACATGCCGTCCATTACCATATGATGTAACACAATGATAAATCGATGAACCTCTTCCGCAATCCGTATCAATTTAAATCGATATAAGGGCCCCTGGTATAAATCAAAGGGTTGAGTCACATAACTTAACAGCTCGGCTTTATCAATTGGGCCATCCGAATACTCTAGTTCACCGATAAGATCGTTTTTTACCCAGTATGGCTCGCCATTTTCCACTTGAATATGGCTATTGAGCAACCCATGCTCCGCCACATAGCGCTTTAAGGCCTGCCGCAATCTCTGTATGTCTAAGGGGCCGTGCAGGGTTTGATCGGCCGATAACATGTTATAACGGCTACCATCCGGCTCTAACAGCCATTCCGTATAAAAGGTCTTAGCATAAGGCGATAATTTAATTTGATACATATAAAGGAAACTTACAATGGCTATGACTCAACCCAAAACTCAACGTTTTTGCAAACCTTCAGTCCCTTAAAATGAGTATATTAGAGGAGTAAAACTTTATTATTCTATATTTTGTTTGTCGGCAGTTTAACTTATTTGCAGCGAAAATTCCAATTAAATGCGGTTTTTACGGGCATAAACGCCGTTAAAATCATTATTAGTAATTATTAATTTATCATTTTGGAAAAGAAAATGAGGCATGGATTCAAAATTAAAGCTTCAATAATAGCCATAGAGTTATGTAATCGGCCTGCTTGACTAAAGAATTTTTTAAACTAGACTAAACTTAAGCCCAATCAATAAAGGAATAAAAGTCAGATCAACATGACTCGCTCATCGCTTGAAAAACCGCTTTCTGCTCCGCTTATCATGCAAGATAATATTGGTAAAGCGTGGACTCGAATGGTGGACTGCATAGCTCACGATTTAACGACACCCTTAGCCACCTTACGCATGGGCGCCGAATTATTGGAGGAAACGCTGCCTAAACTAATTAAGGGTTATCGTTTAGCTGTTGAGCAGAATTTGCTGCAGGCTGAAATTCCGGCAAAACGCTTGAAATTTTTGGAGGCGGAATATGCCTCGGATCTCAAAGCACAAATCGATGAAATGTTTGACTTTCTTAAGTCGCTAAAGCTTTATAGTGATCAATTGCCTTCGGACGCTCCCACCATAACCTGGCTGTCTGCAAGAGCGTGTATTGATGAATTATTACAGACCTATCCGTTTAACAGCGAAGAAAAACGCGCCTTAGTGCAGTTTGACTGTAGGCATGATTTTAAATTGAAGTGCGCGCCTATTTTTATAAAATCTTTGCTAACTAATCTTTTAACCAATGCACTTCGCTGTATAGAGGTGGCTGGAAAAGGTAAAATCAGCCTTTGGACAGAACAAGAAGATACATATAATGTTTTACATTTCAAAGATACTTCGCTGGGTATGGATGAGAATAAACTTGCTCAAGTTTTCAAGCGTTTTTTTTCCAAGTCTAATCAAGACATAGTACCTGATCTTGGCTTTTGCCGCTTGGCATTGTTGCATACCGGCGGAGATATAACCTGCCATTCCAGCAAAGATGAATATACCGAGTTTGTCATAAAATTCGCTAAGGATGAGCCGGAAACTCAAGCCTGCTAATGAGCAAGATCGCCCCAACAGCTTTGTAAAATAGCAATAGTTACTAAAGCCGCTGTTTCAGTACGTAAAACTCGCGGCCCTAATTTTACTTCGAGAAAAGCTTGTTGTTTTGCTAAAGTGATTTCAGCGGGGCTAAAACCCCCTTCTGGCCCAATTAATAAGGTTACTTTTTTAAGTTGTGCATTTTTTTTATGTAAATCGACAATAGCATAATCCGCATGAGGAGAAAGAGCTAATCTTAACCCTTGTTGCTCAGCCAACCAATTTTCCAAAGGCTTGGGTTCATATAAAATAGGTAGTGTATTGCGGCCCGACTGCTCACAGGCACTAATAATAACACCTTGCCAATGCTCTAATTTTTTTTGTAGGCGCGTTTTATCTAATTTGACGCCGCAACGCTCACTAAATAAAGGCGTTATTTCTGCAACCCCTAATTCAACTGCTTTCTGGATAGTAAAATCCATTTTATCACCACGTGATATGACCTGACCCAAGTGAATTTTTAGTGAAGATTCCACCTCACGTTCTATATAGTCTATAATTTGTACGGTGGTTTGGTGGCGACTAATTTCATGCAGCTTAGCCGAAAATTCACCGCCATAGCCATTGAAAACTCTAATGGGATCGCCCACTTTAAGCCTCAGCACCTTAACATGACTTATCCCATGAGCATCTAAAGCTAGAATAGCCCCTAACTTCAGGGTACCTGCACAATAAATGCGAACCGTACGCATAAATTTAGACTCCGGCCTCAGCGCGTAATAGTTCGGCTTTATCGGTTCTCTCCCAGGGAAAATCTTTATCTTCGCGGCCAAAATGTCCGTAAGCCGCCGTTGCCTTATAAATAGGCTGCTGTAAATTCAACATTTTTATGAGTCCACGGGGTCTTAAATCAAAGTAACGGCGCACTAATTCAACGATATGAGCATCTTTAATCTTACCCGTGCCAAAGGTATCTACACTAATAGAAGTAGGCTCGGCCACACCAATAGCATAAGAAATTTGAATTTCACACCGCTCGGCAAGCCCCGCCGCTACAATATTTTTAGCAACATAACGTCCAGCATAAGCTGCCGAACGATCAACCTTAGTGGGATCTTTACCCGAAAAACACCCGCCACCATGTCTTGCCATGCCACCGTATGAATCCACAATGATTTTACGTCCGGTTAAGCCGCAATCGCCCAACGGACCTCCTATTACAAATCGGCCGGTGGGATTCACTAAGTACTGGGTATGTTTATCGATCCATTCCTCTGGAAGTACGGGTTTAATGATTTCCTCAATCACCGCTTCTACTAAATCGGCCTGAGCCACCTGTGGCTCATGTTGAGTAGATAAAACCACGGTATCGATGCCTATGGGCTTACCATTACTATATTTGAAGGTAATCTGACTTTTAGCGTCGGGACGTAACCAAGGCAAAATGCCTCTTTTGCGTAACTCGGCTTGACGTTTAACTAAGCGGTGGGCATAAGTAATAGGGGCTGGCATTAATACTGGCGTTTCATTACTGGCATAACCAAACATTAATCCCTGATCACCCGCTCCCATCTCTTCTTCGTTCGCTCTATCGACACCCTGTGCAATATCGGGTGATTGTTTACCTATCGCGCAAAGTACAGCACATGAATCGGCATCAAAGCCCATTTCAGAACTGGTATAACCTATTTGTCTGACGGTATCCCGTGCTATTTGCTCAATATCTACCCAAGCACTGGTTGTAATTTCACCACCTATAAACACCATGCCAGTTTTTACTAAAGTTTCGCAAGCGACCCTACAATTAGGATCTTGCGTCATAATGGCATCTAATACCGCATCGGAAATTTGATCGGCAATTTTATCAGGATGGCCTTCTGATACCGATTCAGAAGTAAATAGGTGAATATCTTTCATATTTTATCTTACAACCCACGCTTAAAATATTAACAACAAATTATTGTATACAAAACTGTTTTAGGGGGCACGCTAATTTTTTAATAGGGTTTATTAAATGAATGGTTAAGTATCTAAGCAAAAGTTTTCAGGTATTTTAACAATGGGGGTGGCTCTAGTAGGTCCTTCAACGCTCGCAGCTTAAGCGATAATGCGGCCTGCGAGGCTATGGGATAACTTGAGCGACAGGCCCTAATTTAAACCATAAAAATTGATTCGTTAAACTTTTATTTGCGCTTCCGCTTAAGATGCATGAAAATAAGTAAAATTTTCGTTTAGAAGGGGTTTTTTCATGCCAACTCGCCGCCAACTCGCCAATGCCATTCGTGTACTTAGTATGGATGCGGTACAAAAAGCTAACTCAGGTCATCCAGGTATGCCTATGGGGATGGCGGATATCGCCGAAGTTTTGTGGAATGATTTTTTTAAGCATAATCCGCAGAATCCTCAATGGCCAAATAGGGATCGGTTTGTTTTATCCAATGGGCACGGTTCCATGCTGCAATATTCACTATTACACTTAGCCGGTTATGACGTGTCTATCGATGACTTGAAAAACTTCCGCCAGTTACATTCTAAAACACCGGGACATCCCGAATTAGGCTATACACCTGGCGTGGAAACGACCACCGGGCCCTTAGGTCAAGGTTTGGCTAATGCAGTTGGAATGGCCTTAGCCGAACGTATTTTAGCCGCTCAATTTAACCGCGATCAGCATAACATCATTGATCATCACACCTATGTATTTTTAGGGGATGGTTGTTTAATGGAAGGCATTTCTCATGAGGTTTGCTCATTAGCCGGTACCTTAAAATTAGGCAAGCTGATTGCCTTTTGGGATGATAATGGCATATCTATTGATGGAAATGTAGCCGGTTGGTTTAGCGATGATACCCCCAAGCGTTTTGAAGCTTATAATTGGCACGTGGTTGCCGATGTTGATGGGCATGATCCCCAAGCCATTCATCAAGCTATTTTAGCGGCCCAAGCCGTAAAGGATAAACCTAGCCTTATTTGTTGCCGGACCATCATCGGCTACGGCGCGCCCATCTTAGCAGGCCATCATAAGGTACATGGCGCTCCCTTAGGAGACGATGAAATCGCGGCTACTCGCCATAATCTTGGTTGGCATCACCCCCCTTTTGAAGTACCACAAGATATTTATGCGGCTTGGGATGCCAAAGCAAAAGGCTTAACATGGGAACAAGACTGGCAAACCCGCTTTGCAGCTTATTGCCAAGCCTATCCCGATCTCGCCAAAGAATTGTTAAGACGCTTAAACGGGGAATTACCTGCCTTTTGGGAAGACATTGCCTTTACGCTGATTCATTCTGAGCAGGATCAAAATAATAGCATTGCGACTCGCAAGGCCTCACAAAATTGTTTAGAAGCGCTGGGAAGTGTCTTACCTGAATTACTCGGTGGCTCTGCCGATCTCACGCATTCTAATTTAACTAACTGGTCGGGTTCAAAACCCGTTACGGCAACCGATGCTAAGGGCAATTATCTTTATTATGGCGTACGCGAATTTGGTATGTCAGCCATCATGAACGGCATAGCGGCGCACGGCGGATTTATTCCTTATGGCGGCACCTTTTTAACGTTTGTTGATTATGCGCGTAATGCGGTGCGGATGTCAGCTTTAATGAAACAGCGGGTTATTTATGTATTCACTCACGACTCGATTGGCTTAGGCGAAGATGGCCCTACTCATCAGCCCGTCGAACATATTAGCATGCTACGCTTAACCCCTAACGTTAGCAACTGGCGGCCTTGTGATGAAGTTGAAACTGCCGTGGCTTGGCAGGCTGCCATCGGTAATAAAACGGGACCTACCTGCTTATTACTTTCAAGACAGAATTTACGTCATCAAAAACGTGACTTAACTACCTTATTAAATATTAAACGAGGCGGTTATATTTTAAAGGATTGTGCTAATCTACCCGATCTTATTCTTATCGCAACCGGCTCCGAAGTTGGCCTAGCCATGGCCGTTGCCGAAGAACTTAAGGCTAACGAAGGTAGAGCGGTTAGAGTGGTTTCTATGCCTTCTACCGATGTTTTTGCCATGCAGGATGAGGTATATCAAGAAACTGTCTTGCCTAAAACGGTTAAACGCCGAGTAGCCATAGAGGCGGCTGCCAGTGACCTTTGGTATAAATATGTTGGCCAGGACGGTATAATAATAGGTCTTGACCGCTACGGTGAATCGGCTCCTGCGGAAGAAGTTTACAAGGCCATGGGTTTTACCATAGATAAAATTGTAAAAAAAATTCATACCTTATTTAAGTAGTAAGGTTTTCTACCCTTCTCCTTAGAAAGAAGGAAAAGGAATAATATATCAACTGGAGACTACAATCATGACAATTCGAGTTGCAATCAATGGTTATGGACGCATTGGCCGTAATATTTTACGGGCTCATTATGAATATAAAAAACATTCTGACATTCAAATTGTAGCTCTTAATGATATCTCTAACCCCGAAGTTAGCGCGCACTTAACCCGTTATGATACAACCCATGGCCGTTTCAATGGAGAGGTACAAGTTGAAAATGATCACCTGGTAGTTAATGGCGATAAAATTCGCTTAGTCGCCAACCGTAATATTAATGAACTGCCTTGGAGAGAATTGGGCGTTGATGTGGTTTTAGAATGCACGGGCTATTATACCAGTGGCCCCAGCGCCAAGGCCCATTTAGCAGCCGGTGCAAAAAAAGTCATTATTTCGGCCCCGGGCACCGAAGTCGATGCCACCATTGTTTACGGCGTCAATGATCATATTTTACAATCCCAGCATACCATTATTTCCAATGCCTCTTGTACTACCAATTGCTTAGCGCCTTTAGTGAAACCTCTGCATGAAAAAATTGGTATAATCAATGGCTTGATGACGACTATTCATGCCTTTACCAACGATCAGGTCATTTTAGACGCTAATCATAAAGATTTACATAGAGCCCGTTGTGCCAGCCAATCCATGATTCCAACTAAAACGGGAGCGGCAGGTGCCGTGGGTTTAGTATTACCGGAACTCAATGGTAAACTCGATGGATTTGCCATGCGGGTACCCACTATTAACGTTTCGGTAGTGGATTTAACTTTTGTAGCTAAGCGAGAAACCAGCGTGCAAGAAGTTAACAATATCCTTAAAGAAGCGGCTAATGGCGAATTACAGGAAATTTTAGGTTATAACACCGAACCCTTAGTTTCTATAGATTTTAATCACAACCCGCTGTCTGCTATTTTTGATGCCACGCAAACCCGTGTGATGGAAGGAAAAACCGTTAAAGTGCTAGCCTGGTATGATAACGAATGGGGCTTCTCTAACCGCATGTTGGATACCACTAAGGCTTTAATGAAAGTCTAAACTAATAAGGAATAAACTATGCTAAAGATGACCGAACTTAATCTTAACGGCAAAAAATTGCTTATCCGCGAAGACTTTAATGTCCCCTTACAGGATGGAAAAATTAGCGATGACACCCGTATTCGCGCTGCTTTATCTACCATCCAGTACGCACTCAAAGCCAATGCCGCCGTGATATTAATTTCGCATCTTGGCAGACCTACCGAGGGTCAATATGAGCAAGCATACTCCTTGGCGCCTATTGCCGAGCGTTTGAGTGAATTGCTCAAACGGCCCGTACGTTTCGAACGTCAATGGTTACAGGGATTGAATATAGCGCCTGGTGAAATTGTGTTGTGTGAAAACGTGCGGTTTAATATCGGTGAAAATGACGATAACGCTAGCTTAGCTCGGCAAATGGCCAGACTATGCGATATTTTTGTGATGGATGCCTTTGCCACCGCTCATAGGGCCCAGGCTTCCACTCATGGAGTCGCCAAATATGCGCCCATCGCTTGTGCCGGCCCCTTGTTAGTAGCCGAAATAGAGGCTTTAACTCGTGCCACGGCCCAGCCCGAACATCCCGTTATTGCTATTGTAGGCGGTTCAAAAGTGTCTAGCAAGCTTGAGGTATTAAAATCATTGGTGAACCTTACCGACCAATTGATTCTCGGTGGCGGTATTTTGAATACCTTTATGGCAGCCGCAGGGTTAGCCATTGGCAACTCGTTGCATGAACCCAATCTCATAGCTACTGCACAAGAGATTATGCAAACCGTTCAACAAAGAGGAGGCTATCTTCCTTTGCCTATAGACGTAGTGGTAGCGGGTGAGTTTAGTGCCGAGGCTAAACCCATGGTTAAATTAGTTCAGGAAATAGCGCCTGGCGATATGATCTTAGATATTGGCCCCCAAACCATCCAGAAATTTACCGAGTTGCTTAAGGAGGCTCGCACCATTTTATGGAACGGCCCGGTAGGTGTCTTTGAATTTGAAGCCTTCGCGCAAGGTACTAAAATGCTGGCCAATGCCATTGCTCATAGTAACGCCTTTTCAATAGCCGGTGGAGGCGATACCTTAGCCGCTATTGAGAAATTTAGTATTAGTGATAAAATTTCCTATATATCCACCGGTGGCGGTGCCTTTTTAGAGTTTATTGAAGGAAAGACTTTACCGGCATTGGCTATACTTACTCAACGGGCGCAAAACGACGAAAAGCCACGTTAAATTCGGCTATAGTCTGCACCCTTTTCAACAAACTCAATTAATAGCGAAATAAAATTCATGATTCGTCGAACTAAAATTATTGCTACTCTAGGTCCTGCTACCGATAAAGAAGATACGCTAGAGCATATTTTGCGAGCGGGCGTTGATTTAGTACGGATTAACTTTTCGCATGGTAAACCAGAAGACCATGAGCGTCGAATTACACAAGCCCGCGCCATTTCCAAAAAAATAGGCAAGGAAATTGGGGTTATTGCCGATTTACAAGGACCTAAAATACGCGTCGCCCGCTTTCTAGAGGGTAAAATTCAACTTCTTGCAAATCAACGTTTTATTTTAGATGCCAGTCTTGCCTCGGAGGCGGGTACCTCTGAACGGGTGGGTATAGACTATAAAGCCTTACCCCAGGATGTACATCCCGGAGATACCTTACTACTAGATGATGGCCGTTTAGTTTTGGAAGTTGAACAGGTTTTAGGCCATGAGATTCACTGTATAGTGAAAGTGGGAGGCGAATTATCTAATCACAAAGGCATTAATCGCCAAGGTGGTGGGCTTTCTGCTAATGCCTTAACCGATAAAGATCGCGACGATCTTATAGTTGCGGTACGTTGTGGCGCCGATTATATTGCCGTTTCCTTTGTACGTAACGCGCAAGATATTGCCGAAACCCGTCAACTATTAAATACCGCCCATAGCACCGCGGGTATTATTGCCAAGATCGAACGTATTGAAGCTATTACTAATTTAGAAGCCATTATTCAAGCCTCCGATGCCGTTATGGTGGCGAGAGGTGATTTAGCCGTTGAAATTGGCGATGCCGAAGTGCCCGGCGTACAAAAGCATATTATCCACCGCGCTCGAGCGGCGGATAAGGCGGTTATTACCGCCACTCAGATGATGGAATCCATGATTCATAGCCCTGTACCAACTCGTGCCGAGGTTTCCGATGTGGCCAATGCGGTATTAGATGGTACCGACGCCGTGATGCTTTCAGCCGAAACGGCTACGGGCGATCATCCCGCTATAGTTGTCGCAGCCATGGCTCGTATCTGCGTGAGTGCCGAAAAACAACCACGAGCTAGCACCTCTAAACATCGCATTGAAATGCGCTTTAAACGAGCGGATGAAGCTATTGCAATGGCGACCATGTATGCCGCCAATCATTTAGACATCAAAGCCATTATCGCCTTAACCGAGTCCGGCTCTACTCCGCTGTGGATGTCTCGCATCCGTTCTGGCATTCCTATTTACGGCTTAAGCCGACATATTATTACTCAACGGCGGATGACTCTTTACCGCGGCGTTTATCCACTAGCCTTTGATATTACGCAATATACTCGTGATGATGTTAATCAAGCCGCCGCCCATGAACTCGAAAAACTGAGTTTAGTCAATAAAGGCGATTTAGTGATTCTCACTAAAGGTGATTTAGTCGGTAAACACGGCGGCACCAATGCCCT
>Ga0182739_1003609_pt1 | contig 13369 bp, 11 predicted proteins | sample eDN5th30CBELigBY_FD_128873 | JGI IMG/M metagenome (GOLD analysis project Ga0182739, IMG submission 128873) | Enriched backyard soil microbial communities from Emeryville, California, USA - eDNA 5th pass 30_C BE-Lig BY (version 2) (version 2) | ecosystem: Environmental > Terrestrial > Soil >... | reverse complement strand
GCAGCAGAGCGGAGCGGGGGTCGTGCCCGCCCGCCGGCCGCACCGGGAGGTAGATGCGGTTGTTGCGCTGGTCGGTGACGCTCCGGGTGTCTGCGGGGAGGTCGGCGACGTAGTGCAGCGAGAAACCCAGGTGGGCGGCGATGTCCGAGGCGGTGCGCTGGGTGAGCGGCCCACCCGGATGATCGACCGCGTCGAGGATCGCCCGCGCCTGCGCTTCGAGCTCGGCGAAGTAGTTGTCCTGCCGGCGCATGAGGTGACGCAGCTCGACGTTGGCTCGACGCGCCTCCTCGGGCGTTGCCGACCGCTCGTCGTTGAGGCGCTCGATCTCGCCCTGCAGCGCGAGCATGGCCCGCAGGGCGTCGTCGGGCAGCGCCTTCCCGATCCGGAACGGCGGGATCCCGAGCGCCTGGAACGTCTGTCCCTTCATGGCGCGCTCGAGCGCGATCTCCATGGTCGCCCGCTCGTCGAGGGGCTCGGCTTCCAGGAGGGCGTCGATCGTCGTCCCGAGCGCTCGGGCGATCGCCTGCAGCAGTGTCAGCTTGGGCTCGCGCTTGCCCGTCTCGATCATCGACAGCTGGCTCGGTGCGCGCTCGACCGCGGCCGCGAGCTCGTCGAGGGTGAGTCCGCGCGCCGTGCGGAGCTGCCGGATGCGGCGGCCGATCGTCAGCGCGTCGCTGACACCGGCCGCCTCTGCGCGTTCTTCGATGATCGACATGTCCCGGATTGTGTCACGAATAGAGAAGAAGGAGCAAACTTCACAACCATTTTGGCCGGGTTGCTGTCGAATCTTCACCCACAGTGGATGTCACAAGCCCCTGCCGCCAGACGGCATTCCTGAAGGAGAGACACCATGACGATCCACTCCACCCCCGGACAGCCTCCGCTGCGTGCCGGCGATCAGGTGCAGACCGCTGCCGAGCTCCAGGAGATCTGGGACACCGACCCCCGCTGGGACGGCGTCGAGCGCACCTACACCGCCGAGGACGTCATCCGCCTGCGCGGATCGGTGCGCGAGGAGAACACCCTCGCCCGTCGCGGTGCGGAGAACCTGTGGAACCTCCTGCACACCGAGGACTACATCCGCGCGCTCGGCGCTTACACGGGCGGCCAGGCGGTCCAGCAGGTGCGCGCGGGGCTCAAGGCCATCTACCTGTCGGGATGGCAGGTCGCCGCCGACGGCAACCTCGCCGGGCAGACCTACCCCGACCAGAGCCTGTATCCGGCCAACTCGGTGCCGGCGGTCGTGCGGCGCATCAACAACGCGCTGATCCGTCAGGACCAGATCGAGCACGCCGAGTCGTTCGACGACGGCGGCGCGCCCACGCAGGACTGGATCGCCCCGATCGTCGCGGATGCCGAGGCCGGATTCGGCGGCCCGCTCAACGCGTACGAACTGGCGCAGTCGCTGATCCAGGCCGGTGCCGCCGGCATCCACTGGGAGGACCAGCTCGCGTCGGAGAAGAAGTGCGGTCACCTGGGCGGAAAGGTGCTGGTGCCGACGCAGCAGCACATCCGCACCCTGAACGCGGCCCGGCTCGCCGCCGACGTCTCGGGCGTGCCGACCGTCATCATCGCCCGCACCGATGCGCTCGCGGCCGACCTGCTCACGAGCGACGTCGACCCGCGCGACCGGGAGTTCACGACCGGCGAGCGCACGGACGAGGGCTTCTACCGCGTGCGTCCCGGACTGGAGTCGGTCATCAGCCGGGGCCTCGCGTTCGCCCCCTACGCCGACCTCATCTGGGTCGAGACGGGCGAGCCCGACATCGAGCTGGCGCGCGAGTTCGCGAAGGCGATCCACGCGCAGTTCCCGGGCAAGCTCCTCGCCTACAACTGCTCGCCGAGCTTCAACTGGAAGCGTCATCTGTCGGACGAGCAGATCGCGACCTTCCAGCAGGAGCTCGCGGACCTGGGCTACAAGTTCCAGTTCATCACGCTGGCCGGCTTCCACGCCCTCAACTACTCGATGTTCGACCTGGCATCGGGCTACGCGGAGCGCGCCATGAGCGCCTACGTCGAGCTGCAGGAGGCCGAATTCGCCGCCGAGTCGCGCGGCTACACCGCCACGAAGCACCAGCGAGAGGCCGGAACCGGCTACTTCGACTTCGTGTCGACGGCGCTCAACCCCGACAGCGCCACCCTCGCCCTGGTGGGATCCACCGAGGCCGAGCAGTTCCACTGATCCACCACCGTTCGTCTGCGTTTCGTCTCGCTCCGCTCGCTCAACGACCGGGCACCCCTCCGGTCGTTGAGCGACGAGCGGGCACCCCTCCGGTCGTTGAGCGACGAGCGGAGCGAGGAGACGAAACGTAGACACGGACACACCACACGCACAGGAAGACAGGGCCATGACACCCACCGCCACGGGCATCGCGCCCACGACGCACCAGACCGGACCGACCATCGAGATCACGGGCCGCCTCGGCGAGCGCTACGACGAGATCCTCACGACCGAGGCGCTCGCCTTCGTCACAGAGCTGCACCACCGGTTCGCCGGACGCCGCCACGACCGCCTCGCCGACCGCCTGCGCCGCCGCTTCGAGATCGGCAACGGACACGACCCGAGGTTCCGCGACGACACGGCGCACATCCGCGAGGACGCCGGCTGGCGCGTCGCCGGCGCCGGTCCCGGCCTGGAGGACCGTCGCGTCGAGATCACGGGACCCACCGACCCCAAGATGACGATCAACGCCCTCAACTCGGGTGCCCGCGTCTGGCTGGCCGACCAGGAGGATGCCACGAGCCCCACCTGGAAGAACGTCATCGAGGGTCAGCTGTCGCTGTTCGACGCGATCCGCGGGCAGCTGCGCTTCACCTCCCCCGCGACCGACTCGGCTCCGGCGAAGGAGTACGCCGTCACGGCGGAGCGGACCCCGACGATCGTGATGCGTCCGCGCGGATGGCACCTGACCGAGAAGCACGTGCGGTTCACAGGCCGTTCCGGTCGCACGATGCCGGCATCCGGCTCGCTCGTCGACTTCGGCCTGTATTTCTTCCACAACGCGGCGCAGCTCATCGCGAACGGCGTCGGGCCGTACTTCTACCTGCCGAAGCTGGAGTCGGCCGAGGAGGCGAAGCTGTGGGACGACGTGTTCAGCTTCAGCGAGGACTACGTCGGCATCCCGCACGGCAGCATCCGCGCGACGGTGCTCATCGAGACTCTGCCCGCGGCGTTCGAGATGGAGGAGATCCTCTTCGAGCTGCGCGACCACTGCGCGGGGCTCAACGCCGGCCGGTGGGACTACATCTTCTCGATGATCAAGAACTACCGCGGCCGCGGGGCGCGGTTCGTGCTGCCCGACCGCAGCCAGGTCACGATGACCGTCCCGTTCATGCGCGCCTACACCGAGCTGCTCGTGCAGACCTGCCACAAGCGGGGCGCCTTCGCGATCGGCGGCATGAGCGCCTTCATCCCGAACCGGCGGGACCCCGAGGTCACGGCGCAGGCGTTCGAGAAGGTGTCGGCCGACAAGAAGCGCGAGGCCGGCGATGGATTCGACGGGACCTGGGTCGCCCACCCCGATCTCATCCCGGTGGCGCAGGCGGAGTTCGACGCGGTGCTCGGCGACCGGCCCAACCAGGTCGACCGGCTGCGCGAGGACGTCTGCGTCCGCGCCGAGCAGCTGCTCGACGTGCACATCGGACTGCCCGTGACCGCCGCCGGCGTGCACGGCAACGTGTCGGTTGCGATCCGTTACATCGAGGCGTGGCTGCGGGGCCTGGGTGCCGTCGCCATCGACAACCTCATGGAGGATGCCGCGACCGCCGAGATCAGCCGCTCGCAGATCTGGCAGTGGATCCACCAGGACCGGCACACCGACGACGGCACCCCCATCACGAAGGAGTACGTCGAGTCGCTCATCGACCGGGTGCTCGGCGAGGTGGACCGCCGCGACGGCGATCGGTTCGATGACGCGGCCGAGGTGTTCCGCGACGTCGCGCTGGGCGAGGACTTCCCCGCGTTCCTCACGTTGGGCGCCTACGCGAAGTATCTCGACGAGGACTGAGCACGGGGAGGACGCCGTCGCAAGAATGCGCACCGGCGCTGACCGCCGGGATCGTGGCTGGCCCACGCTCCCGGCGGTCTCGCGCTGCCCGGCCGATCCGGCGCGAACCGAATGTCGATTTCCCCGCGGCCGGTTCGACGTGCTCACGTAACGTCGCTCTCGACGAAAGGACACGACGATGCGATTCCTCATGCTGGTGCTGACCGACCCCGAGCTCTCCGAGCCGCAGGAGACGCCGCTGACGATCCAGGAGTGGGTCGAGGAGGCCTACGGCTCGGCGCGCGCCGTCGAAGGCGATCGCCTGCGGCCGACCGCGGAGGCCAGGACGATCCGCCGTCGCAGGGGCGAGGTGATCGTGAGCGACGGACCGTTCGCCGAGGCGTACGAGCTGATCGGCGGGTTCGACGTCCTGGAGTGCGAGACGATCGACGAGGCCGTCGAGCTCGCCTCCCGGCATCCGATGGCCGCAAACGGCGTGATCGAGCTGCATCCGGCGTGGCCGCTGGATCTCTGATCCGGGCGACGTCCGGGCGACCCGGCGACTACGCTCGTTAGCGTGACCGAACGCGCACCGCTCTCCCGCAAGTTGTCCGCCATCGCCGAGTCGGCGACCCTCAAGGTCGACGCGAAGGCGAAGTCGCTGCAGGCGGCGGGACGGCCCGTGATCTCGTACGCCGCCGGTGAGCCCGACTTCGCGACCCCGCAGTTCATCGTGGATGCCGCCGCCGAGGCGCTGCGCGACCCGGCGAACTTCCGCTACACGCCCGCTGCCGGCCTGCCGGTGCTGCGCGAGGCGATCGCCGCCAAGACGCTGCGGGACTCCGGCCTGGAGGTCTCGCCGTCGCAGGTCATCGTCACCAACGGCGGAAAGCAGTCCGTCTACCAGGCGTTCCAGGCGGTCGTGAACCCCGGCGACGAGGTCCTCCTGCCGGCGCCCTACTGGACCACCTACCCCGAGGCGATCGCCCTGGCCGACGGTGTGCCCGTCGAGGTGTTCGCCGGCGCGGATCAGGACTACAAGGTCACCGTCGAGCAGCTGGAGGCCGCCCGGACCGACAGGACGACGGTGCTCGTGTTCGTCTCCCCCTCGAACCCCACGGGCTCCGTGTACACCCCAGAGGAGACGACGGCGATCGGCCAGTGGGCGCTCGAGCACGGCATCTGGGTCATCAGCGACGAGATCTACCAGAACCTCGTCTATGCGGGTGCCCGGGCGGTGTCGATCGTCGAGGCGGTGCCGGAGCTGGCGGGCCAGACGATCCTCGTGAACGGCGTCGCGAAGACCTACGCGATGACGGGATGGCGCGTGGGCTGGATGGTCGGCCCGGCCGACGCCATCAAGATCGCCGGGAACCTGCAGTCCCACCTGAGCTCCAACGTCAACAACATCGCCCAGCGTGCCGCGCTCGCCGCGCTCACGGGTCCGCAGACCGAGGCCGAGGAGATGCGGCTCGCGTTCGACCGCCGTCGCCGCCTGATCGTGTCCGAGCTCGCGAAGATCCCGGGGGTGACGGTCCCTCAGCCGCTGGGAGCGTTCTACGTCTACCCGGATGTCACGGGGCTGCTCGGCCGCGAGTGGCGAGGGAAGACGGTCACGACCTCGCTGGAGCTCGCCGACCTCATCCTCGACGAGGCCGAGGTGGCCGTCGTCCCGGGCGAGGCGTTCGGCCCGAGCGGCTACCTGCGTCTGTCGTACGCGCTCGGCGACGACGCGCTGCTGGCGGGCGTGCAGCGCCTGCAGTCGCTCTTCAGCTGACGCACCGTCCCCGCTCCCGACGCACGCGTTCACAACTCCGGCAGAACGCCGGCGGCGCCGGCCCGCAGCCCCTCCGGACGGGCTCCCGCCTGAGTTACGAACCGGGCGGGCGGGTCACCCTGCGCCGACGAGGGCGCGGGCCATGCGCACGATGTGCGGCGAGGTCCGCGGGCCGAGCCAGACGGTGCAGTGCACCGCCACCGTCGCGTCCATGCACGCCCATTCGGCGCACCATGCGTGTACGGCGATGCCCAGGCGCGCGCCGCGCCCGCCGGCGGGATGCGTGATGCCGGACTCGCCGCGGACGAGCCAGGTGAGACTCACATGCGGCGCGAGCTCTACGGCGCGCACCTGCACGGGCGACACCGCCTCGATGAGGACCGTCACGTGGGTCGAGTAGGGGATGCGATCGGTCGCCTCGACGATCGCATCGAGGTCGTCGGGGTCACCGGCGAAGAGCACGGCGCCGTCGAGGTCGTCCCAGCACGGATCGGCGTGATACTCGAAGCCCATGCCTCCAGATTAGGTAAGCCTTACCTCAAAAGGCAAGAGAGAAGCGAGATGCGTCAGAGATCCACGCCCACGAGCACCGGCTCGGGCTGGAGGACCAGCCCGAACTCCGCGTGCACGCGGCCCTGGATGAACCGAGCGAGCTCGGCGAGCTCGGCGGCCGTCGCCCCACCGCGATTGGTGAGGGCGAGGGCGTGCTTGGTCGACAGTCCTGCCCGGGAACGGGGCAGGGAGAACCCCTTGCGCAGCCCCGCGTGCTCGATGAGCCACGCCGCGCTGACCTTCACGTCCGGCTCGTGGGCCACCGGTGCAGGGACGGTGCCGTCGAACGCCTCCAACGGGATGACGGTCACGGGATCGACGTCGACCGACACCGGCCAGCGGGGGCACTCGACGGGAAGGGTCCGCGCGAACGCCGCCGAGACGATCGCGTTCTGGAAGAACGAGCCCGCGCTGTACGTGTCCGGATCGGCCTCGTCGAGCACCATCCCCTTGCGCGCCCGGGTCGCGAGCACCGTGTCGCGGATCCACGCGAGCGACACGGATGCCGCCGGCTCCAGTCCCAGCGCCTGCCGCAGCTGGGCGCCCCGGACGGGGATCTCGCCGTGGCCGACGTCGGCGAGCTCCAGTGTGACCGAGAGCACCACGGCATCGCGCGCCGCCACCGAGCCGTGATGCGCCTTCAGCACCGACGTCCTGAAGCCGAGGCCGAGCTCCGACGCGGGCACGGTCGTGACGTCTCCCGTCGCCTCGTCGATGAGCTCCACCTCGACGAGGGTCTGCACGAGCTCCTGCCCGTACGCGCCGATGTTCTGCACGGGGGCGGCGCCGACGGTGCCGGGGATGCCCGACATCGCCTCGATCCCCTGCAGTCCCTCGGCGACGGTGTGGGCGACGAGCTCGTCCCAGCCGTGACCGGCCTCCGCACGCAGCCGCACGTATCCGTCTCGCGGCGAGGGAATCCGCTCGATCCCGCCCGTGCGCACGAGGAGGACGGTGCCGTCGAACGGCTCATCGCCCACGAGCAGGTTCGATCCGCCCCCCACGACGAGCCAGCGTTCCCCGTGATTCCATGCCTCGCGCAGCTCGGCGACGAGTTCCTCGCGCGTGTGCGCCTCGACCATCCGCGTGGGGGCGGCGCCGGTACGCAGCGTCGTCAGCTGCGCCAACGCCAGCGGAGCGATCTCGGCCATCGTCAGGACTCGGAGCGCACGCGCACCTGCGCTTTGCCCAGCACGACCGTCTCTGCGCAGGTCACGGTGAGGTCGATGCGCAGGGCCTCATCGTCGACGGCGCCGACCTTGGCGACGATCGTGAGGTCCGCACCGCCCTCGGCATCCACGACGACGGGGCGGGTGAACCGCACGCCGTACTCGAGGATGCGGCCGCTGTCGCCGAGCCAGCCGACGATCGTCTCGACGGCGAGCCCCATCGTGAGCATGCCGTGGGCGAGGACGCCGGGAAGACCGACGCGCTCGGCGACGTCGCCGCGGTAGTGGATGGGATTGAAGTCGCCCGAAGCGCCGGCGTACCGCACGAGGGACTCGCGCGTCAGGTGCACGGACCTCTCGGCGACGACGGTGCCGACCTCAAGCGCGGCGTTGCCGGCGGGCATGGTGTTCATTCCTCGCCTCCGATCAGGAGGACCGAGACGGCGGTGACGACGTGCGCTCCCCCGGCATCCGTGATCTCCGCTTCGCTCGTGACCATCGCCCCCTTGCCGAATGGGCGGACACCGGTCACCTGCAGCCGGGCCGACAGCTCATCGCCGGCCACGATGGGCCGCGTGTAGCGGAATCGCTGCTCCGCGTGCACTGTGCGCTCCAGGGCGATGCCCGAGTCGGGCTCGCTCAGCAGCTGCTGCAGCGTGAGGTCCTGGATGACCATCGCGAACGTCGGCGGCGCGACCACGTCGGCATACCCGAGCGCCTGCGCCGCGGCGGGGTCGGAGTGCTGCGGGTCGGTCGCGAAGACCGCCTTCGCGAACTCACGCACCTTCTCGCGTCCGACCAGATACGGGGATGTCGGCGGGAAGTCACGACCGACCAGCTCAGGATTCACGGGCACCCCCCGATTCTATCGGCGCCGTCCGCGCCACGCCCGGAGCGCGAGCTGGACGGCGACGAAGCCGAGGAACAGCGCGAACAGCACGTTGGACGCGAACGGGTCGAGAAGCGTCGCGATCCAGGCGCCGAGCGCCGTCGTCGTGCATGCGGCGCCGCCGATCAGGGCGGCGGCGAACAGGTCGACATTCTGCCGACGGACGTTGCCGACGGTGCCGGAGATCGCCGTGGGGATCATCATGAGCAGCGACGTGCCCTTCGCGATGAGGTCGCTCGTGCCGAAGAGGAAGATGAGCGCCGGGACGACGATCACCCCGCCCCCGACACCGAGGAGGCCGGCCATGACGCCCGTGAACACTCCCAGCGCCGCAAGACCCGTCGCCGTGATCCAGGTGAGCTCGAGGACGGCGGTCCGCGAGGGGATCACCACGAAGAGCATCACGATGACGACGAGGAGGAAGCCCACGAAGCCCCACCGGAGCACGTTCTGCGGCAGCCGGGCCAGCAGCCACGTGCCGATCTGCGCTCCCACCACGGCACCGGCTGCGAGGATCAGCGCGGGGATCCACGCCACAGACCCGTGCACCGCGTAGGAGATCACGCCGACCAGCGCGGTCGGGACGATCGCGGCGAGCGAGGTTCCCGCCGCGAGACGCTGATCGAAGTGCAGCAGGAGGAGCAGCATCGGCACGATGACCGTGCCGCCGCCGACGCCGAACAGGCCGGACAGCAGACCCGCGAGAAGGCCGATCGAGACGCACGCCAGGATGAAGCGGGGCGAGCGCTGCGCGGCCCTCACCGTCATCCGTCGGACTCCGCCGGCTCCTGCTCCTGCTGCTGCTCCTGCTGCTGAAGGGCGAGCTCCTGCTCCTCTTCGATGTGGTCGTCGATCGCGGCCTTCTCGAACTGCGACCGGTACAGGCGCCAGTACGCGCCCTCGGCGGCGATGAGCTCGTCGTGGCTGCCCTTCTCGACGATGTCACCGTGCTCCATGACGAGGATGAGGTCGGCGTCGCGGATCGTGGACAGCCGGTGGGCGATCACGAACGACGTGCGTCCCTCGCGCAGCGCCGACATCGCGTGCTGCAGCAGCAGCTCGGTGCGGGTGTCGACCGAGCTCGTGGCCTCGTCGAGGATCAGCACGGCAGGCTGAGCCACGAACGCGCGCGCGATCGTGATCAGCTGCTTCTCGCCGGCAGAGACGTTCGCGGCATCCTCGTCGAGGACGGTCTCGTACCCGTCGGGAAGGGAGTGCACGAACCGGTCGACGCGCGTCGCGACGGCCGCCTCGGTGATCTCGTCGTCGGTCGCGGACTCGTTCCCGTAGCGGATGTTCTCGCGGATCGTGCCCGCGAACAGCCACGGGTCCTGCAGCACCATGCCCGTGCGCGAGCGCACGTCGTCGCGGGTCAGCGCGGCGATGTCCTGCCCGTCGAGGAGGATGCGGCCGGAGTCGAGCTCGTAGAACCGCATCAGGAGGTTGACGAGGGTCGTCTTCCCCGCGCCGGTCGGTCCGACGATCGCGACCGTCTGACCGGGCTCGACCCGGAAGGACAGGTCGCGGATGAGCGGCTTGTCGGCCGAGTACGAGAACGCGACGTGCTCGAACTCGATGACGCCGCGCCCCTCGACGATCTCCGGGGCGTCGGCGGCGTCCGGCTCCTGCTCCGGCTCGTCGAGCAGATCGAACACGCGCTCCGCCGACGCGGTGCCGGACTGGACGACCGCCGCCATGCCGCCCAGCTCCGACAGCGGCTGCGTGAACTGCTGCGAGTACTGGATGAACGCCTGCACGTCGCCCAGCCGCAGCTGACCCGACGCGACCATCAGGCCGCCGAGGACGGCGATGCCGACGTAGGTGAGGCTTCCGATGAACATCATCGAGGGCATCATCAGACCAGACAGGAACTGCGCCTTGAAGGATGCCTGGTAGAGCTCCTCGTTCTCCTCCTGGAACTTGGCGGCCGAGTCCTCCTCGCGCCCGTAGACGCGCACGAGCGCGTGCCCCGAAAACGACTCCTCGACGCGGGCGTTGAGGCGTCCGACCTTCTGCCACTGCGTCGCGAACGCCTTCTGCGAGCGCGGCCCGATGACGCCGAAGATGACTCCCATGAGGGGCAGGGCGACGAGCGCGACGATCGCGAGCTGCCACGAGATCGAGAACATCATCACGAGCACGCCCACGACGGTCAGGATGTTGGTGATGGCCGTCGACAGCGCCTGCTGCATCGTCTGCGTGATGTTGTCGATGTCGTTCGTGACGCGGGAGATCAGCTCGCCGCGCTGCACCCGGTCGAAGTACGACAGCGGCAGCCGGTTGATCTTCGCCTCGACCTCTTCCCGGAGGCGCCACATCGAGCGGACCATGATGATGTTGATGACGTAGCCCTGCAGCCACGTGAGGATCGCGGAGAACACGTAGATCGCGAGCACGCCGATGATGACCCAGCGCAGGCTCTCGAAGTCGACGCCTGCGCCGACCTGGAAGTCGTGCATCGCCGCGACCATGTTGGCGACGTCGGTCTGTCCCGCCGCGCGGAGTGCCTCGACGACCTGGTCCTGAGACATCCCGGGCGGGAAGTTGTCGCCGAGCTGCCTCGAGACGACGCCCTCGAAGATGAGGTTGGTCGCCTCGCCGAGCACCTTGGGCGCGATGACGGCCAGCACGACGCCGATCGCGCCCATGATCGATACGAAGACGAACGCCCACTTGTGCGGGCCGAGCAGCCCGATCATCCGGAGGAAGCTCTTGCCGAAGTTCGTGGCCTTGCCGGGGGCGACGGAGTCCCAGTCGCCGGAGCTGAGGCGCGCCTGCTCCGCCCGTTCGAGGTCGAGGCGTTCCTCCTCGGTCAGCGTCTGCTCGCTCATGCGTCCACCCCCAGCTGCGACTCGACGATCTCTCGATAGGTCTCGTTGCCGGCGAGCAGCTCGTCGTGGGTGCCGAGGCCGACCATCTTGCCGTCGTCGAGGACGACGATCCGGTCGGCTTCGGTGATCGTGGACACGCGCTGGGCGACCACGATCTTCGTCACGTTCGGCAGTTCTCGCCACAGCGCCTGTCTGAGCCGCGCGTCGGTGGCGACGTCGAGTGCCGAGAACGAGTCGTCGAACACGAGGATGTCGGGCTGGTGCACGATCGCCCGCGCGATCGCCAGGCGCTGGCGCTGACCGCCCGAGACGTTCGTGCCGCCCTGGGAGATGCGCGCGTCGAGGCCGCCGTCGAGCTCCTCGACGAAGTCCTTGCCCTGCGCGATCTCCAGCGCATGCCACAGATCCTCGTCGGTCGCGTCCTCGCGGCCGAACCGGAGGTTGGAGGCGACCGTGCCCGTGAACAGGAATGCGCGCTGCGGCACATAGCCGATCCCCGTCCAGAGCAGATCGAGGTCCGCTTCGCGGACGTCGACGCCCGCGACCCGGACGGCACCGCCTGTGACGTCGAAGAGGCGCGGGATGAGGGAGACGAGGGTGGTCTTGCCCGATCCGGTCGAGCCGACGATCGCGACGGTCTCGCCGGGAGCGGCCCGGAAGCTCAGCCCGTCGATGACGGGAGCCTCGGCACCGGGGTAGGTGAAGGACACGTCGTCGAACTCGACGGCGCCCGGGGAGGGGAAGTGCGCGACGGGTACCGCGGGACGGGTGAGCGCGTCGTCGGAGTCGAGCACCTCGCCGATGCGATCGGCCGAGACGGCGGCCCGGGGGATCATGATCGTCATGAAGGTCGCCATGAGCACGCCCATGAGGATCTGCCCCACGTACTGCATGAAGGCGAAGAGCGTGCCGATCTCGACGTTGCCCTGGTCGACCTGGATTCCGCCGAACCAGATGACGCCCACGACGGTGACGTTGAGCACGAGCATCGCGAGCGGGAACATCAGCACGAACAGCGAGCCGACCTTGCGGCCCACGATCATGATGTCGGTGTTGGCGACGCGGAACCGCGCCTCTTCGATGCGCTCGCGGACGAAAGCGCGCACGACGCGGACGCCCGTGAGCTGCTCCCGCATGACGAGGTTCACGGTGTCGAGCCTGTGCTGGTACGAGCGGAACAGCGGGACCATCCGGCTGATGATGAGGACCGCCACCAGGAGCAGGACGGGGACGGCCACCGCGATGAGCCAGCTGAGGCCGAGGTCCTGCTGCAGCGCCATGATGATGCCGCCGATCGCCAGCAGCGGCGCGGTCACGAGCATGGTCGCACCCATCATCGCCAGCATCTGCACCTGCTGCACGTCGTTCGTGTTGCGGGTGATGAGCGTGCCCGCGCCGAAGCGCGAGACCTCGCGCTCGGAGAAGCCGCTGACCTTCTGATACACGTCGCGCCGGATGTCACGGCCGGCGCTCATGGCCGCTCGCGCGGCGAACAGGGTGGCGATCACCGAGGCGATGATCTGGCCGAGCGCGACGGCGAGCATGAACGCGCCGTGCGACCAGATGTACGCGGTGTCGCCCTTCGTGACGCCCTGGTCGATGATGTCGGCGTTGAGGCGCGGGAGGTAGAGGGAGGCCATCGCCGAAGCGAACTGGAACACCAGCACCCCGAGCAGCCACCATTTGTAGGTCATCAGGTAGCGTGCCAGCAGCTTGCCGAGCATGCGGAACCTCCGGATCGGTCGGCGGTGAACGGTTCATGCTAACGCCGGGCTCCGACACGCACGGGTCCGGGAACGGTCCTGTTCGCTGTCAGCGCGACGCGCGCGACGGATGCCGGCGCGCCTAGACTCGCCCCGTGACGCGCACACCGAGACGACGCGAGTGGAAACGCTGGCACTTCTTCGCGATCGCGGTCGCCGCCATCGCGATCATCGGCGGCGTCTGGAGCGTGCTGGACTCCGCCGGATCGCCCGGCGGCCCGACGTCGCCCACGCCGAGCGTCACGTCCGCGGGCTGAGCCCGCCGACGGATCCCCCGGATCCCCGCCCGGTCAGGCCACGCGCGATACGGCGGGAGCCATCCGGCTCCAGCTGCCGTCGAACACGCGCCGGTGCGGCAGCGGGTCATGCGCCCATCCCGGGCAGATCTCCGAGACGCGGAAG
>Ga0182739_1003607_pt1 | contig 13375 bp, 11 predicted proteins | sample eDN5th30CBELigBY_FD_128873 | JGI IMG/M metagenome (GOLD analysis project Ga0182739, IMG submission 128873) | Enriched backyard soil microbial communities from Emeryville, California, USA - eDNA 5th pass 30_C BE-Lig BY (version 2) (version 2) | ecosystem: Environmental > Terrestrial > Soil >... | reverse complement strand
TCGATCGCGACCGCGGTCTTGCCGGTCTGGCGGTCGCCGATGATCAGCTCGCGCTGGCCGCGGCCGATCGGGATCATCGAGTCGATCGCCTTGTAGCCGGTCTGCACCGGCTGCGACACGCTCTTGCGCGCGATCACGCCCGGGGCGATGGTTTCCACCGGCGCGGTCTGCGCGGCATTGATCGGGCCCTTGCCGTCGATCGGCTCGCCCAGCGCGTTGACCACGCGGCCGAGCAGCTCGGGACCGGTCGGCACTTCGAGGATGCGACCGGTGGTCTTGGCCACGTCGCCTTCGCGCAGGTGCTCGTAGTCGCCCAGGACCACGGCACCGACCGAGTCGCGCTCCAGGTTCAGCGCGAGCGCGTAGGTCTCCGCGCCGCTTTCGGAGGCGGGCAGCTGGATCATTTCGCCCTGCATCACGTCGGCCAGGCCGTAGATGCGCACGATGCCGTCGGACACGCTGGTCACGGTGCCTTCGTTGCGCGCCTCGGCGCTGAGCTTGACCTTCTCGATGCGGGTCTTGATCAGTTCGCTGATTTCGGACGGGTTGAGCGTGGTGGTTGCCATTGCTGTTTCCTGTAGGGCGGGCCCAGGCCCGCCATCACGGTTTGCATTGCGGCGGGCCAACGGGGCCCGCCCACGATTCGAATCAACTTGCGAGAGCGGCCTGCAGGCGTTCGAGCTTGCCCTTGAGCGAGCCGTCGATGACCACGTCGCCGGCGTCGATCACCGCGCCGCCGATCAGCGATGCGTCGACCGCCGACTCGACCTCGACCTCACGGCCGAAGCGCTTCTTCAGCGCGGCCTTGATGGTGTCGAGCTCGCCGGCCGGAAGCGCCGTCGCCGACGTCACCCGCGCCTTGACCACGCGCTCGGCCTCGGCGCGCAGGTCCTCGTACAGGCCGGCGATTTCCGGCAGCAGCACGAGGCGGCGGTTGTCCGCCAAGAGCGCGAGGAAGTCACCGAACAGCGGCGGCGCGCCGTCCGGGGACAGCAGCGCCACCGCATCGGCGTCGGCCAGCCGCGGGTTGCCGAGCAGGCCGGCGACCTGCGGGTCGGCCGCCACGCGCGCGGCGAAGCCGAGCGCGCCGGACCAGTCCGCGAACCTGCCTTCGTCGCGCGCGATGGAGAACGCGGCGCGGGCGTAGGGACGGGCGAGGGTGAGGGCCTGGCTCATCGATCAGGCCGCTTCGGACGACAGCTGGGCGGCGAGCTCGTCGAGCAGCACCTTGTGGGCGCTGGCGTCGATCTCGCGGTGCAGCAGCTTCTCGGCGCCGGTCACCGCCAGTGCGGACACCTGCTTGCGCAGGTCCTCGCGGGCGCGGTTGGACGCGGCGGCGATCTCGCTTTCGGCCAGCGCCTTCTGGCGCGTGCCTTCGGCAACCGCCTCGGTCTTGGCCGCATCGACGATCTGGTTGGCGCGCTGGTGGGCCTGCTCGATGATCTCGTTGGCCTTGGCGCGGGCCTGCTTCAACTCTTCGTTGATCTGGTCCTGCGCCTGGGCCAGCGCCTTCTGGCTGTTGTCAGCCGCGGCGAGGCCTTCGGCGATCTTCTGCTGGCGCTCTTCGATGGCCGCGATGATGTACGGCCAGCCGAATTTCATCACCAGCCAGGCGACCGCGAAGAACGCGATGCCCTGAATGATCAAAGTGAGGTTGGGTAGCATGGTGCTGTGCTCCTGGTGCCGGCGGCCTTGCCGCCGGCTGTGCCTGAATCGCTTGCCTGGTCAGCGCGGCGGTCAGCCGGCGATCGAACCCAGCAGCGGGTTGGCGAACAGCAGCAGCAACGCGATGGCGACGCCGATCATCGGCACGGCGTCGAGCAGGCCGGCGACGATGAACATCTTGGTCTGCAGCATCGGGGTCAGCTCCGGCTGGCGCGCCGAACCTTCGAGGAACTTGCCACCGAGGATGGCAAAACCGATCGCGGTGCCGAGGGCGCCGAGGCCGATCAGGAGGCCGGCTGCGATGACGGTGAACTTCAGCACTTCAGCATTGAGGACTGCGATATCCATGGTGTACTCCGGTTGGATCGTTTGACTGTTGCGTCAGGTGGATGGGAAAAACGTAAGCGGTGGCGCCGCCGGCTCAGTGGCTCTCGGCCGACATGCTGAGGTAGACGATGGTCAGCATCATGAAGATGAAGGCCTGCAGGGTGATGATCAGCACGTGGAACGCGGTCCATGCGAAGCCAGAGATGAACTGCATGATGCCCATGGCGTAGGTGCTGACATGCAGCAGCGACGAGTTCAGCGTCATCAGCGCGATCAGCACGAAGATCAGCTCGCCGGCGTACATGTTGCCGAACAGTCGCAGCGACAGGCTCAGCGGGCGCACGCCCTCCTCGATCAGCCGCAGCAGCAGGTTGGCCGGGGCCAGCAGGATCTTCATCAGCGTGCCTTCGGCGTGGAACGGCGCGGTGAAGATTTCCTTGGTGAAGCCGCCGACGCCCTTGTGGCTGATGCCGAACACCTGGATCAGCAGGAACACGGCGATCGACAGGCCGAACGTGGTGTTCAGGTCGGCGGTGGGCACGGCGCGCAGGTAGGCGTGCGCGGGGTCGTGGCCGGCGGCGATGTAGCCGTTGGCCCAGGCCCACGGCAGCAGGTCTACCGGCAGCATGTCCAGGAAGTTCATCAGGAACACGAGCAGGAAGATGGTGATCGACAGCGGCGCGATCAGCTTGCTGCGGCCGTGGAAGGTCTCGCGTACCAGCCCGTCGACGAAACCGACGATGATCTCGACGAAGGCCTGGAACTTGCCTGGCACCCCCGAGGTGGCGCGGCGCGCGGTCAGCACGAAGGTGGCCACGAACAACACCGACAGCACCGCGGTGAAGAACAGCGTGTCGACGTTCAGGGTCATGAACTGGCTGTCGCCCACGCTCACCTGCAGGTGCTGCAGGTGGTGGTTGATGTATTCGGTGGATCCGCCGGTTTCGGCGGCCGGGCCGTTGTTTTCAGCGATCACGCGTTCAACCCTTGCTGTGTACGTCTTGCTTGAGGAAATTGAGTGCCAGCAGGTAGGCCAGCAATCCCGCCACCAGTCCCGCCAGCATCGGCAGCGGCGGCAAGCGCCAGGTCGCCAATGCAGTCGCGAGTACCACGATCGCGACCAACCACTTGCCCATCGCAGCCAGCAGCAGCCTGCCGAATGCGACCGGTGCCGGGACGATGCCGCCCAGCGCCACGACGGCGGAAAGCGCATTGCCCAGCACCAGTGCGAGCCCCCCCACCCCCACTGCCAGCGCCTCGCGCACGTCCCGCGCGAGGAAGGCTGCTGCCAGCAGCGCGACGGCCAGTCCCTGTACGGCCACCGCGCGCAGCGCTGCCCGGCGACCGGCGGCGATGGGATCGTGCACGCGAATCACCTGTTCAGCTTGTGGGACTTGCCGCGGAGGGCCGCATGATCTGCCCTGTGCAAATCCCTCCTGCGAAGCCGCAGAAGTATAGCAGGGGCCGGATTTGGGCGGCAACCGCCGGAAGCCCCGATTCGGCGGCTTCCACGCGTGCGTCCCGGCCTGCCGGACCCGCCCGGCCGAAGGAACCTTTCGCGGCGGGCAGGGTCAATGATCGCGAGGCCTGTGTCCCCATTCCTCGTCGGATCCGCTGCAGGCCCCGAAGCCCCGGTTCTCTCCATGGCCGGGGCTTCCTTTTGCCCGCTTTCGCGGCGCGGCTCCGGACTCACGGGCCGGTGCGGGGAGGCCGCCAGCGCCCCGTCGTCGGGGCGCCGGCGTTGCCACTCAGTTGCGCAGCTGCACGTCGTCCACGTAGGCGTTGACGGTGTAGCTGGTATTGGCGTGCAGGAACCAGACCGCGTCGAGCTTCACCGTCGAGGCGGTGATCGCGCCGTTGCTGTTGCCGGCCCAGGCGTTCCACTGCGCTGCGTCGGACAGCTTCCATTCCACGTAGGTCCACTTGTTGGCGGGGACCGCCTTGGATGTCGAGCGCTCGGTGCCGTCGCTGTCGTCGATGCCGACCGCCACGCTCATGCCGCTGCCGGCGACGAACACCCAGAACCCGACCCGGCCGTTGCGCGACAGCGCGGTGTTGCTGCCGGGGTTGCCGCTGCCCGAGAGCAGGCGCACCGCCCACGACGCCGACGAGGACGTGTTGTCCACCAGCCGCACCTGCAGCGAGCACGAACCGCCGTGGCGGATGCTGCAGTTGCGCGCAGCGGTGGATGCGGTGGAGATGCCGGTGGTGCTGCCCGAGTACGCCGGGCTGGTCACGAAGTGGCCGACGCTGCTCTCGAAGCTGTCGACGATCTTGGTCGTGCCGCCGGAGCCGGGGTTGATCAGGCCGTAGTACTTCGACCAGTTCCAGTACTTGCCCGGGTCGGTGTGCGAGTTGTCGGTGAGGTTCTGGTGGCCGAGGATGTCGTAGCTCGAGTCGCTCAGGTCAGCCGACGTATAGGTCTTCATCGCACGGGTGCAGACGATGCCGGCGTAGCGCGCGCACGACTGGCGCGTGATAGCCGCCGAGGCGTTGTACATCGCGGTGGTGTACCAGTCGGGGTTGCTGATGTAGCCCTCGTGCTCGATGCCGATCGAATGCGGGTTGTGCGAACGCACGTGCCAGGCCTTCTGGCTTTCGCGCACCATCTGCGTGACCTGGCCGTCGGAGCTGCGGATCAGGTAGTGCGCGCTGACCCCGGCGCTGGCCTTCTGGAACCACGAGATCGAACCGGCGTAACTGCCCTGCATGGTGTGGATGGCGACCTCGCGCACCGCCGTGCCGCCGCGCGAGGAATAGTTGGGCGATGTCACCCAGCGCGCGCCGGGGAAGTCCACCGTCGCCAGCGACTGGACGCTGCCTGCGCCTGCGATGCCGTTTCCTGCGACCGCGTTGCCCGCGGCCTGCCGCGTGACCAGCTGTTCGGAGCGCGGATCGATCGCGAACGCTTCGGTTTCCACCGTGTCCCGATCCAGGTCCAGCCGTACCAGCGGCGCGTTCAACCTGGCCAGCGTGTCCGCGGGGAATGCCCGTTCCCACTGCACCGCGCGCTCGGGCACGCGGATGCCGTTGTCGTTGACCCCGCGATCCATGCCCAGCAGCACGTCGAACGCGAAGCTCTCGCGGGCATACGCATCCACGGCGCCGACGGTGGCTCCTGGGCTTTCGCCGAAGCCGGCGTAGCGCTGCAGCGCCTGCGCCAGGGCTTCGTCGTCACGCGCGCTGCCGCGCAGTTCGCGATCGAGCAACACCGCCGCGGCAAGGATGTTGGTGGACGGGCTGTGCTTGACCTGTTCGGGCGTGGTGCCCAGCAGCGCGGCGGCTTCGCCCACCTGGTCGGCGAAACCATCGCCGGCATACAGGCCCATCACGCCCCAGGCGCGCGGCATGTCGCCATGCGTCGGCTCGCCGTTGCGATCGGGCCGCAGCTGGTGCCAACGGCTCTGGCTGTACGCCAGCGCTTCGAGCGCGCCGGCGGGAATGCGCGGATAGCGCGCGTAGGCGGCACGGAACATCGCCGGATAGTACGACCGCTCGGCTTGCAGGCGTTTTTCCTGCGCCTGCAGGCTCCGTGCGAAATCGCCGGTGGCACCGGTTTCGGCCAGCGCCCTGGCTTCGTCGGCCGTCGTGCCGTGGGCGTCGCCCGCGACCGCTGTCGTGCTGACCGTCGCGCAGGCCAATGCCAACGCCGTCCAGATCACATGCTTCATCTAGCTCTCTCCCTGGATATCCCCTGTACCGACTGGATACCGGCCGCGGCGACATCGCGGCATCTGGGGCAAACCCGTGGCTGCCCGGCGCGCGTCACAGTTCGATGCGCCGGCCGTGCTGCGCGGCCGCGCGATCGGGTTGCGTGACTGCACAGTCCTGGGAGAAGGAAAGGTTCTTCTTCGACTCAAGATAAGGCGCTGCAGTCGGGAGATGGGTGGCGCCGGGTACGAGCGCCCGTGGGTGCGAATGTCCTCCTGCGCCGGCCGACGGCCGACGCCTCCCCTTGATTTCGCATCCAGGGGCGCTCGCACCCGCGTTCCAGCTTGCACCGTGGTTCTGCAAGCAAGCGCAAGACAGGGTTCCTGCTTTCCGGCAAGCCTGCGATCCGGTCGCCGCGACGTGGCCGATAGCCCTTCGGGACAAACTCAAGGAGGAGGCATTCGCCGTCAGGCGGATGCCGGGGGACATTCGTCCCGAAGGGCTATCGGCCACGTTGCGGTGCGCCAGGTCACGGCAACGCGTGCAATCTGGCAGGAAACAGGAGCCACGCCACGCAACGCGGGTCGAGCCGCCCTTGCTCGCCGTTTCCATGAAGGCAGGAGCGCTCTTCATCACCGGAAGGGCCGATCAACCCAGCGGCCTTGTCTTTCAACGGGCTGGTGCCGTTGGACCTCCGCCTTTGCGGAAATGACGACGCTTGTCCAGCGTCGCTGCAGGGCAGTGAAAGAAAGCCCCCGACAATGCGGGGGCTTCTTTGGAAGCTGCGATCACTTCTTCTTCGGGATATACAGGTCGGTGATGGTGCCGTCGTAGACTTCGGCCGCCATGCCCACCGACTCGCTGAGGGTCGGGTGCGGATGGATGGTGTGGCCGATGTCGGCAACCTCGCAGCCCATCTCGATCGCCAGCGCCGCCTCGGCGATCAGGTCGCCAGCGTGCACGCCGACGATGCCGGCACCGACGATGCGCTGCGTGGCCTCGTCGAACACCAGCTTGGTGAAGCCCTCGGTCCGGCCCAGGCCGATCGCGCGGCCCGAGGCGGCCCACGGGAACTTGCCCACGCCCACCTTCAGCCCCTTGGCCTTCGCCTCGGTTTCGGTGACGCCGACCCAGGCGATCTCCGGATCGGTGTAGGCCACGCTCGGGATCACCCGCGCCACCCACTCCCTTTTTTCTCCCGCCGCGACTTCCGCCGCGAGCTTGCCCTCGTGCGTCGCCTTGTGCGCCAGCATCGGCTGACCGACGAGGTCGCCGATGGCGAAGATGTGCGGCACGTTGGTGCGCATCTGCGCGTCGACCTCGATGAAGCCGCGCCCGGTAACGCGCACGCCGGCCTTCTGTGCGTCGAGCTTGTCGCCGTTGGGCACCCGCCCGACCGCGACCAGCACGCGGTCGAAGGTCTTGGTATCAGGAATGCTCTTGCCGTCGAAGCTGCAGGCAATGCCGGCCTTGCCCGCCTTGGCCTCGACCACCTTGGTCTCCAGGTGCACGGCCACGCCCTGCTTCTTCAGGCGGTCGGCGAGCGGCCTGACCAGGTCGGGATCGGCGCCGGGCATCAGCTGCGTGGCCAGTTCGACCACCGTGACCTCGCTGCCGAGCGCCTTGTACACCGTCGCCATTTCCAGGCCGATGATGCCGCCGCCAACGACCAGCAGCTTCTTCGGAACGTCGGCCAGTTCGAGCGCGTCGGTCGAGTCCATGACCCGCGGGTCGTCCCACGGGAAGCCGGGCAGCTTCATCGCCTGCGAACCGGCGGCGATGATGCACTGCCCGAACTTCAGCAGCTGCGTCTTGCCGTCGTCGCCGGCGAGCTCGATCTCGTTGGCGGACACGAACTTCGCGTGCCCGGTCGCCACGCGCACCTTGCGCTGCTTCGACATCGCGGCCAGGCCGCCGGTCAGCTGGCCGACCACCTTGTCCTTGTAGCCGCGCAGCTTGTCGAGCGCGATCTTCGGCTTGCCGAAGTCGACGCCGTAGTCGGTCGCGTGCCGCGCCTCGTCGATCACCGCCGCCGCGTGCAGCAGCGCCTTGGATGGAATGCAGCCGACGTTGAGGCAGACGCCGCCGAGCTTCGGGTAGCGTTCGATCATCACCGTGTCGAGGCCGAGGTCGGCGGCGCGGAACGCGGCCGTGTAGCCGCCGGGGCCGGCGCCGAGCACGACGACGGCGCATTCGATGTCGGGCTTGCGACCGGTGGCTGCCGCGGCCTGCGGGACCGGCGCGGCGTTGCCGCCGGCCTTTTCGCTTGCGGGCGACGGCCCGGCTTCCGTAGCCGCACCCTCGCCCGGCACGCTGCGCGCACTTCCCCCTGCCGCTGGCGGGATCGGTGCCTGTTTCGCATTCGCCGAAGCCTCGGGGGAAGGACTTGCATCGGCGCCCGCGGCGTCCTGCGTTTCCACCACCGCCACCACGCTGCCTTCCGACAGCGCGTCGCCGAGTTTCACGCGCAACTCCTTCACCACGCCCGCCACCGGCGACGGCACTTCCATCGTCGCCTTGGCCGACTCCAGCGTCACCAGCCCCTGGTCCCTGGCAATCGTGTCGCCGACCGCGACCAGCACCTCGATCACCGGCACGTCGTCGAATCCGCCGATATCGGGAACCTTCACTTCGAGCGTCGCCATGTCGTTACTCCTCGTGGGACTGGCGGCCGTGCGCGTGGCCGGCCTTGGATTGTGGGGAAAGGGCCGCTTCACGTTCGGCCTGCAGGCGCATCGCCTCGTCTTCGGCGATGCGGCGCTGGGTGTCTTCGGAGGCATCGTTGCCGGCCAATGCCAGGCGCTCGGCGGGAGCCACCGCCTCGGGCCCGGTGGCGACGGGCTCGGGCTCGACGCGTTCGTGCAGCAGGCGCTGCATCGCGCGCTCGCCTTCCAGGCCGAAGGCCGAGCGCATGCGCAGGTCGCGCTGCGGCACCGGCACCTCGATGCCGTGCTCCTTCAGCGAGCTGTCCAGCTCCCACAGGTAGGCGGCCTGGATCGCAACGTTGCGCCGCGCCGCGGCACCGGTCAGCCACACCACCAGCAGGAACTCCACGCCGCTCTCGCCGTAGTTCACCAGCCACACCTGCGGACGCTGCTCGCCCTCGATGGCGAGCGTGAACGGCACCCGCGCTGCGGCTTCCAGCGCGGCCTTCTTGACCAGTTCCTTGTCGACGCCGAATGCGACCCGAAATGGCACCCGGATGCGGCGGTTGACGCTGCGGTGGGTCCAGTTGACGACGCGGCCGTTGACGAACTCGGAGTTCGGCACCAGCACGCCGATGTTGTCGTTGGTGATGATGCGGGTGGCGCGGATGTTGATCGCGTGCACGGTGCCGCGGGTGTCGTTGTCGAGCTCGACGAAGTCGCCGACCTTCAGCGATCGGTCGAACAGCAGCACCAGGCCCGCGATGAAGTTGCCGAAGATCGCCTGCAGGCCGAAGCCCAGGCCCACGCCCACCGCGCTGGCGAACAGCGCGAACTTGCCCAGCGATATCCCGGCAAAGTCCATGGCCAGCAGGATGCCGGCGAGCAGCAGGACGTAGTGGATCAGACGCGACACCGCGTACAGCGCGGCCCGGTTCACGCCTTCGTGGCGATCGCCGAACCGGCGCACCGCGCGTCGCACCAGGGCGGAAACCAGCCAGGTCAGCCCGATCACCAGCACCGCGGCGATCAGCCCGCCGACGGTGACGTCCAGGCCGGAGGTGCGCAGCAGGTGGAAGTCGAGCACCGTGCCCAGGTCGTTCCAGCCGCGGTCCACGGCGGCGCCGGCCGCGTCGCGCACCCGCTCGCCGGCGGTGCCGGGTGCAGCCTGGGCGACCATCGCCAGCATCGGCCAGCGCCTACAGCAGCGCGCGCCGCATGTCGCCGAGCAGCTGCGCCAGGTACGCGGTGAAGCGCGCCGCGGCCGCGCCGTCGATGACGCGGTGGTCGTAGGACAGCGACAGCGGCAGGATCAGCCGCGGCTCGAATTCCTTGCCGTTCCAGACCGGCTTCATCGCCGACTTCGACACGCCGAGGATCGCCACTTCCGGCGCGTTGACGATCGGGGTGAACGCGGTGCCGCCGATGCCGCCCAGCGAACTGATCGAAAAGCAGCCGCCGCTCATCTCGGCCGGGCCGAGCTTGCCTTCGCGCGCCTTCGACGCCAGCTCGCCGGTCTCGCGCGCGATCTCCAGCACGCCCTTGCGGTCGCAGTCGCGCACCACCGGCACCACCAGCCCGTTGGGCGTGTCGGCGGCGAAGCCGATGTGGAAGTACTTCTTCAGCGTGAGGTTCTCGCCGCCGGCGTCGAGCGAGGCGTTGAACTCCGGGTACTTCTGCAGCGCGGTCACGCTGGCCTTCATCAGGAAGGCGAGCATGGTGAGCTTGACCCCCGCCCCGCTCTTGTCCGCGGCCGCTTCCTTGTTGAGCGCGACGCGCAGCGCTTCGAGCCCGGTGACGTCGGCATCGTCGTGCTGGGTGACGTGCGGGATCATCGCCCAGTTGCGGGCGAGGTTGGCGCCGGAGATCTTCCTGATCTTCGACAGCGGCTTGACCTCGATCTCGCCGAAGCGGGAGAAATCCACCTTCGGCCACGGCAGCAGGTCCAGGCCACCGCCGCCCGCGATCGCCGCGCCGCCGGCCAGCGCGCCCTTGACGAACTGCTGCACGTCGTCCTTCGTGATGCGGCCGCCGCGGGCGCTGCCCTGCACGCGGCCGAGATCAACGCCGAGCTCGCGTGCGAACAGGCGCACCGCCGGGCTGGCGTAGGGCACCTTGTCCGGCATCAGGCCATCGGCATCGAGCCGGCGCGCAGGCGTCGGCACCGCGTCGCCCGACTTGGCCACGTCGCCGCGCGCGATGTTGTCGCGCTGTGCGGCGACGGCCACCGGCTCGACCTTGGCTGCGGTTTCGGTGGTGCGATTGGCGGGCGGCGCGGCGGCCTTCGTTGCTTCGGGCGGCGCGGCCGGTTCTGCTGCCGCTGCGGGCTTTGCGGCGGCCTCGTCGGCGGCCTCGATCATCGCCACGACCGCGCCTTCGGACAGGGTGTCGCCGATCTTGACCTTGAGTTCCCTGACCACGCCGGCGAACGGCGATGGCACTTCCATCGTGGCCTTGGCCGATTCCAGCGTCACCAGACCCTGGTCCAAGGCGATCGTGTCGCCGACCGCGACCAGCACCTCGATCACCGGCACGTCGTCGAAGCCGCCGATGTCGGGGACTCGTGCTTCCTTCAGTTCGGCCATGTGACGCTCCGGGGGATGCCAGGGAACGGCCATTGTCGCCCGCTGGGCGGTCAGCGCCAACTCCGCGGCACGCGGGGCGCCCGGAAAAAGTGCGCCCTCCGTGGGGGCACGGAGGGCGCGGTGCCCACGCCGCAGGGGAGAAAACGGCGTGAACGCGAGCTCTGGCAGCTCAGTGCGCGGGCCTGGCGTGATCCTTGACCTCGACCCGCAGCAGCTCCAGCCGCTGGCCTTCGTGGCGGTACTCGAGCGCGTTGTCGATCCGGTCCAGCGACTGCATCGCGCGACACAGCGTTTCGGCATTGCGCTCGAGGGCGCTGGCGCGCGGTTCGACCACCGCTTCGATGCGGGCATCGAGGTTGTCCAGCTGCTCCAGCTGCGCGGTATCGCCGCTCAGCGCGGCACGCAGCGCCCCGCCGACGATGTCGCCGACCACGCGCGGGACCACGCCGGACACCGCCTCGCCGATGCCCTTGCCCAGTTCGGCGCTGTTGAAGCGGGTGGCGCTGACCGATCGCGCCAGGTTGCGCTCAAGTTCGGCGCGCGCCTGCTTGAGCTTCGCCTCGGTCGCCGCCGGGTCGCGGCTGAATCCCTTGGCCACCTCGCCCAGCGTGGTGAACGCGATGGTCGCGGCGTCGCTTGCGATCTGCGCGGCCAGCGGCATCGTTGCCCGGGCCTCGCGCTCGTAGGCGATGAGGCGGTCGCGGTCCGCGGCGCCGACGTCGACCCACTTGTCGTCGATGAACAGCCGCCCCTGGCGCATCAGCACCGTCCTGGGCACGCCGTCCTTGCGCGTCAGGACGACGCTCTTGTGGGTCAGCGCGAAGTCGTAGTCGCTGTGCACGTCGCAGTCGACGCTGACGTTGCTCGCGCGGGCCATCGCGCCAGTGGAGGCGAGCAGCAGCACACACCACAGTGACGCGATCCGCATCTTTCTTCCCCGAATCCGGCTTGCGTTCAGTTTGGCCCGGCGAGCGTCGCGCGACGCGTGCCGGTGGAGGGAGTGACCTTTGTCATGCGCCGGGGCCCATCAGGATTCGTTGGCTTAATCGGGCGTCAAAGTTCCCTGAACGCCGCCAGCGCGAACAAGCGGGGTTCATGCGCACGTCGCCAGGATGTCCGTGCCCCTCTCCCGGGGGCATAGAACAATCAACGAGGAGACTCCCCCATGTTGTCCATTCGCACACTGACCCTGGCCCTTGCCGCCACCGCCGCGTTCGCACCCGCCGCATTCGCGCAGGACGGCTCGGGCGACACCGCCGCCGGCAAGCGCTTCAGCGTGGTCGGTGGCTATTCGCTCACCGAACCGACCCGCAATCCCGTCGTCGACGGCCAGCTGACCAAGGCCGAAGGCGAAGGCACGCCGACGCTCAGCGCGGCGTGGAACATCACCGACAACATCTCGGTCGAAGCCTGGGGCGCGGACAAGGCCGGCTACCGCGTGTCCACGGGCGGCAACAAGACCGCCAGCATCGACGGGCAGGCGTACTCGCTCAGCGGCCAGTACCACTTCGGCGCGGCCGACAACACGTTCCGCCCGTTCGTGGGCCTGGGCTACCACGAGACCAACTACAGCAACGAGAAGGCGGCCGACACCGGCGCGCTCGCCGGCAACCGCATCGGCGTGGAAACCGCCAAGGGCGCGGTGGCGACGATCGGCGTGGACGTCAACATCAACCCCACCTGGTTCGCCCGCGCCGACGCGCGCTACTTCGACGGCGACGGCGACATCAAGGTCAACGGCGTGAAGGCGGGCACCACCGAGTTCAATCCGGTGATGGTCGGCGTCGGCATCGGCGCGCGCTTCTGATCGCGCGCGCGGCGCTGCCGCGCATCCGCTGCAACACGGCAGGACGGGCTTCGGCCCGTCCTGCCTTTTTTTTCAGCGCGCTTTCGATCGATCAATCGCCGACGATGCGCAGCCCGAACGTCAGCGACGCCTCGGGGATGTAACGAGCGCTGCCGCTGACATCCAGGCGGATCGTCATCGGCTTGCGGAACACCTCCCGCGCCTGGGCCTCGGTCAGGCCGTACATGTCGACAAGGCTGCGCCTGGTCAGGAAGCCGGCGATGCAGACGTTCGAGTCGCGCAGGCTTTCGTATCGCTGCTCGAATCCCAGCAACGTCGCATGGAACTGCTCGCTCGAACTCATGGCCGTGCTCAGGCGGCCGTCGAAGGGCAGGCCGGTACCCGGATCCACCAGCGAGGGATCGCGCAGCACTTCGCTCTCGATCGTCAACCCCGGCCGATAACGCAGCTGTGCAGTCACCGGCTGCGCGCCCGGATTCTCGTAGGCAAGCCCCAGGAGCGGCGAGAACCAGTAGCACAGCAGCGAATGCGCGGCGTTGCCCGGCAAGGTGATGCTGGCGGTGTCCTGGAAGCTGAAGAAGGTCGTCTGCCCGGGCGAAGTCTGCTGGCAGTGCGCACCCGCGCGCTGGTACTCGGGCAGCGAGCAGTCCTCGCTCAGGTAGATGTCGGCCTGGGTCACGCCCAGCCATTTCAGC
>Ga0182739_1003606_pt1 | contig 13378 bp, 9 predicted proteins | sample eDN5th30CBELigBY_FD_128873 | JGI IMG/M metagenome (GOLD analysis project Ga0182739, IMG submission 128873) | Enriched backyard soil microbial communities from Emeryville, California, USA - eDNA 5th pass 30_C BE-Lig BY (version 2) (version 2) | ecosystem: Environmental > Terrestrial > Soil >... | reverse complement strand
GTGCTCGTCGGAGGTGTGGTTGACGACGAGGTCCATGACGAGCCGCATCCCGCGCTCCCGGAGTGCCGCGACGAGGTCGTCGAAGTCGGCCATCGTGCCGAACTCCGCGAGGATCGCCCGGTAGTCGCGGATGTCGTAGCCATTGTCGTCGCTCGGCGAGTCGTAGATCGGCGAGAGCCACAGGGCGTCGATGCCGAGGCGCTGCAGATGGTCGAGCCGGGAGATGATGCCGCGCAGATCGCCGACGCCGTCGCCGTCGGAGTCCTGGAACGAGCGCGGATACACCTGGTAGAAGACGGCCTCCTTGAACCACGCCTCGCGGATGCCGGTGCGTCCCGGCGGCAGTCCGTCGGGACTCGGGACGTCGCGCACCGTGGCCAGCAGCGCCACGAGCGTGTCGACGAACGCACTGTCGATCCGTCCGCCGGTCAGACGAGGGAGCGCACGCAGCCGCACGCCTCCCGCCAGCGCGAGCCACCGCGGCGAGCGCCCGACCTGGCGCGCGAGGCCGTCGATGATGTCGCGCCCCAGCGGATGCCGGGAGAGCTGCCGCAGCGTGCTGCGCGGCGTGATGACGGGCGCCGCGACCTCACCCACGGCCGTCGTCACCGGTCGGCTGCGCCTCGCGGCGGAGGCGCAGCTCTTCGACGATCTGCGCGTAGCGCCCCTCGTCGAGGCGGTAGAACCGCAGCCACAGCAGGTAGCTCACGACGATCATCGCGACAGGGGCGAGGAGCATCATCGTCTTCACCAGCAGGACGCCGGAGTCCGTCATCCCCGCCGCGTCGCCGGCATCCTTCATCCCGGATGCGATGACCGTCCAGCCGACGATGCCGCTCGCGAGCGCGGATCCGAGCTTGTAGATGAAGGGCTGCAGCGACAGGGTGACGCTGTCGTTGCGGCGACCGAACTTGTGCTGGCCGTACTCGACGGTGTCGGTGATGAACATGAGCATGAGCAGCTGCAGCACCGCCTGCGCGGCGAAGATCGCAACACCGGCCACGACGATGACAACCAGGCCTCCGGGCGGCGCGAGGAAGAAGACGACGTACCCCACGGCGACGACGGAGATCGCGATCGTGAAGATCCTGCGCCGGCTGCCCAGCCGGCTGATGACGGGGTAGAGCGCGAGCGCCGTGATCTGGGAGACGCCCAGCACGAGAGCGAACACGGCGTACATGTTCTCGTCGCCGTAGACGTAGCGGAAGTAGTAGATGCCGAAGTTGATGGTCGTCGTGAAGGCGGTCATGAACAGCGCGAGCGAGATCGTGACCGCCATGAGCTGGTCGTTGCGGAAGATCACGTGCACGAGGTCGCGGAAGCGCGTGTGCTCCTCGACCGCCACGATCTGGCGGTCCTCCCGGACGAGCACGAGCATGATGAGCTGGAAGACGAGCATGAGGGCCGCCGCGCCGCACGCGACCCAGAAGTAGGACCAGCGCATGTCCCCGATCGCCTCGCCGATCGCCGTGGAGACGGGCACGATGGCGATCACCATCGTGAAGGCCCCGATCGCGGAGCAGATGCGGGCCACCGAGCCGATCTTCTCGCGTTCCTTCTGATCCTGGCTGAGTGCCGGGAGCATCGACCAGTAGCCGATGTCGTTGGCCGTGTACGAGATCTCCCACGCGAGGTACACGACGGCGAACACCGCGATGAAGGCGGCGTCTCCCAGCTGCATCGGCGTGAACATGACGATCGTGAGCGCCGTCGACAGCAGAAGTCCGCCCAGGATCCACGGCTTGAACTTGCCGAACCGGCTGCGGGTGTTGTCCACGATGACGCCCATGAACGGATCGTTGACGGCGTCGAACAGGCGCGCGACCACGAGCACGATCGTGACGCCCGCGAACGCCGGCGTCGACACGCGGAGGACGTCGCTCAGATAGAAGAGCAGGTAGAGGTTGACGAGCGTGTAGGCCGCATCGCGCCCCACGGTGCCGAGACCGAATCCGAATCGGTTGCGCAGCGTCTGTGCGTCGGTCACGCGTGCCTCCTCGCACACTCGAACCGACCTCATCGTGCGGCTCGTGGGTCAGCCTAACCGAGCCGCCGAACTCGGGCGTGCGACACGGACGGCCCGCCGGGTAGCCTGGGGGCATGACCGAGCTTCGACTGGTGGAACTGTCTGCTGCGACGATCGTCGCGGTCAATGCCATGTCCCTCAAGCCGGGGCAGGAGCAGTTCCTCGCCCCGACGAGCTACGCGGTCGCCGCAGCCGTCATCAATCCGGCCACGGCGTGGCAGCGCGTCGTGCTGGACGAGAACGAGGTGGTCGGCTTCGTGAGCGCTAACTTCGACGTCGACGCACCGCAGGAGCACTTCCGTTCGGTGCTGTGGCGCATCAACGTCGACGCCGATGACCAGGGCCGTGGCGTCGGCCGCTTCGCCGTCGAGAAGCTGCTCGACGAGGCGCGCCATCGCGGCATGGATCATGTCGACGTCATCTACGAAGCCGGTGAGGGCGGCCCCGAGGCGTTCTTCCGCCGCGTCGGCTTCACCCCCGTGGATGAGACCGAGTTCGGTGAGGTCGTCGCCGAGATCCGCCTCTGACCACCCGCACGATTTCCCCCTTCGCCTGAGCCCGGACCGGCGGCGGGGCCTCGGATCTCCCTCCCCCATCGAGGCCTCGTCGCCCTCCCCTGCCCTCGGCGTGTGCGTGCGTTTCGTCTCGTCGCTGCGCTCCTCGCTCAACGTCCGGGGGTCGCCCCCGGACGTTGAGCGAGCGCAGCGAGACGAAACGCCGCATCGCCCCCGGACGTTGAGCGAGCGCAGCGAGACGAAACGCTGCGCCCGCCCTACACGAGCGACTCGCGCCAGGCCGCGTGGAGCTGCGCGAACTTGCCGGTGCCCGCGATGAGGGCCTCCGGGGTGTCGTCCTCGATGATGCGGCCGTGCTCCATCACGAGCACCCGGTCGGCGATGGCGACGGTCGACAGGCGGTGCGCGATGATGATCGCGGTGCGGTCGGCCAGGAGCGTCTGCAGGGCGTCCTGGATCTGGCGCTCGGACGGGATGTCGAGGGACGCGGTCGCCTCGTCGAGGATCAGCACCGACGGGTCGGCGAGGAAGGCGCGCGCGAACGAGATCAGCTGGCGCTGGCCCGCCGAGACGCGCCCGCCGCGCTTGTTGACGTCCGTGCCGTAGCCGTCGGGCAGCCGCTCGATGAATCCGTCCGCACCCACGGCCCGAGCCGCAGCGCGGATCTCGTCGAGCGTCGCGTCGGGCTTGCCGAGCGCGATGTTGTCGGCCACCGTCCCGCTGAACAGATACGCCTCCTGCGTGACCATGACGATCGCGCGGCGCAGGTCCTTCGGGTGCAGCGACCGCAGGTCGACGCCGTCGAGCGTGACGGCGCCCTTCGACGGGTCGTAGAAGCGCGAGACGAGCTTCGCGAGCGTCGACTTGCCCGCACCGGTCGTGCCGACGAGGGCGATCGTCTGCCCCGCGGGGATGTCGAGCGAGAAGTGCGGCAGGATCGTGCGGTCGTCGGAGTATCCGAACGTCACGTCGCGGAACTCGACGTGCCCCTTCGCCGTCCACAGGTCCACCGGCTTGTGCGGGTCGGGAACCGTGGGCTCCTCCTCCAGCACGCCCGACACCTTCTCGAGCGCGGCCGTGGCCGACTGGTAGGAGTTCAGGAAGAACGCGATCTCCTGCAGCGGCGAGAAGAAGTTCCTCACGTACAGGACCGCCGCCAGCAGCGTTCCGACGAGCATCGCGCCATCGGCCACGCGCACCCCGCCCCACAGCAGCACGAGGGCGACCGAGACGGCGGCGACGGCCATCATCCCGGGCTCGAAGATGCCGAACAGCTTGATCGAGCGGAGGTTGACGTCGCGATACTGGCTCGACAGGTCGCCGAACTCGTCGTCGTTGCGGCCCTCCTTGCGGAACGCCTTGACGGCGCGGATGCCGGTCATCGTCTCGACGAACTTGACGATCACCTTGGCGCTCACGACGCGCGACTCGCGATACACGCGCTGCGAGCTCAGGTAGAACCACCGCATGATGAACCACAGCGGGATGCCCATGACGAGCAGGATGACGCCCGACTCCCAGTCCAGCAGCAGCAGGGCGAGGAGCGTGAAGCCGCCGAAGAGCACGCCGGAGACGAGCTCGTTGAGGCCGCCGTCGAGGAGCTCGCGGATGGAGTCGAGGTCGCTCGTCTGCCGCGAGATGATGCGCCCCGACGTGTACGACTCGTGGAACTCGAGGCTCAGGCGCTGCGTGTGCAGGAAGATGCGCTTGCGCAGGTCGAGCATGACCGCCTGCGTCAGGCGCGCCGCCACGACGGCGTACCAGCCGATGAGGGCGGCGCCGCCGATGCCCGCGACGAGGTACACCGCGACGACGAGGATCGTCGGCATCCAGTCGCCCTGGTCGATGACCTTCGGCAGCGCCGTGTTGATGCCGTAGGCGATGAGCGCCGGGCCCGCGACGCGCAGCGCCGTCGAGACGACGAGCACGGCGGCGGCGAGGATCAGCTGCGCGCGCAGCGGCGTGACGAGCGACCCGAGCAGTCGCAGCGACCGCTGACGGATGGCCTTGGACTCGGCGCGCGTGTAGTCGGAGCGGTCTTCGCCGCTCGTTCCGGTGACCGTGGTGCTCACAGGTTCACCTCCGGTTCCTGAGTCGTGCCGAACGGCTCGTATCGAAGCGCCCGCTGGCGGGACTGCTCGTCTTCGAGGCTGGAGATCACATGGCGGTAGTGCTCGCTCGTGCGCAGCAGCTCCGAATGGGTGCCGACCGCCGTGATGCGGCCGGCCTCCAGCAGCGCCACGCGGTCGGCGAGGGTCACCGTCGAGGGGCGGTGCGCGACGACGAGCGCCGTCGTCTCGTGCAGCACCTCGCGGAGGGCGTCCTCGACGAGCGCCTCGGTGTCGACGTCGAGCGCCGACAGCGGGTCGTCGAGCACGAGCACGGCGGGCCGTGCCGCGACGGCGCGCGCGAGCGCGAGGCGCTGCCGCTGGCCGCCCGAGAGCGAGAGGCCCTCCTCGCCGATGACGGTGTCGGCGCCGTCGGGGAGGTCGTCGACGAAGCCCGCCTGCGCGACGCCGAGGGCCTCGCGCATGACGGCCTCTGCCTGCTCGCTTCCCGGCACGAGGTCCTCGCGGCCGAGCAGGACGTTCTCCCGCACCGTCTGCGAGAACAGCGTCGCGTCCTCGAAGGCCATGCCGACGTGCGTGCGCAGCTCGTGCAGGGTCAGGTCGCGCACGTCGACGCCGTCGACCGTGACGCGGCCGGCGGTGACGTCGTACAGCCGCGCCGGGAGCGTCGTCAGCGTCGTCTTGCCCGAGCCGGTGAGGCCTACGAGCGCCATGGTCTCTCCGGGCTGCAGCTCGAGGTCGATGCCGTCGAGGAGGTCGCGCTCGGTCTCTGCGGCGTCCTGGTAGCGGAAATGCACGCCCTCGAAGCGCAGCGCGCCGCGCGGGCGGGTGACGGCGACCGGCGCGGCCGGGTCGACGATCGTGTTCTCCTCGTCGAAGACCTCGAAGATGCGATCGGTGGCCGTGCGCGCGTCGAGGAGGAACGAGAAGAGGAAGCCGATCGACTCCATCGGCCAGCGCAGCACCGTCGCCATCGCGAAGAACGCGACGAGCTCGGCGACCTCGAGCTGACCGGTCTGGTTCAGGACGATGCCGACGCCCAGGCACAGCGCGAACGCGATGTCGGGCAGCAGCACGAGCCAGAACCAGATCCAGCCGATGGCGCGCGCCTTGCTGAGCTCGGTCTCGCGCAGCGTCTCGGCCTGCCGGGTGAACTTCTGCAGCGCGTGCTTGCCGCGGCCGAAGGCCTTCAGCACGCGGATGCCGTGCACCGACTCCTCGACGGAGGTGGCGAGGTCTCCCGCCTGGTCCTGGCTCTGACGGGCGAGGGTGCCGTAGGTCTTCTCGAACCGGTAGCCGGCGTACCACAGCGGCGCGCACACGATGAGGAAGGTCGTGCCCAGCGCCCAGTGCCAGCGGAACAGCAGCACGGCGCCGACGAGGATCGTCAGCATGTTGACGACGAGCAGGACGAGACCGAACGCCATCCAGCGGCGCATCATGCTGATGTCCTGCATCATGCGACTCAGGAGCTGGCCGGACTGCCACCGGTCGTGGAACGCCACGGGCAGCCGCTGGAGACGCTCGTAGAAGCTCGTCCGCAGGTCGTACTCGACCTTGGTGGCCGGCGCCATGACGAAGAAGCGGCGGGCCCACACCATGAGCGCCTCGAGCAGGCCCAGCACGAGGATCGCGACGGCGCCCCACGCGAGCTGACCGAGGTCGGCGGAGGCGATCGGGCCGCGCACGACCTCCTCCAGCACGAGCGGGATCGACAGCGCCAGCAGGCTCGCAGCGAGCGCGCTGACAGCGCCGAGCACGAGTCGCGGCAGGACGGGCTTGGCGTACGGATAGAGACGGGCGAGCGCCCGCGGAGTGGAGAGTCTCTCGGTGGAAGAGGTCATGGTCCTTGTGGGGGTGGTGGTGCGGATGCCGGGTTCGGCAGGACGTGCGGTGCGCGACGGGCGCGCGGAATACCGGTCAGGCCAGGCCTACCGGTGCGAACGCGCGGAACGGGAAGGAGCTTCCCGATGTGACGGCTGAGCGGGTCTTATCCCTGCTCGACGCGGCCGGTGGCGAGGAGGTCGGCGGACGGCTTCGTGATGACGATGGCCTGATACATGGCTTCCTCCTCGGATCGGCGACAGGGACCTGTCGCGCCGGCTAGCGACGCGACAGCCCTCCAGCCTATGCCTGAGAGTTCGCTGGGTGCAAGTCCTGATCCGGGACGCCGTCAGGCCGCTTCGCGCGCCAGCAGGCTGTGCTTGACCCCCGTGCCCCACGCGAACCCGCCGAGCGTGCCGTCGCCGCGCAGCACGCGGTGGCAGGGCACGAACAGCGCGGGAGCGTTGCGCGCACAGATCGAGGCGGCGGCCCGCACGGCGCTCGGCCGGCCGAGCGCGGATGCGAACGCGGTGTAGCTGAGCGGCTCTCCCGGCACGATCCGCCGCAGCGCGGCCCACCCGGCCAGCTGCAGCTCGGTGCCGGTCTGCGCGACCGCCACGTCGTCGATCGCCGCGAGATCGCCCGCGTAGTACGCGTGGGCGGCGGCGGCCGCATCCGTCTCTCCCTCGCCGACGCGCGCGGGACGCTGCGACAGGCGGGCGAGGATCGCCTCAGGGTCGGCCGTCCATCCCGAGGCGAGCACGCGCTGACGGTCGTCGGCGAGGATCGTGAAGGCGCCGTCGGGCGTGTCGATGGTCTGGATGATCGCGGTCATGATGCCTCCTGCGAAGTGCGGATCGTCGGATGGTCGGTGCGGGTGCGGTCTGGGTCGGTGGGCCGGGAGGCGCCCGCGGCGGCGGCGCGCGGCGGCACGGCCCGCCACAGGTGGGCGGTGAGGTAGCTGCGCCACGGCGCGGTGCGCGCGGCCCACGCGTCGAAGCCGCGCGGGTCGGCGGGGATGCCGGCGGCCGCCGCCCCCGCGCGGACCGCGACGTCGCCGGGCAGCGTCACGTCGGGGTCTCCGAGCACGCGCATCCGCACGTAGTCGGCGGTCCACGGCCCGACGCCGGGGAGGGCGAGCAGCGCCGCGCGCTGGTCGGGGCCGTCGTCGCCGCTGGTCAGGGTGAGCTCGCCGCTCGCGAGGGCCGCGGCCGCGCCCGTGACGGCGCGGATGCGCACGGCCGGGCCCCGCAGCACTTCGTGGCCTCGCTCGGCGATCGCGGCCATCGTCGGGAACAGCCGGTCGGTCCCTTCGAAGCGGTCGATCCGCTCCCCCAGCGCCTCGGTCAGCGCGGTCAGCGCGGTCGTGGCCGCTCTGACCGTGATCTGCTGACCGACCATCGCGCGGATGAGCATCTCATGGGGCTCGGCCGCACCGGGCACGCGGATGCCGGGGACGGCGGCGACCAGCGGCGCGATCTCGGGGTGGACCGACAGTGCGGCGTCGACTGCGAGAGGATCGGCGTCGAGGTCGAGCAGCCGCCGGGCGCGCGCGACGAGCGACGTCAGGTCGCGCAGCTGCGCGAGTCGCGCCCGCAGCCGTACGCGGCCGTCGGCGGCGACGCGCAGCTCGAACCAGGCCGGCCCGCCGTCGAGGCGCAGGGTCCGAGCGAATCGGTCCGCTCCTGCGACCTCCGCCCCCGCGACGGCGCGCGCCGCCATCCACGAGAACAGGCCTGCGGCGTCGAGCGGCCCGCGGTGCGGCAGCACGAGGTCGATCGCCCCCGGGACGACGGCGGCGCCGCCCGCGACCGGACGCCGGGACCGCAACTCCAGCGGAGCCATCCCGAAGACCTCGCGGATCGTGTCGTTGAACTGGCGCACGCTCGCGAAGCCCGCGGAGAAGGCGACGTCGGATGCCGGCAGATCGGTGCCGACGAGCAGCATCCGAGCCGTGTGCGCACGCTGCGCCCGCGCGAGGGCCAGGGGGCCTGCGCCGAGCTCACCGGTCAGCAGCCGTGTCAGGTGGCGGCTCGAGTAGCCGAGACGGGTGGCCAGGCCCGGCACACCCTCGCGCTCCACGACGCCGTCGGCGATGAGGCGCATCGCGCGGGCGGCGATGTCGCCGCGGAGGTTCCACTCCGGAGAGCCCGGTGCCGCCTCGGGGAGGCAGCGCTTGCAGGCTCGGTAGCCCGCCTCGTGCGCAGCGGCCGACGTCGGGTAGAACGTGACGTTCGACGGCTTCGGAGTGCGCGCGGGGCACGAGGGACGGCAGTAGATGCCTGTCGACCGCACCGCCGTGACGAACTGGCCGTCGAAGCGCGCGTCGCGGGCGTCGATCGCCCGGTAGCGCTCGTCGAACGTCATGCGCGACACGGTGGCGGAAGTGGACATGCCTCCACTCTCGCATGTCCGAGAACCGCAAGCTCGCGGAAATCGGACACGACCGTGAGCGCCCGTGCGAGGACGCGCCGCTCAGTGGAAGAAGTGGCGTTCCCCCGTGAAGAACATCGTGACGTTCGCCGCCTGCGCCGCGTCGATGACCTCCTGGTCGCGCACCGAGCCACCGGGCTGGATGATCGTCTTGATGCCCGCGTCGATCAGCACCTGGGGGCCGTCGGCGAAGGGGAAGAACGCGTCGGATGCCGCGACCGAGCCGGCGGCGCGACCCCCCGCCCGCTCCACCGCGAGACGGCACGAGTCGACGCGGTTGACCTGGCCCATGCCGATCCCGACCGTCGCCGACCCCTGTGCGAGCACGATCGCGTTGGACTTGACGGCGCGGCACGCCTTCCACGCGAAGATCATGCCCTCGAGCTCCTCGGGCGCGGGGCGCTCGCCCGAGACGAGCTGCCAGTCCTTCGCGACCGTATCGATCTCGTCGGGGAAGCGGTCGGCATCCTGCAGCAGCAGTCCGCCCGAGACGAGCCGGACGTCCATGCGCTCCTGCTCCCAGTCGGCGGGCAGCTTCAGCACGCGCAGGTTCTTCTTCAGCCGGAAGACCTCGAGGGCCTCGGGCTCGAAGTCGGGCGCGACGATGACCTCGGTGAAGATGTCGCGCAGGTTCTCCGCCATCTTCAGGGTCACGGTGCGGTTGGCGGCGATGACGCCGCCGAAGGCGGAGACGGGATCGCACTCGTGGGCGCGCACGTGCGCCGAGGCGATCGGGTCGAGGGCGTTGGGCGCGGTCACCGCGATGCCGCACGGGTTGGCGTGCTTGATGATCGCGACGGCGGGCTTGATCATGTCGAAGGCCGCGCGCAGCGCCGCATCGGCGTCGACGTAGTTGTTGTAGGACATCTCCTTGCCCTGCAGCTGCGTCGCCTGCGCGATCCCGTGGCCGCCGGCGCGGGTGTAGATCGCGGCCCGCTGGTGCGAGTTCTCCCCGTAGCGCAGCGTCGCGAGGCGCTCGGCCTTGATCGTGAGGTGCTGCGGCAGCTCGTCGTCGGAGAGCGTCTCCTCGGCGAACCAGGTGGCCACGGCGCGGTCGTACTCGCACGTGTGCGCGAAGGCGCGGGCGGCGAGGTCGCGGCGCTGGGCGAGGGAGGTGCCTCCCTGACCGATCGCCTCGATGATCGCCGGATACGACTCGGGCGAGACGACGATGGCGACGTTGGCGAAGTTCTTCGCCGACGCGCGCACCATGGCGGGCCCACCGATGTCGATCTGCTCGACGACGGCATCGCCCTGCGCGCCCGAGGCGACGGTCTCGACGAACGGGTAGAGGTTCACCACGACGAGCTCGAACGGCTCGATGCCCAGCTCCGCGAGCTGCTGCTCGTGGTCCTCCAGGCGCAGGTCGGCCAGCAGGCCGGCGTGGACGTGGGGGTGCAGGGTCTTGACCCGGCCGCCGAGCGACTCCGGGAATCCGGTGATCTCCGCCACGTCGGTGACGGCGAGGCCCTCCTCGCGCAGCAGTGCCGCCGAGCCGCCGGTCGAGAGCAGCTCGACCCCGGCATCCGCCAGTGCCTGCGCGAGCGGCAGCAGGCCGGTCTTGTCGCTGACGGAGATCAGCGCGCGGCGGATGGGGACGACGTCGCGGGGACGGTAGAGGGCAGGGTCGATGGTCGGGCCGGCCATGGGGGCTCCTGTGATCGGGGTCAGGGGGTGGTGAACGAGGTGAGGTCGAGGTCGCCGGTGGCGATGCGACGGATGACGTCGAGGAGCAGCCGCCGCTCGACGGGCTTGATGCGCTCGTGCAGCGCGTGCTCGGTGTCACCGGGCAGGACCGGCACGCGCTCCTGCGCGAGGATCGGGCCGGAGTCGATGCCGCCGTCGACGACGATGACGCTCGCGCCCGTCTCGGCGACGCCCGCGGCGAGCGCGTCGCGGACGCCGTGCGCACCGGGGAACTCGGGGAGATACGCGGGGTGGGTGTTGATGATCCGCGGCGCCCAGGCATCGACGAGGGCCTGCGGCAGAAGGCGCATGAGGCCGCTCAGGACCAGGAGGTCGGGCTGCCACACCTCCAGCTGGGACTGCAGCTCCGCTCCCCAGTGCTCCCGGGTCTCGAACTCGCGGAAGGGCACCATGATGGTCGGGATGCCGAAGTCCTCGGCGTGCGCGAAGCCGTCCGCCTGGCGGTCGGCCCCGACGACGACGACCCGCGCAGGGAAGGCAGGGTCGCTCGCCGCCTCCAGCAGGGCACGAAGGTTCGAGCCGGCGCCCGAGATCAGGACGGCGAGGGTCAGCACCCGCTCAGTCTACCGGCGACGGCAGGGGCGCTTCCGGCGCCGGAGAGGCCGGCGACGCGGACGCCGTGCGGGGCGAGAGCAGCACGGCCGCCGCCCCCAGCCCGATCTCGACCGCGACGGCCAGGGCGAGGGCGCCCGGGGCGGGCCCCGTCTGCTGCAGGCGCTCCGGGCCGATCGCACCGGACGCTGCCGCCGCGAGGAGGGCGGCACCGGCGGCGGCCACGACGATCATGACGGCGAGCACGACGATTCGCGACAGGAACGTCTCGTCATCCCCTCGCTCGGCCTGCAGCCTCGACCGCGCGATCCACCCGGCCACCGCGCCGACGCCCACGACCGCGAGGGCCAGCAGGAGCAGCCACGGCGAGGGCGCCTCGGGAACGGCGCCCAGGGCGGGGATGCCGGGGACGACGCCGAGGCTCGTCCCTCCCGGCGAGACGGCGGTGCCCGCGCCCAGCGCGAACCCGGGACCCGCGGCGAACGCGGCGCCCCAGACGACGAGCGTCGGGAGGTAGGCCACCTGCCCGAGCCCCACGACGATCGCGCCAGCGAGGTCGACGTGCGCCGCCTCGAACAGGGCGATGATCTCGCCGCCGCCGACGGCGATGCCGACGGCGGTCACGAGCGCGCCGACGCCGACGAATCCGGCGAGGGCGGCGGCGGCCCCGCGCGCGGAGGCCTCGACGATGCCGGTGTCGTCGACATCCGCCCAGGCACGGATCCGGTCGAGCACGCCGCCGTCGCCCTCGCGCCACGCGCGCACGAGCGCCCCGCAGAGCGCCGCCGCACCGAAGACGGCGGCCGGCAGCAGCACCGCCTGCCACGTGCCGACCGTGACGGCCTCGACGGGCGAGGTCAGCGCGACGGCGGCACTGAGGACGGCCACCGACGCCGTGCTCGCGCACACGCCGACGATCCAGGCACCGGCGCGCGCGGTGCGCGCCCCCGACCGGACGGCGAAGACCGCCGTGAACACGGCGAAGACGAGGGGCGCCAGCGAGAACTCGAACCGGGTCGCATCGGCCGGGATCCCCGCGACGGTGGCGTACTCGTCGCCCAGGTGGACCTGGAGGGGGACGAGATGCCCCGCCTGCCACACCTTCGCGGCCGCCGGCCACAGTGCCCCCCAGTCCGCGTCGCCGCCGAGGCCGAACACCCACAGCACCGTCAGCGGCGCGAGGGCCACAGCCAGGCCGACGGCCACGACGATGACCGCGTCGAAGGCGGCGAGGAGGGCGACGAGAAGGCGATTCATGCGGCTTCGACCCTACCCAGCGGGCACGCCTGTTCGGTGCGGGCGCGCGGGGGCGCTACGTTCATCCCAGGAGGATTCATGAGCACACCCACGTCTACCGACACGCCCCCCGTCGGCACCCTGGACCGCTTCTTCGAGATCACCCGGCGCGGCTCGACCGTCGGCGCCGAGGTGCGGGGAGGCCTCGTCACGTTCGTGACGATGGCGTACATCGTCATCCTGAACCCGATCATCCTGTCGGGCAAACCCGATGTCGACGGCATCATGCTCGACTTCGGGCCTGTGGGCGCGGCCACCGCCCTGACCGCCGGCGTCATGACGATCCTGTTCGGCCTCGTCACGCGGCTCCCCTTCGCCTTCGCAGCGGGGCTCGGGATCAACGCGTTCGTCGCGTTCAGCGTCGTCGGCGAGGTCACGTGGGGCGAGGCGATGGCCCTCGTGGTCATCAACGGCGCGATCATCGTGCTGCTGGCCGCGACGGGCCTGCGGAAGATGATCTTCGACGCCGTCCCACTGCAGCTCAAGCTCGCGATCACGGTCGCGATCGGCCTGTTCATCGCCTTCATCGGCTTCGTCAACTCCGGCTTCGTCACCGCCACCCTGTCCGCCTCGCCGCCCGTGGGCCTCGGCGTCGGCGGGTCGGTCGCGACGATCCCGACGCTGCTGTTCGTCATCACGCTGCTGGTCACCGGCATCCTCGTGGCGCGCAAGGTCAAGGGCGGGATGCTGATCGGCCTCGTCACCGGCACCGTGCTCGCCGTCATCGCCGAGGCGATCTGGCACCTGGGCTCGGCCGTCGACACCCCCGGCGGCTGGGGCCTCACGATCCCGACGCTGCCGGACTCGGTCGTGAGCCTGCCCGACCTGGGTCTCATCGGCGCCGTCGACTTCGAGTTCGATCTCGCCAAGGTGAGCCTCGTGACGCTCGTCATGCTCGTGTTCACGCTCGTGTTCTCGAACTTCTTCGACGCGATGGGCACCATGACGGGCCTCGC
>Ga0182739_1003603_pt1 | contig 13381 bp, 14 predicted proteins | sample eDN5th30CBELigBY_FD_128873 | JGI IMG/M metagenome (GOLD analysis project Ga0182739, IMG submission 128873) | Enriched backyard soil microbial communities from Emeryville, California, USA - eDNA 5th pass 30_C BE-Lig BY (version 2) (version 2) | ecosystem: Environmental > Terrestrial > Soil >... | reverse complement strand
TAAATTTGCCGGTGCACTTACTGGGCTGATTGAAAGTGCTGGGTATGTAGAAGATGGTACGGTGAAAGGGGCATATCCTGATATGCTGCAAAAGCTGAATGATATGACAGAAGCTTTTGTGAAGGAGTTTAACTATGTTCATAGTCAAGGATTTGTAGTAGGAGACCCACCGACCAAGGGTGGAAATTTCTTTGAAATTACAGCTGGAAAGAATGCAGCCCAAACGATTAAAGTCAACGCAGACATTATTAAAGATCCGTCCTTGATTGCTTCTGGTGCAAAAAGTAATGCGGCTGGTGATAATGAGAACGCTCATAATTTAGCGGCTATTAAGTCAAAGGATTTCACTCAGTATGAAAGTGGGAACATACCTCCTGGATTAAATGGTACGTTTGATACATATTACGCAGGCGTTATTGGAAACCTCGGTGTCGATTCTGCCAGCGTGCAAAAAGACCATTCAAATGCACAAATTTTAGCGACTTCAGTGGATAAAAATCGTCAATCGGTGAGTGCGGTTTCTTTAGATGAAGAAATGACCGATATGGTTATGTACCAGCAAGCCTACAATGCAGCAGCACGAATGGTCACATTAGTGGATGAAATGCTTGATAGAATTATTAACGGTATGGGCACGGGCGGCAGATAAAAGGTGAGGTGAAGATAAATGCGTGTAACACAATCGATGCTTTCAAATAACATGATTCGGAATATTAGCAATAGCTATGAGAAATTGGCAAAATTGCAGGAACAAATTTTAACGCAAAAAAAGTTTTCTAAACCATCAGATGATCCAGTAGCAGCAATGATGGGGATGAACTATCGAACAAGCTTAAACCAAGTGGAACAATATTCACGTAATATTAGTGAAGCCACAAACTGGGTCGAGAGTACCGACTCAGCATTAGGACAGGCGGTTTCTGCTCTTCAACGAATGAGGGAGTTAACGGTACAAGCGAGTAATGGAACATATGAGTCAGACCAGAGGGACAGTGTTAACGAAGAAATTAAGCAATTGCGACAACATTTAGTCGATATTGGGGATACTCAACTTGGCGGGAAGTATATTTTTAACGGTTATGATACAAATAAACGGCCGTCAGACACGATGGTTGACGGTGCACCAAGCTATGGAACGGATGAAATACAAGTTGAAGTGTTTACGGGGATTAAAATTCCGATTAACACAAGCGGACAGAGCACATTTGGAGAAGCGCTTAAAACGGGCGGTACGATTGATCAATTAATGACAAGCTTAAAGAGTACAGACGAAGCGGATATTACGAACCGATTAGCAGAGCTGGATGAGACGATCAATGTATTTATTAAAGAGCAAGCCAAAGTCGGTGCCAAGCAAAACCGAATCGATCTAATGACCGATCGTGTAGGCCAACAAGAAGTCTTCGCTCAAAAAATCCTTTCTAGCAATGAAGATGTAGACATGGAAAAAGTCATTCTCGACTTCACGACACAAGAAAGTATTCATAACGCTTCATTAAGTGTTGGTGCTAAAGTGATTCAACCGAGTTTACTTGATTTTCTAAGGTGAAAGCTATTCTTTATGGATAGCTTTTTTCTATAAGAGGTGAAAAACATGCAGCAAATTAGAATGCAGTCTACGTTTATTCAAACAGGCTTAACCATTGCAGACCCTGTTCAACGTATGGAGCCATCAAAGGCGATTCAATCGATTGAACAGCCGCAAGCGACTCTTCATATTGAGAGAACTCCAGGAAGGCTGACAATCGACCAAGCAGAAGCGTGGGAGCAGATGGATATTAAGCATATTTTTCAAAGGACGGCAGAATTAGCTCGGGAAGGGAAGCAAAAAGTATTAGAAGGAATCGCACGAAGATCCCGACAAGGCGATGAAATGATGCATATTGAAAGAGGCGGCAATGTACTAGGTGCACATGCCAAACAAAATAGCGAACGACCAACTAAACAATTCAATATCGGCTGGATTCCAACTCCATTCAGTGTTAAAACGCATTATGAACAAGCTAAACTGAATATCGAAGCGCAAACGCATAAACCGATTATTGATGTTCAAATTCAAAAGCCAATTCACGACTACACACCGGGTAGTGTGAAGTTGAACGTTACCCAAGAAAATTCGTTAAATATTGATGTTGTAAATGTATAAGAAAGTAGGAGGAAAGATGAAGATTTCTACAAAATTTCACGGTGAAATAGAGATGAATGAAGAAGAGAGTTATACATTTGAGAGCGGGGTTCCCGGGTTTGTAGAGGAGAAACAATTTGGTTTATTACCACTAGATGAAACACCATTTTTCGTGCTTCAATCTGTGAAAACACCAGAAGTCGCTTTCATTATGACGAATCCTTTTGATGTGTTTCCGACGTATGAAGTGAACCTTTCCGATGAATTATTAGCTGATTTACAAATCCAATTGGAACAAGATGTAACGGTGTTCACGATTTTATCGGTACGAGATCCATTTGAACAAACAACAGCCAACCTGCAAGCACCGATTATTCTTAACCACACGAAGAAATTAGGAAAACAATACATCATGAAAACGGATAACTATACAACTCGCCATAAGCTGATTCCATCTCCCGTTACACAGGAGGTTAAATAATGCTTGTACTTACTAGAAAATTAAACGAATCAATTATGATTGGCAATGATATTGAGATTACAGTATTAGCTGTTGAAGGAGAGCAAATTAAGCTTGGCATCAATGCACCCAAACATGTCGACATCCATCGGAAAGAAGTATATTTGTCCATCCAGCAAGAAAATAACCAAGCCCTAAATACTGAAGTCAACACTTTGACAAATTTAAGCGATTTTTTTCGAAAAAAATAAATTTATTCTCTAAATAAAAAAGTAAAAGCACCGATATTAATGATGTAAGGTTGAATAGTGATATAGGCGGCCGACTTAATCACTATTCAACCCAAATAACCACATGGATGTGGGAAATGAAAACTCAAGGAGGAAATAACAATGAGAATTAATCATAATATTGCGGCGTTGAACACTTATCGTCAGTTGAATACTGCATCAGCTGGTCAAGCAAAATCAATGGAAAAATTGTCTTCAGGTCTTCGTATTAACAAAGCTGGGGATGATGCTGCGGGTCTAGCAATCTCTGAAAAAATGCGTGGACAAATTCGTGGTTTAGATATGGCTTCTAAAAACTCACAAGACGGTAGACTAGAAATGCCGCTCTAAGCAGTAATGCTTAGATGAAAACTCCGTGAATTCGGTGGAACCCCAAACCAGCTAATTAAGTGGATGGTGGGCAATACCGAGCCAAGCCTAATGAATCGGTAAACATGTAGTTAGGAAGGTGTGACGGTCAGGTAGTGAGGAACCGTACCGATAACCTACCCACGAGCGCGGGGCACCCAAATAGGGGTGAAGATATGACCTGAACTTTATGGAAACATAAAGAAGCAGAGGATAAATAAGCCACTGCGATAACATAATTGATTTCAATGATTCAAACCGCTGAAGGTGCATTAAATGAAACACACGATATTCTTCAACGTATGAAAGAACTCGCTACACAAGCAGCAAACGGAACGAACACTGATTCAGACCGTGGAGAAATCCAAAAAGAGATAAATCAATTAACTTCTGAAATTAACCGTATCGGTAACACTACTGAGTTTAATACAAAGAAATTGTTGAACGGTGGTGGAGCTGCTCCAACAACGTCTACAACTAGTAATGGTCTAACTGTTCCTAAAGCATTGAGTGGTGGAGTAGGTGCTACAGAGCAATTATCAAAAGCAAAGGTTACTTTTGATAATTTAACAGCAGCTGATGAATTAGATGGAAAAAGTTTTGGAGTTACATTAGGCGGAAAAACATTTACATTCACGTTTGCTGAAACTGACACAGACACTGGTGCAGGTGCAACACAGGCTCCAGGGGCGCCTTCTATAGTCAATAATGGTAATAATTCATATACACTTAATTTACAATTTGACTCTGATGGTGCTGCAAATGCATTTATCGGCACTGAAGCAACTGGTACTAAAATTGCAGATGCTCTTGAAGCACAGCTTACGAGCATTATTAATAATGACTCAGATTTAAAGGGTAAATATGCAGTAACAGCTGGTTCTAATGCTATTTTAGAGATATCTGCTGTAGCTTTAGATTTAGACTCAAATGGAAAATTAACCGGTTCAGGTACAGAAGGCAGTGTTTCTTTCGATTTAAGTAATTTAGCAGGTGGTAGTGCAGGAACCAGCACAGACTATATTACAGATGCTGCAACTGATTCTTTTAATCAAGGAGCTATTGGTAAAACTGCTACTGCAACAATTGACCTTACTGGAAAGTCCATTGAAGATTTGGCGGGGTCTGGAATTGTAATTGGCGATAAGAAAATTGATTTCTATGATAGCTCAAAAGGAGCTTACGCACCAGATGCAAATGGTGAAGCGGATTTCGCTGTCGATTTAAAAGGTGCAGGGAATGCTGAAGCTATTGTAGATAAAATTGTTGCGACACTTAACAACGCGGGTACATCAAGAATTACTGATAGTACAGGTGCTGAGTCAGTATATGTAACTAAATCAACGTCTGATAGTAATGTACTTCAATTGACAGCTGCTGTTGCAGGTGCTGCAGGAAACAATATTAAATTACAGAATAACGCGAGTGTTACAGTTTCTGATATTGATATGCCAAAGGAAATTTCTGGGGCTGAAATCACTTCTGCAAAAGGATTAACTGATGGCGAGCATCAACTTACAGTAACAAATGTTGCGGCTAGTGTTTCAGTTGGGGGACAATCTGGCAACGCGAAAACTGCTGGAGTAACAATATCTATTGCACAGGATAGTGACCTTGCAGGAGGGACTTACCGTTTAATAGGTACAGGAACTGCTGATACAGCTAAACTACAAAAACTTGGGTCTGATGGAACCTCTTGGTCAGATGTATCTGGTTATGAATCACTTAAAATGGATAATACAACAAACACATACGGTGATTTGACAATTAAAAATGATAATACTGGTGGCGGTGCAAACTCTCAATTTGATGCTACTAGTGATATTGTAACTTTAACTATCTCAGAGAATCATTACGAGGCTAAGCTAACTGAATCAGGAGGAACTGCAGGAACTGCTGTTTCATTTGTGAATAATCAAAAAGGATTAACATTAAAAGCTCAAGACGGTGTTGGTGAAGTTACTCTTGATATGGGTAAAGTATCTAATTTGGCAATTGGTAGCAGTTCAACAATCCGCTTTGATACTTCACAGGCTGCTACATCTACACAAAGCATAGGTGGAACATTCACTGAAAAGCTACAAATTGGTGCTAGTAATGGGCAAAGCTTCCAAGTTGATTTCAAAGATATGCGTTCTCAAGCATTAAATATCTCAGGTGTAACAGCTGGTGCAACAGCTGGTGGTGTTGAAGGTGCTAAATTCACATCTACTAAAGATGTTACGAATGGAACAAACAACGATGGTGCTGAATTTGCCCTTGATGTTTCTAGCCATGAGTCTGCTACTGCAGCAATTGAAGTTTTAGATAAGGCTATTAATTCTGTATCAGCAGAACGTTCTAAGCTTGGAGCATACCAAAACCGTTTAGAACACACAATCAACAACTTAAATACATCTTCTGAAAACTTAACTGCTGCGGAATCTCGTGTCCGTGACGTAGATTATGCTTTAGCTGCTTAATTTAGCAGTAACAAGCACAGTCGTCCTAGCTGGTAACGGCTAGTGATTATCATCGGGTGAATTGCTGGAAAGCCCTTAGAGCTTTTCTTACCACAACGTAGTTGGAAACGACAAGCGTGAAGGTGTGAAAAAAGGAAAGATGTGGGTAATCAGCAGCCAAGCTCCTGTGAGGAAACTCTGGAGAAGGTCCAACGACTAGGATAGACCATCTAAGGCGAAAGCTATGATGATGAAATCCGTAGGTGAAGCAATGGTCATCAGCGTTGTGAATCCGAAGTGCCCGACCCTTACTAGATTGCTAGAGGGTGAAGATATAGTCTAGTCATTTGTAAAAGCAAATGTTCGCACGATGGCGAAAGAAATGATGACTCAAACTAAGAATTCTATTCTTTCTCAAGCAGCACAAGCAATGTTGGCTCAATCAAATCAAATGCCTCAAGGAGTTTTACAATTCTTGAGATAATTGATGAGAAGGGCGTCTAGTTTGGTAACGAGCTAGAGGATAACTGGGTGAATTGCTGGAACTTCCTAAAGCTTCATCAACCACAACGTAACTGGAAACGGTCAGCGTGAAGGTTTGAAAATGATGAGGATGAAACAATGGATAATCAGCAGCCAAGCTCCTGTGAGGAAACTCTGGAGAAGGTTCAACGACTAGGGAACACGGTCTAAGGCATAAGCTATGACTATGAATCTCGTAGGGCAGCAAAAGCTGTTCGAAGTGCCCAGCTCCATGAAAAATATGGATGAAGATATAGTCTATTCTATGGTCGAAAGACATAGCGGCAAAGCAAGCCAATCAACAACCACAAGGAGTTCTTCAACTTCTTCGTTAATTTTAGATATGAAAGAGACTCTAGTTATGCTAGGGTCTCTTTTATTGGTTAGATTATTATAATTGAGGAGTGAACAAAGATATGAACGGACTGAGATATGAATTATTTATACGAGGAGCATTTGGTAGTGACGTGAAGCATGCAGGTGACCCAGCTCAATTAGCAGAAGCTGGATTATTTGATATAGCATCAGAGATTAGTAAGGTTAAAGCTGCTACTGTATATGCGATGGTTATTTATAAAAACACTTCTCCGACTAATGTAAGAGAACGCATGGAAGAATTAATTGATGAAGTTATGCAGGCTACTGATTCTCAACAAATAGACTCTTTAATTAGAGAGTTTAATTCTCTAAGAGAAAATAGTTAAGGGAACGAATGAATAAAGAAGAGCAGGAACATAAACAGTTTCTTGAACAACAGATCCAATGGTGTAAAAAACAAAATCGTATTTTAGAAGAGATAGAAATGAAGCTCCATGAAATGAAAAAAATCGCTCAATACACTCTTGATCATGAACTTACTGCGACAGAAGTTGATCAGTTGAATATTAAACTGATCAAATTGAAAAGCGATATTCATTTTTTAGAAAAACAGTTACATTCTGTTGTCCATTAGAAGGAGAAAGGTGATGATTTCATGGATATCACATTAATGTCAATGGCACTAAACCAAGACCAAGTCCAGCAACAAGCATCAATGTCAGTAATGAAGATGGCAATGGGAAATGCAGAACAGCAAGGTGAAGCTCTTCAAAAGTTGATGAGTACAAATGGCGCAGCTACCATTCAGCATGCTGCTCAGCCGCATTTAGGTGGAAGCATTGATCTGAAAGTGTAAATGGAATCTTCAGAATAGCCTAGATTGAACTGCATTCCAAGTGTTATACACACCTAACAATTGGAGTGCAGTTTTTTATGATGAGATAATGAGTAGGATATAAAGTTGCTATCACTTTCTTCATTGATTTCGTCTGCGACTATTTTTGTAAATCTTTGTGATTTCACCATCTCTTATAATACTGGCTATCAGAACATTAAATTGTATATCTGTTAGAGAATACAAAATAATCACCTCAATAAAAAAATGTTTGTTCTTTGATTTTAGCATAAATAGGTTCTGGTAGGAATGTGTGTTCTATATCATCGTATCATATCTCGTGCCTGTCACTCCCTGAAGGCTGAACAATTTTTAAAGGGTGACCGAGAAGCATTTGAACATCTAAGATTGTGTCACAGTGACTTTTTGGATTTTGGATAATCTGTGTATAACTTTGCGGGAAAACCATAAATCCTATGCGTTGTTTAGGATTTATGGTTTTTCTTTGTTTTTGTGAAAGTTTTCCTATATTCTCCTTCAAATTACCGATGAAAATCCTTCGTTTCTAACCGATACAAGAGGTAGGTTAATTAGAACGGGGTGTAACTTGAATGCAAATTATTCAAAATAACTATAGATTGATTTCACAAACAGCAGTTACTTCTTCGCAACCGAATGTTGGAGATTTGCTTCAAGTATCTGTGAAGGAACGAGTGAGTAATCAAGAAGCCGTTGTTTCGATGAGGGGAACGACCACAAAAGTTCAATTTGAAGGCAATGTTCCGAAGCAAGATCAAGTGTTTGTTGAAATTACAGGAAAAACAGCGGAAGGAAACTATACGGTTACGTTGTCTGATAAAGCTCCGAGTATGCCTGCTGCTCAGACTAATATGTCGCATAGTGCGGATTCCGAATTAGGTGAGATTGTGAAAGCTTTTTCATCACGTGGAATGTTATTGACAAAAGATCAAGTGAATGTGATGAAAGAGTTTATCGCTAAAGGGCCAGGAACCGCTGAACAAAAAGCAGAGACGTTACGCGTAATGGCGCAAAAGCAAATTGACGTTACAAATCATACGGTTAAATCGGTGCATGAAGCGTTAAATGGTAGACCATTATCAGCATCATTAATGACGGTGCTAGATGAATTAGGTGTACAACTTCAACCGAGAAATAATTCTGTGTCAGCTAAAAGCATGGCAATCGTTCGTAATGAAGCACAGCGGGAACCGAATGTCGCAAAATCCATTCAAATAGTAGAGGATTTTTTTAAAAATACGAATTTGAATGAAACAAGCAAAAAGAAATTAGAACAAAGTGTTGCAGAAGCGAAGAAACTATCACAAGCAGGACAACCAGTTCAGGCGAAGGTGCAACTGATTCAACATTTAGTAGCAGTCGAGAAGCAAGTGAATGTTGCAAAGACGAACACAGTTGTGGAGATACCAGTTCCTAAAAATGCTAGCGAAGCAATTCGCCAGGTGAAAGAGAAAGTAGCGCAAGAACCGAATGTAGCTAGAGCGCTAGAACAAGTAAAAGAAGTAGCAAAGGTAGCGAACTTGCCAGCGAAAGCAGTGGAAAAGCTGGATAAAGTGGTGCAGGAAGTGACGCGTTTAGCGCAAACAAGTCAAAGTATTCAAGCAAAAGCACAATTAACGCAGTCTTTAAGTCAATTGGAGCAAGAGCTACAAATAGAAGAAGTGAAGCCAAGCGAAGCAGTTCGCCAGGTAAAAGAGAAAGTGGCTCAAGAGCCGAATATAGCTAGAGCGTTAGAACAAGTAAAAGAAGTAGCAAAGGCGGCAAACCTACCAGTACAAGCGATAGAAAAGCTAGATAAAGTGATACAAGAAGCCACCCACCTCGCTCAAACAAGTCAAAGCGTTCAAGTGAAAGCCCAGTTAACACAGTCTCTTACCCAATTGGAACAGGATCTTCAAATAGAAGAGACAGACCCAAGCGAAGTCATTCGCCAAGTAAAAGAAAAAGTCACGCAAGAACCGAATATAGCAAGAGCGCTAGAGAAAGTAAAAGAAGTAGCGAAGGAGGCAAACCTACCAGCACAAGCGGTAGAAAAGCTAGATAAAGCGATACAGGAAGCGACACACCTTGCTCAAACAGGTCAAAATGTTCCAGCGAAAGCGCAGTTAATACAAGCCTTATCGCAACTAGAACAAGAGTTACAAGCAGCCGAAATAAAACCAAGCGAAGTAGTCCGTCAGGTAAAAGAAAAAGTAGCCCAAGAGCCGAATGTGGCCAGAGCACTCGAACAAGTAAAAGAACTGGTGAAAACTATGAATTTACCAGCAAAAGTAGTAGAACAGCTAGACAAAGTGATGCAAGAAGCGATCCGGCTCGCACAAACGGGCCAAAGTGTCCAAGCGAAAGCGCAGCTAACACAAGCCTTATCGCAACTAGAACAACAGTTGCAAGTAGCCGAAACAAACCCAATCGAAGCAATCCGTCAGGTAAAAGAAAAAGTAGCACAAGAACCGAATATGGCCAGAGCACTGGAACAAGTAAAAGAAGTTGTGAAAAGTGCGAACCTGTCAACAAAGGCAATTGAAAAGCTAGAAAAAGTAATGCAGGAAGTGACAAGCCTCGCTCAACCAGGTCAGAGCGTTCAAGCGAAAGCGCAGTTAACGCAGTCTCTTACTCAATTAGAACAGGATCTTCAAATAGAAGAGACAAACCCAAGCGAAGTAATTCGCCAAGTAAAAGAGAAAGTCACGCAAGAACCGAATATAGCAAGAGCGCTGGAACAAGTAAAAGAAGTCGCGAGAAATGTAAGCATGCCAGCACAGGCGATGGAAAAACTGAACAAAGTGATACAAGAAATCACAAGCCTAATCCAAACAGGCCAAAACGTTCAGGCGAAAGTGCAGTTAACACAAGCTTTAAATCAATTAGAACAAGAGCTACAAGTAGAAGAAACGAAACCAAGCGGATTAATTCAGCAAGTAAAAGAGAAAGTAGCCCAAGAACCGAATGTGGCCCGAGCACTTGAACAAGTAAAAGAAGTAGCAAAAACAGCGAATCTGCCAGTAAAAGTGGTCGAAAGGCTAGAAAAAGTCATGCAGGAAGTAACGCACCTGGCCCAAAACGGCCAAAGTGTTCAAGCGAAAGTGCAGTTAACGCAGGATTTAAATCAGCTAGAACAAGAGGTACAAGCAGTCGAAACCAAACCAAGCGAAGCAATTCGCCAGGTCAAAGAAAAAGTAATCCAAGAGCCGAATGTAGCTAGAGCGCTGGAACAAGTAAAAGAACTAGCGAAAACTACGAATTTACCATCACAAGCAGTAGAAAAGCTAGACAAAGTAATACAAGAAGCGACTCGCCTAGCACAAACCGGTCAAAATGTTCAAGCGAAAACGAAGTTAACCCAGGTTTTAAATCAACTCGAGCAAAATTTACAAGTCGAAGAATCACCAAAGCTAACGGCGGCTCTAAATCAATTAAAAGACAAAATCATGCAAGAACCGAATATCTCTAAAGCGATCGAACAAACGAAAGAAGTGATGAAAACATCGGGAATGCCAAGGCAAGCGATTCAGAAGCTTGAACAAGCGGTTCAGGAAGCGACGAAACTTCAATCGATTGGTCGAGATGCTCAAGCGAAAATTCAGTTAACCGGTCATCTAAATCAGTTGTTGCAATCTTTAAGAACAACTCAAGCTAGTGCTACAACTGCGAATGAGGCAGCTCCAGAACAACAAAGTCTTCCTACGGCCTCTAAAGAAACAAATATAGCAGAGACAATACGCAATCTAGTAAAAGATGTACAAAAAGATCCGTCATTAGCGAAAGTGCTTGATAAAACAGCGGCATTGTTCGCTGAACAAGGTGCAAATGAAGAATTGGATGAATTGAAAAAAGCACACGATAAAGCGCAACAGCTTCAAGAAAATGGACGTGAATTAGCAGCAAGACGAGAGCTTTCAAATGCTCTTTCGAAAGTCGAACAGGATCTCGGCATTCAGCAACCAGCTTCTCAAGAAAATACATTATCGGAAGCGGAACAATATACGATTAACGAAGCGGTTCAAACATTAAAACTAGATTCGCAAAATGTGATGGTGACTGAAATTACGAAGAAGCTATCACAAATGGCGATTGATTTTAAAACGTTGAAGCGTGAGATTACAAGAAATCTAGATAATATTTCAAAGATGCTTGAAAATCGAAATATTTTACCGCAAGCCAATGTGAGGCAAATTTTAGAGTCGACGATTCATAAGCTCGATAACGCGATTTTAAAGGGAGACTATTTGCTTTACACAGATATGTCGACCGAAAAGAAAATGCTTGCCGCAAGCTCTCAACTGGCCGAAGCAAAAAAATTACTAGCAAAAGGTAAAATAAGCGAAGCGAATAAAATTGTCAAAGAAGTAAAAGCGAATATTGAGAACATTGTCTTCAAGCCTTCCGATGTAAAGGTGAAGCATTTTGTTTCAGACAAGCTTGGTTTAGAAAACTTTTCTTCAGCGCGTCAAATGGCTAGCACAGTTGAACAAGCGGTGCAGCCTTTTACAAACAATGAGCCTTCAGCACGTCAAATGTATGACACGATTCGAAAACTTGGTTTAACACATGAACATGATGCTGGTTTTTCACTTGTTTCTAAAAATGGGACACCGGCTGACCCGCAGCAAACGGAAAATTTAAAAGCGGCATTAATGAAAATGATGAAAACTGAAGAGATGAAGCCACAGCTTATGCAGCAAGTAGAGCAGACTGTCAATAATATTACCGGTCAACAGCTTTTGAATAAGCAAGACTCTTCAGGTATGCAAAATTTATTTTTCCAGCTGCCATATATGATGGAAAAACAAGTAGAAAACATCAAAATATATGTCAATTCACGAAAAGATGGCGAAAAGGTAGATTGGGAGAACTGCAGTATTTATTTTGTGCTAGAAACGAAGCGTTTAGGCGATATCGGAGTTCTTCTGTCTTCTTCTGAGAAAAATGTAAGTCTGACGTTCCGCAGCAATAAAGAACAGTTATCGGAGAAATTAGCAGGTTTTACAGAAGTAACGCAGGAGCGTTTCCGCGAAATTGGCTATCAGTTACAGACGATGAACGTAAAGCCTCTCAATGAACCAAAGACAAGTGCGTCAACAGAAGAACGCGTTACGGAGAAAGCACAATTAGCTCCGACTTTTACGGAGAAGGGGTATGATTTTTCAATATGAGGAATTCACTATACGTTAACCAAAAAAATAAAAAAAAGGTGAGTGGACCGACAGCCGCTGTTATTCGGTATGATGACAGCCAAGGAGCGGTGCCGACGGTTGTGGCTCACGGTTCTGGTCAAGTAGCTCAAAAAATTATGGAGCTGGCGAAGCAAAATAATATTCAAATGCAAGAGGACGAATCGTTAGTGAGTGCTTTACTAAACGTTGATCTTGGGGAGTCGATTCCGCCGCAATTATATGCAGTGATGGCCGAGATTTTAATATTATTGGAAGAACTCGATCAAAGTTATTAAAAGTTAGATAGCTTTTACCGATAATTATAGTAGCTAAGTTAAAAGGTGGAGATACAAAAGTGGAATTTCTTTCGGAAGAGATGATTTATCAAAAAACACCACAAGAACTAACAGCGTTTTTGTATGAAGGATTAATTGAAAACCTAGAACAAGCTATGACCTTAATTGAAAAGAAAGATTATATAGAATCGAACAAAAAACTACAAAAAGCAAATGATATTCTCCATAGATTAGGTGTTGGTTTAAAGTATGAAGCAGGTCCGATTGCTGAACAATTGGATAGGCTATATAACTTTATGGCGGATGAATTAGTCGCTGCTAATTTAAAAAAAGATACGGAAAAAATTCAAGGCGTGCTCAAAATTGTTGGAGAAATAGCAAGTGCTTGGAGTATCGCATTGAAAAAGACGCCAAATCCAACGCAAAAAATCAATCGAAAAGTTGCAGCGTATGAATCTAGCATTATGAGAATAAATCAATAAGTTACATAGAGGAGATAAATACATGAAGATCAATCATAATATTACAGCATTAAATGCTTATAGAAATTTATC
>Ga0182739_1003601_pt1 | contig 13385 bp, 10 predicted proteins | sample eDN5th30CBELigBY_FD_128873 | JGI IMG/M metagenome (GOLD analysis project Ga0182739, IMG submission 128873) | Enriched backyard soil microbial communities from Emeryville, California, USA - eDNA 5th pass 30_C BE-Lig BY (version 2) (version 2) | ecosystem: Environmental > Terrestrial > Soil >... | reverse complement strand
GTCGAGGACATAGAGCGTGTTGACCAGTCCCGAGCCCAGCGCGGTGGTCAGGGCCACCCGTTGCGACTCGCCCCCCGAGAGGGTGCGCGCCTGGCGATCCAAAGACAGGTAGCCGAGTCCGATCCGCTCCAGGTAATCCAGGCGGGCCCTGATCTGCCTCACCACACGTTGCACGACCGGGTTCGCGTTGCCTTGAGCCAGGCCCTCGAGGAACGGAATCAAGTCGTGGATCTTTAACCCGGAGACTTCCGCGATGTTCTGCCCTCCGATCCGGACAGCGAGCGACTCGGGGCGCAACCGTGCGCCGTGGCACGAGGGGCAGAGGGCATAGCCTCGCCAGCGGCTGAGGAAGACCCGGACATGCATCTTGTACGACTTCTTCTCAAGCCAGCGGAAGAAGCCGCGGAGGCCGGCGAAGCCGTGCTCGGGGGCGCCGTCGATGATCGTCTGCTTCTGGGCCGGGGTCAGATGCTTGAACGGAATGTCGGTCGGAATCCCCAGGGCCGGCGCGAGGTCGAGCAGGTCGACGAGATGGCTCCGGTGCGAGGGGGTGGTCCACGGGACGATCGCCCCCGCTTTGATCGTCTTCGAGGTGTCCGGGACGATCCGGTCCATGTCCAGGTCGACGACTCGCCCGAAACCTTCGCAGGTCGGGCAGGCCCCGAGCGGGCTGTTGTAGCGGAAGAGCCGAGGGTCGGGCTCCGGGTAGTCGAGACCACATCGACCGCAGCGCCAGCCCTGGTAGAAGGTCAGCGCGTCGGAGTCGGTCAGGATCCGGCAACGCCCCTGGCCCTTGGCGAACGCCGTCTCGATCGAGTCGAGCCGGCGCTCGGGGGAATCCGACCCTCGGACCAGGCGGTCGACGATCACGTCGATCATCCCGTCCGGAGGCATGGGAAACTCCTCCGACTCGAGCAGGAGGGTTTGATCGGCGACGCGGATACGTGCGAACCCGTCCTCACGCAGCATGGCCGCCAGGGCCTTGCGGTCGGAGTCGGGGCGGACCTCCAGGGGGAAGGCGATCTGGTATCGCGTCTTCTCGGGCCACGCGTCGATCGCTCGGGCGACGATCGTGGGGTTGGCCGGTTCGATGGTTTGGCCACAACGTGCGCAGACCACCTGGCCGGTCCTGGCGTAGAGCAGGCTGAGGTAGTCGTGGACCTCGGTCACGGTGCCGACGGTACTCCGGCTCGACCGTCGGCTGCCGGATCGCTGGGCGACGGCGACGGCCGGCGGGATGCCGTCGATCCGGTCGGCGTCCGGTTTGTCGAGTTTCTCGAGGAACTGGCGAGTGTAGGCCGAGAACGTCTCGATGTAGCGGCGCTGTCCTTCGGCATAGAGCGTGTCGAAGGCGAGCGAGCTCTTTCCCGAGCCGCTGACCCCCGTCAGGACCACCAGCTGGTTCATTGGGAGGTCGAGGTCGATCCCCTTCAAGTTGTGGACCCGGACTCCGCGGAGCCGGATGCAACGCGCGTCATCGACCATCCACCTGGCCCTCCTTGCCATGCTCGACACGATTCGAGGCGAAAATGACATCGTACTCGCGAGAGCCGCGGCCTGACCAGGGGCGGAACCGGCCGACTTGCGAGTGCGAACCGGGCGCATTCCCCATGTGGCGTGCTGGTCTCGCAATCGCCGCGGGGACGATTCACCTGCCTTTTGAAAAGGGGAGGGAGAGGCCCTCGTGGCGTTGGGGGCTCGACCGGGCCGGCCGAGTCCCCAACGCCCCAGCCGATGGTGCCGGCCGGCGTTGGCGTCCCGACGCGGACCGATCACCCTCGCCCGCGACGGGAGAGCGAGCGGTTCGGACTGGGAACTTGGGGAGATCCGCCTCCGGCCGAGCGATCCGTTTCCCTCGGGATTCGGGACGTGTAAGATGTTCGGTCTCTACGATTCTGGGCGTCTCGCCTGAGAGGGGAAGAACAACGTGAACGTGACCTGGACTCCACGCGGGAGCCGTTGGCTCTTCGTGCTTACCGTAGTCTCCCTGGCCGGCTGTGGCGAATCGAAGGAGGCACCCAGCCCCGGGCCGGGCGGGGCGTCGAAAGGGGCGTCGGCGGGACCCAAGCTCCTTTTCATCACCAACGGAAACTCCGACTGGTGGAGCGCCGTCGAGAAGGGCATGACCGACGGCGGTGCGAAGTTTGGGGCCCAGGTGGAGATGCGCCGCAATGACGGGCAGCGCGAAGGGCAGATCCGCCTGCTCGAGGACGCGCTGAGCCGATCCGACGTTCAGGGAGTGGCCGTCTCCGTCCTCGACGCGGCGACCCCGGGCATCGCCGACAAAATGCGCGAACTCCAGTCGCAAGGCAAGGTCGTCATCACGATCGACTCCGATGGCCAGACCGATACCCGACGGGCCTACATCGGCACCAATAACCGCAAGGCCGGCGAGGCCGCGGGCAAGGTGACCGCCACCCTCCGACCCCAGGGGGGGAAGGTCGCGATGTTCGTCGGGGTGCCCTCGGCCGCCAACGCGATCGACCGCCATGACGGCTTCTTCGAGGGGGCCGGCGCCGCGTTCAAGGAGGCCGAGGTCTTTGCCGACGACAACGACCTGGCCCGGGCCCTGACCAACGTCCAGACGGCCATCGAGAAGTATCCCGACCTCGGGGTGCTCGTCGGCATCTGGTCATACAACGCCCCCCGGATCGCCGAAGAGGTCGGGAAATTCCCCGACGTCCGGAAGCGGGTCACGGTCGTCACCTTCGACCTCGACGAACAGGCGATCGAGCACGTCGAGAAGGGACGCATCGACGCGGCCGTCTGTCAGAACCCCTACGAGATGGGCTATCAAGGGGTCCGGCTCTTGAAGGCCTTTCTCGAGGATGACAAGGCGACGATCGGCGAGATGCTTCCGAAGGGGGCCACGGTCATCGACACCGGGGTCCGTGTCATCGTCCCCACCAAGGAGTCGCCCGTGAAGGGGGACAACGTGATCGACATCAAGGCCATGAAGGAATGGTTGACCAGCAAGGGTCTGAAATCGTCATGACGAACGACTCAGCGTCTCGGAAGGCTGCGGAGGCGGAAGGCCCGTCATGGACGTCGGTCTTCCGCGCTCCCGAGTGGGGGCTGGTCGCCGGCATCGCGGTGGTCCTGGCCCTGATTTATGTGTTCAACCCCTCGCGCAGCTTCTTCTCGGCCTATACCCAGCAAACCCTTCTTCACCAGGTGGCCCTGTTCGGGGTCCTCTCGATCGGTGCCGCGATCGTGATTATCACCGGGGGCATCGACCTCTCGGTTGGCTCGGTCGTGGCCCTCTCGTCGATCGTTAGCGCCAAGCTGCTGACCGACTGGCTTCGAGGGGGAGAGCCGACGGCGACCCCCCCGTCGACCGGCCTGGTCCTCCTCGCCATGGGATTGACCCTGCTGTTGGGGCTGGGTATCGGCCTGGTGCATGCCTTCATGATCAACCGGCTGGGGCTCCCGCCGTTCATCGCGACCCTGGCAACCATGGCCGGCCTGCGAAGTGTGGCGATGCTCCTATGTGAAAACCGATCGATCAATGTCCCGTTCGAGGCGTACCGGATCCTGGGCAAGGAGCCCAAGTGGACTCTGGCGATCTTCGCGGCGGTGGCGATCGCGGCGAGTATCATGATGGGCATGACGGTGCTGGGCCGGCACCTGTACGCGCTGGGGGGCAATGAGATGGCCGCCCGCCTGAGCGGTCTGTCGACCCGCCGCCTGAAGGCGGTGGCCTACGGTCTCTCAGGCATGCTGGGCGCGCTGGGCGGTATCCTGTTCACCGGCCGGAGCGGCCAGGCCGATCCGCGACTGGGGGTGTCTTACGAGCTCTACGCAATCACCGCCGCGGTCGTCGGGGGGTGCAGCCTCTCGGGCGGACTCGGTTCGATCCGGGGCACGGTCCTGGGCCTGTTCCTGATCCAAATCGTCATTAAGGGGACGGCGATCGTGGTCCAAGGGGTCGACCCGTCCCAGATCGAGGGGCTCGTGCTGGGAACGGTCGTGGTCCTGGCCGTGGCGTTCAACCAGCGGTTCCGCGGTCGCGCCTGACCGGCTAAGATCGAACGATCAATCCATCGACCAGGCCCGGTCGGCCGACGGCGCTCGCCGTGGTGACTCCTTCAGGGCTGAGCCGCGTATGCCCAAGCCCGAGATCCCGACCTCGACATCGACATCGACCCCGAGGCGTGTATTTCCGACCTTCTGGCAGCGCCGATCGGTTCGCCGGATGGTCGGAGGCATCGTCGGGGTCTTCTTGGTCATCATCTTCGGGGTCGTCGGCTACGTGGCGCAGGGGTGGACCCTGTTCGACGCGTTCTACATGGTGGTGATCACCATGTCCACCGTCGGCTATGGCGAGGTGCATCCGGTGATCACCTCGGCCATGCGGGCCCACACAATGATGGTCATCGGCCTGGGGTCGGTCGCCGTCGCGTACATGCTCGCCGGCTTCGTCCAGTTCCTGGCTGAAGGAGAGATCCAGACCCTTCTGGGACACCAGCGCATGCGACGTCAGATCGATCAGCTCAGCGAACACACCATTGTCGCCGGCTTCGGTCGCGTCGGGATGCTCGTGGCCGAAGACCTCCGGGCCGCGGGGCTCCCGCTGGTCGTCATCGAGCCCCTGGATGAGCGGATCGCGGAAATCGAGCGGCATGGGTTGCTCTACGTCCAGGGGGATGCCACCGAGGAGCAGGTACTCGACGACGCGGGGCTGTGCCGGGCCAAGACCCTGGTGACCGCATTGCCCTCAGACGCCGAGACCGTCTTCATCACCCTGACAGCCCGCCAGATGGCGCCTGAGGTCACGATCGTGGCTCGCGCCGAACAGCCGTCCACGCTCAAGAAACTTCGCCAAGCCGGCGCCAATCACGTGGTCCTCCCGTCGGCCATCGGAGCACGTCGGATCGTCTCGCTCCTGACCAATCCCTCGGCCGTCGAATTCACCGAGCTGGTGACCCGCCGCTCGCACCTGGCGATCGAGATGGACGAGCTGCCGATCCGGGAGGAGAGCAATCTCCACGGCAAGACCTTACGCGACGCCAACATCGGCCGCCGCACCGGGGTCATCGTCATCGCCATCAAGCGCGCCGACGGCCGCCTCGAGTTCCCTCCCACGGGCGACGAACCCTTTGCTCCGGGTGACAATATCGTTGTCCTGGGCCGGCGCGATAACCTTGATGAGCTGCGCAAACAGTACGATGTTTGAAGTCGGCGCGACGCTATGGGGCGGCTTCCCCTTGCGTTCCAGAGTATTTGAATGTGTCCACATGCCGCAGGTTTTCGCTTGGCGGCCCTGGCAGGTGAAAGCCCATCCTACGAGGAAACGGCCTGGCCGAAAGGACCCTAACGACCGCAAGCTATCGGGTGGGACGCAGGTAGAAGCGTGAGACGTAGCCGGTGAAACTCGCCCGCTTTCCATCAAGGACGGTTATTCTGACATCTCGATCTTCACCCCGGACCATGACGCCATCCGTTTCAAATGAATTGATGTAGGAAGGACTGGTGTCATCCAGGATCTTGACTCGGCTCCCACGCCGGACCGGCACCCATTGCCCCAGACCCTTCGCCGCCGGCAAGGGGTAGACGGCGACTGACCCGCTCGCTGGGGCAGCATCATCGCCCAGAACCGCCACCGAACCTGCCGGCAAACGGGACGCGCTCGGGTCGAACCGCCATCTCCTCAATCCCGCCAGAGCGACGGCGATGAGGGCGACGAGGAGCATCACGGTCAGAACACGGAGCCTCGGGAAATGCATGGGAGAGCCCTCGGTCTGGAGCCAAGTCGAGCCGAGCCATATCCCGTTTGGGGCAACGAAGGCTCCGATCGGCCCAAACCAAGGCGTTCGGTGTCTCTCTACCGATTGAAGGGAAAGAACCGGCCCGTTCCGGTTCAAGCTCCCATCACGCTTCTCAGGTTTTCCGCAAACGGAAGGCCCACTCTTGGCTCACCCTGCACGGCGACCTTTAAACCTCGTCCCGGTCGCCTGCGGGCGGCCCCACCTCCGGCTTAGGCAGTGGATACGGCCATTGGTCGTGTTCGGGATCATCCGTGATCCAGAGCCAGCGGTCTTCCTGGATCTGGTACCTTCGGTCCAATCGTCCTGGAAGAAGAATACGACCTGAGCACCGGACTCAGGCTCATGGACAATGTGCATACGGAATTCTTGTCCGATCCCGAGCGGGTCCGGGTCGTCACTCAAGAACTTCTGCAAGTGATGGCAAAGTTCAGACTCTTGAGGATGTGGCATCGACTCAACCCGCCTCATCCAATGGTCAACCGCCTGGCGATGCATCTTCAGTTCGCCCTGCGGAGCAAACTGTTGCAGGCGAGCGTGCGCTAGGCGGTGTGTCCACCAAGTCTTTGAATATGCTTTTGTAGGGCAGACGTTGACCAGCCGTGACAGGCTAACGCTTACCCAACAAACAAGGGAAACCGTCTAGTCACGCGACTTGGCGGATGCTCCGCAAAGTGACCCTACCCTGACGAGACGTGCCCGACAAGACAGCTTAGATCGGTTTACCCTTGAATTGCCAACGACCTTGGTATCAATGCACGTGTTTTGGCTGGCCAGGACATCCCATGAATGCGTCCCCGTTCGACGGACCCAAGGCCCTCTCATTCCTGGGTGCAAGACGAACGAACACCGATCCCCAGTTGCTCGAAGAGCGGCCCTGGCGTTGCCAGTAGAAGTGAGAGTCTTCAAAAAAACCAGCCGAGGCCAGGGTCTGCGACCTTGGCCTCGGCTGGTTGATTCGGAACCGAAAGCTTCCCCAGCCTTGCGATCAACGCTTGGAGAACTGGAAGCTCTTACGGGCTTTCTTGTGACCGTACTTCTTACGCTCGACCATACGAGCGTCGCGGGTCAGGAAGCCGTGGTCGCGGAGGACGGCCTCAAGGTCTTCGCGGTGCTCCTTGAGAGCACGGGCCAGGCCCAGGACGACGGCGCCGGCCTGGCTGTGCTTGCCGCTGCCGGCAACGTTGACGAAGACGTCGATGCGGTCCGACATCTCGGTCTTCGCGAGGGGGGCCCGGACGTCGTTCCGCTGGACTTCCAACTCGAAGTAGTCGTTGACCTCGCGGCCGTTGACCAGGAACTTGCCGGTCCCCTCGCGGATCCGGACGCGGGCCACCGCCGTCTTGCGCCGGCCGGTGCCCCAGATGAAGGGTTGTGCCGCAGTGGCCATCGCTGTTTCGATCCTCTCCTGACCTCGGCCACCACTCACCCTGGCGAGCGATGGCGCGGGCCAATCGTTGATTCAAGATTCAAAAGCCGCAGATTGTGATGTCTAGCTGCTGTTTTTCAATCAATCGATCAGTCGGACTCGGTGCACGAGCCTCGACTTACTCGGTCGCGGGAGCCGCGTCCGAAGCGGGCGCCGGGGCGGCCTCGACCTTGGCGCGGGGCGCCTTCGGGGTGGGCTTGACGGCGAACAGAGCGCCCGCGGATGCCGGACGGCCGAAGATACCATCCAAGGGCAGCGGGGCCTGGGCCTGGTGCGGGTGCTGGGCGCCGGCGTACAGCTTGAGCTTGCTCAGCATGTGACGGCCGATCTTGTTCTTCGGCATCATCCGCTGCACGGCGAGCTGAAGGATGCGCTCGGGCCGGCGTTGCAGCAGCTTCCAGGCGACTTCCTCTTTCTGCCCACCCGGGTGCCCGGAGTAGCGCTGGTACGATTTCTGCTGCCACTTCTTACCGGTGAAGACCACCTTGTCAACGTTGGTCACGATGACGAAGTCGCCGGTGTCGATGTGGGGAGTGTACGTCGGGCGATGCTTGCCCATCAGGATCGGCGCAATCTGCGCGGCGAGTCGGCCCACGACCAGATCGGTCGCGTCGATCACGTACCAGTTCCTCGTCAGCTCCCCTGCCTTCGCCTGATAACAATTCATGAACTGGGCTACCTAACAGACGTCGAGCTTGAAAAGCGCCCTTACTTGGTGCGAAACGACCATCTTAGCGGCGCTTTCACGCACGTCAAGGCCGATTCCGCCGGTCGAACCGATCGAACGTAGTTTCCTGGCCCCCGTCTGCTTCGCTGCCAGTGGGCGAGGTCTAACACCTTATCCGATTCCACGCTGCGCCGCTATGGCGCGATCCGAAGGAAGTGCGGAACTGCGGAACCTCGCGCCTGGGACGGACCCTCCGATTGACCTTCCGTAAGCCCGAGTACCGTCCTGGTCGCGATGAACCGACAGGCTCGCGCCCACGACTATCTCTGGGCGTACAGACCTACGACGGGGGATTTCGCCTTGCCAACGAATCGTCAGATCCTCGAACTCGAGCTCCTCGTCCTACGCTGTCAGCGCGGGGAGCGGGCGGCTTTCGATGAGCTCGTTCACGCCTGGGAACGAAAGCTCTTCTTCTACGTCCGACGATTTGTGGCCAACGAGGAGGAGGCCTGGCAGATCCTGCAGGAGGTCTGGCTTCAGGTCCTCCGCGGTATCGGCTCGCTCCGCGAGCCCAGCCGGCTGCCGGTCTGGCTCTACGCCATCACGCGCAACCATGTCATGAGCCACCACCGCGCGGAGTACGCCCGCGAACGTTGGCTCGAGCCGGCCGATCCGGTCGAGCTCGGCCGGGACGACGACCACACCTCGTTCGACGACGCAGAACTCGTCTACCACGGCCTCGCGCGCATTCCGCCGGTCGATCGCGAGGTGCTGACCCTGTTCTTTCTCCACGACCTGAGCATCGACGAGGTCGCTCAGGTGCTTCAGATCCCACCGGGCACGGTGAAATCCCGGTTGTTCAAGGCGAAGAGAACCCTGCGCGATGTCCTCGAGGCCCAATAAAAGGGAACGATCCATGTCGGAACGCGAAAAGGCAGAGAGGCTGCGGGAACGATTGCTGGGCCTGGATCCCCAGGAATCCGAATTCCATCAACAATACGGCGCGGGGCTTCAGTCGACGTTCGATCGCCAGCTCTCCGGCCCGAGCCGTCTCCGGTACGGGGCGGTGGGGGCGGCCGGCCTTCTCGGCTGTCTCGTGAGCGGATCGCTGGCCCTGACTGAGCCTGGAACGGTCCCGATGGCGGTGCGCGGGCTGCTGGCCCTGTTCGCCTTCTTCGGGCTGAGCTGGACGATGTTGGCCACGTGGGTGCTCCTTCGAGGGAGAGACCATCTCCTCGTTCAGCGCACGGTGGCCGCACGAATGGCTTTCGGCTTCACGCTCATCACGGTGATCGCCCTGGCCCTGGTCATCTTCGTTCTGGAACGAGGGGCGGTCGGCACGCCGATGCTCGCCACGGGCCTGGCGTTGCTGATTCTGGCCGCGGTCGTGCTGGCCGACGTCCGGATCGAACGGTCGGAGCTTGCGATTCGCGAGCAGATCCTACGCCTCGAGGGCCGGCTGATGGAGATGGTCGAAGCGGCCCGACGCCCTGATGGCGAACGGCCCGGTCCAGCTTGAGAATGTCCGCCGTGGAAGGACGACGGCCCACCAGCCCGGATTCCCTCATCCTGAGGGAATCGGATTGGTGGGCCGTGCTCTTTTTTTTGCTGACGCTCGTCTCACGCTCAAGCGTGCGAAGGGCCTTGTCCCCACGTGAGTGCGGACGCGGAGGAGGCTCAATCTTACCCCCAGGAAAACACGAGCGTGTGGGACGAGTCGAATCGGCTCGATTCGGCGAGCGTTCGGTTCTGACTTACAGGCCGAGCTTGGCCTTGATCGACTCCAGGGCCTTGATGATGGCGTCGGGGATCCGGTCGGGGTTCTTGCCGCCGGCCTGGGCGAGGTCGGGTCGGCCGCCGCCGCCACCGCCGACGACGGGTGCCACGTCCTTGAGCCAGTGGCCGGCGTGCAGCCCGCGGCCGATCAGGTCCTGGGTCAGGCCTGCCGCCAGGTTCACCTTGCCGTCGGAGACTGTGAGCAACAGGACCGCAAGACCGTTCTCGGCCTTGCGTCTGAGGACGTCGATCATCTGGCGGAGCTCGTCCGGCGAGGCCCCCTCCACGGTCTGGGCGATCACCTTGACGTCACCGAGGACGGAAGCCCCCGCCAGCAATTCGTCGGGCGAAACGCGGGCTGCCGTTTCGGTCTTGCGCTGGCTGGCTTGCTTCTTGAGGGTCTTGACCTCCTCGAGGAGAGCGGCGACGCGCTCGCCGACGAGGTTGGCCGGGACCCGGAGCGTCGCAGCGACCTCTGCGAGGAGCTCCTCCTCCTGCCGGATGTGATCGAGCGCGGCCTTTCCCGTGAGCGCCGTGATCCGGCGGGTGCCGGCCGCGACCGACTCCTCGCCCACGAGCTTGAAGAGGCCGGCCTGGCCCACGTTGTCGAGGTGGGTGCCGCCGCAGAGCTCGCGAGAGAACTCGCCCATCTGGACGACCCGGACCATCTCCGGATACTTCTCGCCGAACAGGGCCATCGCCCCCAGGGCCTTCGCCTCTTCGATCGGCATGGTGCTCCAGGTGATCGCCTCGGCGCGGAGGATTCGCTCGTTGACCGTCTGCTCGATGGCCTGGAGCCGTTCGCGACCGACCGCCTCAGGATTGGCGAAATCGAACCGAAGTCGGTCGGGCTCCACCTTGCTACCGGCCTGCTGGGCGTGCTTGCCCAGATGCACGTGCAGGGCGTGGTGCAGAACGTGAGTGGCCGAGTGGGCCCGTCGGATCGCCTCGCGGCGTTCCTGATCAACCCGGGCCCGGGCCGTGGCCCCGAGCGCGACCGTCCCTTCGACGACCTGACCGATGTGCAGGGTAAAGTCGTTGTCCTTCTTCGTATCGGAGACGCGGAAGAGGAACGAGTCCCCTCGGATCTCGCCGACGTCGCCGACCTGGCCGCCGCTCTCGCCGTAGAACGGCGTCTTGTCGAGCACCAGCACGACCAGGGGTTCGCCGTCCGACGCGGCGGACGCCGAGTCGGCCAGCTTCCCTTGCTCGAGGATGCCGATGACCTTGCCATCGGCCTCGGTGGTCGTATACCCGAGGAATTCGTTGCCGTGGTGGTACGACGACTTCAGGGTGTCGAGCGGACCGGTGGCGAAGACCTCGGCGGCCCCCTTGATCGTTCGGGAGACCTTGCTGTGCTCCTCCATTGACTTGTCGAAGCCTGGCCGGTCGATCCGCAGGTTGTGTTCGGTGGCCAGGCTTTCGGTGATGTCGACCCAGATGCCATAGGTCTGGTGGAGGTCAAAGACCTCATGGCCCGAGATCGTGTCGGACCCAGCCGCCTTGGTCTTTCGGAAAAGGTCGTTGAGCCGCTTCAGGCCGTTCTCGAGGTTGCGAAGGAACTGTTCCTCTTCTTCGCGGATCACGTTGCGAATGCGGGGGACACTCTCCACGAGCTCGGGGTAAGGGCGTTTCATGACCTCGGCCACGACCGAGGGGAGCTCGAACAGGAACGGGTCGCGACGGCCCATCTGGTAGGCGTCGATGACCGCCCGCCGGAGCAGGCGGCGGAGCACCGACCCTTGCTTCTCGTTGGATGGCTTCACATTCTCATGAATGCAGAACGTGAGCGCGCGGGAGTGATCGGCCATGCGGCGGATTCGGGTGCCGTTCAGATCATCGGCGCGATATTCGACCCCCAGCTGGTCGGCGACGGCGGCGACGATCGGCTTGAAGATGTCGGTGGCGAAGACGGTGGGCACCCCCTGGAGGCACGCCGCGGCGCGCTCGAGGCCCATCCCGGTGTCGATGTTCTTCTTGGGGAGCGGTTCGAGCTCGCCGGGGCCCACCCGATTGAACTGGGTGAAGACCAGGTTCCAGATCTCGACTTCTTTGGGGCCGTTGCCGTGATAGAAGATCTCGGAGCAGGGGCCGCAGACCCCGTTGGGGCCGTGGGTCGGGGCGCCGGCGGGCCAGAAGTTATCGTCTTCGCCGAGGCGGGAGATCCGGTTGGCCGGGACCTTGATCTCGTCGTGCCAGATGTTGTAGGCCTCGTCATCGTCGAGGTAGACGGTGATCGTGAGCCGATCGGGCGCGAGCTTCAGGCGATCGGTCAGGAACTCCCAGGCCCAGTGGATCGCCTCGCGTTTGAAATAGTCTCCGAAGCTGAAGTTGCCCAGCATCTCGAAGAACGTTTCATGGAACGCGGTCTTGCCGACGTTGTCGATGTCGCCGGTGCGGAGGCATTTCTGGCAGGTGGTGGCCCGGGTGAACGAGGGGTCGCCCAACCCCATGAACTCCCGCTTGAACTGATTCATTCCGGCCGGCGTGAACAGGACGGTGGAGTCGTTCGGGACGAGCACGTCGCTAGGCCGGCGCACGCATCCCTTGGAGGCGAAGAAGTCGAGATACGCGTCGCGGAGTTCGTCAGTGGTCATGTCGTCTATGGCCAGGGGCTAGAAGGCTTTGAGGGTCGTGAGTGAACGCTCGACGGCCGTCGACGACGGCGACAAGACGTATCCGTCCGTAACGAGTTGAAATGATAGCACCGGAAGGGGGCCGAAGGAACGCGCGCTGGGCGCGAACGTCCATCCCTTCCCCTGCGAGCGTCAGCGCCGAGCGGCCCGGATGCCGGGGTCGGGTCGGAATGCTCTATTTTACGCTTAACGGGCCATGGTCGGTATCCAGTTTGACGGGGCCGTTGAGTTTGGCGACGGCCGTGGCGAAGTCGCGGGGATTGCGGACGGACCGGCCCGCGACGGCGGTGATGATCTGGCCTTTCCTGAGCCCTGCCTGTTCGCCGGGGGAGTTTGGAGCGACCTCGCTGACGGCGACCCCGCCGCGCGTCAGCGCACCCATCATCGCCGCGTCGAAATAGGCCTGGGGGATCGTGCTCATGTAGTCGACCCGAATTCCGCGCCAGGGGGTGGGGCGGTTGGTGGCGATGATCTCGCCATCCACCGGGGCCTTGGCCAGCACCACGGTCCGCTCGAGGGTCTCATCGCGGCGCAACAGCTTGAGAACGATCGACGAGCCCGGGGGAAAATAGTTGATCGCCAGGAACAACTCGTCCATGTTGCGAACCGGGATGTTGCCGACGGAGATGATCGCGTCGTCAGCATGCACTTCGCCTTCCGCCGCGGGGGTGCCGACCTGGGCGTTCTTGACCCGGTTGGAGTGATTGTCCCTGTCGAGGGCGACGCCCAGGAAGCCGTACTCGACTTCCTTCCCCTGTTTGAGCGTTTCCACGGCGCGTCGGCCCATGGCATCCATCGGAATCGCGTACCCCGCCTGAGCGTCGAAGCCGGCAGCGTTGGCGTTGTTGGACGTGAGCCCGACCAACTCTCCCTTGAGGTTGATGACCGCGCCCCCGCTCATCCCCAGGTTGAGCTTGGCGTCGAGCTGGAGCAGGGTCGGATAGTTCTTCAGGGTTGTGGGCGCTGATTCTTGCGTGGGCTCGAGTCGCCGCGCGATGTTGGAGAGGATACCCAAGGATGCCGAGGGGCGCCCGTCCTGGCCCGCCGCGTTGAACGGGTTGCCAAGCGCCACCAGGAACGACCCCTTGCGCAGCTTGGACGCATCGCCCAGG
>Ga0182739_1003599_pt1 | contig 13390 bp, 10 predicted proteins | sample eDN5th30CBELigBY_FD_128873 | JGI IMG/M metagenome (GOLD analysis project Ga0182739, IMG submission 128873) | Enriched backyard soil microbial communities from Emeryville, California, USA - eDNA 5th pass 30_C BE-Lig BY (version 2) (version 2) | ecosystem: Environmental > Terrestrial > Soil >... | reverse complement strand
AGTTCGGCCGTTTCTTGCATTCCCTCATCAACGGCGCGCATGGTTTGTCGGTTTTCGCCAACAAATCGGGCCAGTTCGACAGCTGTGCTCATCGGATCTCTCTGGGCATGGGCAGGTGACAGCAGGCGAACGCCAAGTCTGGCAGACCTCCGGCACCCATCTTCCGAGCGTAAGGTGAGAAAGCTTGCTAAGCCCCTAAGAGCCCGTTTGAGAATGGAGCGGCGGAGGGCTGGTGCGGGATTTTTTGTGCCAGGCAGGAAGGTCCACCGCTCCACGGCGCGGAAAAGCTTCGCCAGACCGACCCGAGGCCATTCTCAAACGAGCTCTAAGCCTACGCAGCGTCGCGGAAGCGGTGCTGTAAATGCTGATGGAAGCCGAGGGGAGGGCCTGATCACCGCCGGGCCTGATGAGCGCAACGGCGAGCGGTTGAACTGGCGCGATGGGTGCCGGGACCATACCCTCGACAAGCGGCTCAGGCCGATGCAGTTGCGCACGCCGAATGCTCTGGCATTTTTGATCGCGGCGATGATCGCTTGCCGAGAGATGTGCGCACGGTGATCCTACAAGGATTGGCCACATGCCCATGGAGGTGGCACTGGCGGTCCCGGCGCGGGTCCTTCGGGTAGTCCTGTAGGGCAAGGCAAGCGGCCGGACCGTCGAAGGCGCGCGTAGAAAGTGTGCGTCGGCACAGGGCTTATGAGTTGAAAGCTGACCTTATCCGCCGCCCCTATACCCCTGGGAGTGTTCGCTCCCCGTTCCATCCCCTACATCATGGCTATCTTCTAAAAATCTGATATACTTCGATTTTCTCTCAATGAGGCGCTTTCCCCCCCAGACTCCGCCTGCGTCAACTTGATCTAGGATGAGCGTAAGAGCGGCCCAAGGCCATTCTCTGGCATGGGCCCTTTGGTCATGGATGCAAGTAGCGTTTGAATAACTTCCTCAGTAACTCTACCTCTAATGGGCGGTGAGTGAACACTGGGCTGTCCAGAGAGAAGATGAGTATGACGATTGCTGGGACACACGACGCGGCGCTCGTCGCCCTCTCCATCCTGATCGCCATGGCCGCTGCTTATACGGCTCTTGACTTGGCCGGCCGTGTGCGCGCCTCCGACGGCTGGACGCGCCATGCTTGGCTCGCGACTGCGGCGCTTGCCATGGGGGGTGGCATCTGGGCCATGCACTTCGTGGCAATGCTGGCCTTCAGCATGCCGGGCATGGAGGTCAGCTACGATTTCAGCCTTACGCTGCTGTCTCTGGCAGTGCCAATCGGCGCCACCGGACTGAGCTTCGCGGTGGTAAGCCAGACGCGCCCTACTGGCATGCTGCTCCTGGCAAGCGGGCTGTTGATGGGACTTGGCATCGTGGCGATGCACTACATCGGAATGGCCGCGATGAGGATGGCAGCCGATCTTCGCTACGCCCCCCTCTGGGTCGCAGTATCCGTTCTGATCGCGATCGGCGCCGCGACAGTCGCCCTGTGGCTCGCCAAGCAAACCCGTCGCGTGGCGACAAAGGCCGGGGCTGCGATGGTCATGGGCATCGCGATCTCCGGCATGCACTATGCCAGCATGCGGGGAGCCGTATTCACCGCGCATGCCAACGTTGACATGGCGCATGGCTGGACAAGCCTGAACCAGACAGCCGTTGCGCTTGCCGTGTCGGCTTCGACCTTCCTGATCCTCTTCCTCTCGCTGGTCGCGGCCATGTTCGACCGCCGCTTTGCCGTGCTGGCCGAGCGCGAGGCGGCAGCGCTGCGCCGGAGCGAGGAGCGCTTCCGTTCGCTCTACCGGCGGACGCCCCTCCCGCTCCATTCCCTCGACCAGGAAGGCCGGATCGAAGAGGTGACGGAAGCATGGCTCACGATGATGGGCTACCGGCGCGACGAGATCATCGGACGGCCTTTCATCAACTTCATGACCGAGGCGTCTGCGCGGCAGCTCGTGCAGTCGGACTGGCCGAGGCTTCTGCAGCAAGGGGAACTTAGGGACGTCGAATACCGGGTTGTCACCAAGTCCGGCGAGTTCCTGGACATCATGGCTTCCGCCCGCATTGAGCAGGAGGAGCAGGAAGACGCGCCGCGCGTTCTGGGCGGCCTGACCAATGTCACCGATCGCAAGCGGGTGGAGGCGGCGCTCCGCCAGTCCCAGAAGATTGAGGCCATCGGCCAGCTCACCGGAGGTGTGGCGCACGACTTCAACAATCTCCTCGCCGTGATCCTGGGGAACCTCGAGCTCCTGCAACGGCGCGTGCCGAACGATCCCAAGGTGGCGCTTCTCCTGGAGAATGCTCTGCAGGGGGTGCATCGTGGTGCTGGGTTGACCCAGCGCCTCCTGGCCTTCGCCCGCAAGCAGGATCTCAAGCCCCGCTCGGTGGATATCCCGGAGCTGGTGCAAGGAATGGCGGAGCTGCTCCGGCGCTCAGTCGGGCCGATGGTGCAAACAGAGGTACATTTTCCTTTGCCCCTGTCTCCTGCTCATGTGGATGCCAATCAACTCGAGCTGACCCTACTCAACCTTGCAGTCAATGCTCGCGATGCAATGCCGAACGGCGGCACGCTAAGCATTTCGGCCTCCGAACAGGCGGTGCTCCCGGGCGCAGCGGATGGCCTGACGCCAGGAAGATACATCTGCCTGACGGTTGCCGACACCGGCACCGGAATGGACGCCACGACCCTGAGCCGTGCCACGGAGCCGTTCTTCACCACCAAGGGTCTCGGCAAGGGAACCGGGCTTGGATTGTCCATGGCTCACGGGCTTGCGGAGCAATCAGGCGGCCGGCTTGTCCTTCGGAGCGAGCTGGGACGAGGAACCGTGGCTGAGCTTTGGCTCCCGGCGTCTCAGAAGGATCTGAAGCCGCGCCAGTCGGAAGCCGTCACGGAAGGAGCTTCGGTCATTCCGCAGACCGCGCCGCTCACTATCCTCATTGTCGATGACGACGCCCTGGTCCTGGCCAACACGGCCGCGATGCTGGAGGATCTGGGCCATGCGGCCTTGCAGGCCCCCGGTGGGCAGGAGGCGTTGGCGCTGCTGAAAGGGGGCCATCAAGTCGACCTCGTGGTGACCGACCAGGCCATGCCGGGGATGACAGGCACCCAACTGGCCACAGTCCTCGCATCCGAATATCCGGCCTTGCCGGTCCTGCTGGTGAGCGGTTACGCAGACCTGCTAGGTAGCACTGACAGCGAGCTTCCAAGGCTGAACAAGCCTTTCCATCAGGCCGCGCTCGCGCAGGCGGTCAACGCTGCGGCGGGGACCACGGAGAGGGCAACTGTTATCCCGTTGCACGGTGCGCGCGATCAAGGGTGTGGCGTTTCAGCCGTTCGCCGAAGGCAGCCCCCTTCGTGAGGTGTGTCACGCGTTTCGGGGAAAGTGTCATTCCTGGCGCCGCTCCGCGCCAGTCCCGATAGACAGCGCCTCGGTCCGCGTCCACTGCCAAAGCCGGAGGGTGGCCGCGGCGCGGCGCTGGATCTTCTCCGCCGCCTCTCCATCATCAGCAACCATGCCAGCCTCTGGCCCAAACCAGCACGTCGCAGCAGGCCAGTGGTATGTCCGCCTTCGAGCCTCCGCATGATGCCTACTAAGCACTGCGGCACTGCGGCACTGCGGCACTGCGCACGGCGTGCTGGCGCGCGCCATTGCCGGGATAGGCGCTGGCCGATTTGCTGCCGGCATAGGCGGTGGCGCCTGCCTCGACGACGGCGGCGGTGACTGCGGAAATCCCCAACTCGCATCCTCATCCTCACCGCTCCATGAGGGGGGGCTTTCAGTGTGCCCGCAGCATACGATTTCGCATCGTTTTAATTACTCACAAACCAATGGTTGTTCTCATACTCCCCAGGAAAATCACGACACCTGCAGGACGAGATGGCGCATTCCAGATGCCAAGTTGACGGCAATAATGGTCTGCCCAGCTTATGGGAGTGGGCGATCAGCGTTGAAGCGTCACAATGCGCCCGGTTCGATACTGATCCTCATGAGAGAGGGGTTTCTCGGCGTAAAGGCCTGCATATGGCGGGAGAACTGGCTTGAGAAACTCGGTGCAGGAGGTGACAGCTTTGCGCCCGCCGCCGTCATCCAGACGGTACAAGCGCTTTCCGCGAGGCAGGCGTGCTCCTCTGGACGTCCGTTTCTTGAGATGGGCGGAAGCCCACCCGTCCACTTCCAAGAAGGGACGGGTAGAAGCCGACAGGGGATGCGGTACTTACGCTGCAGGTTTGATGATCGCCCGCCAATGGTGATGAAGGGCCGCAACGTCGCCGCTGGTCAGGATCGGCATGGCCTGTCGTAGTTCATCATCACTCCAATTCCACCAACGAAGTTCGATCAGCTTGGCAATGTCGGCATCGTTGAAACGCTTTCGGATCACCCTGGCAGGGTTCCCGCCGACAATGGCATAGGGCTCGACATCCTTCGTCACCAGCGCCCTTGTTCCAATGATCGCACCATCCCCGATCGTGACGCCGGGCATGACGATAGCCTCGGACCCGATCCAGACATCATTGCCGACCACCGTATTGCCAGCCGGTTGGAACCCATTTCTTGCCCCGGCGAAGGAGGGAACTTCGGGCATCCAGAAGAACGGGAAGGTGCTGATCCAGTCGCTCCGGTGGCCTTGGTTCCCGGCCATGATGAAGGCCGCTCCCGAGCCGATCGAGCAGAACGAGCCGATGATGAGCTTATCGGCGTCCTCGTCTGGCAGCAGGAAGCGGGCGCAATCGTCGAAGCCATGGCCATGGTAGTAGCCAGAGTAATAGCTGTGGCGTCCGACCTGGATGTTGGGATGGGTTACCAGGTGAGCGAGGGTGATACCCTTGAAGGGGCTTTCGAAGACGTTGTGCATGATGAGTACCAGTCGTTTGCGAGCCGCACGTGCAATGACGGTCCACCCGCTCCTGCGCAGGCGAACGTCCGCAGCCGACCACTAGATCGCCTGCCTTTAGCTCCTCACGTCAGAGACGCAGAAGCGCGATGCAGATGGTACTCGGAGCGACCTTCATCCTGGGATGATGGCTCAAATGGTCCTGGATGCCAAGCGCGGCTGTGGGAGCTTCCCGGCACTCCGGAAGCCATTCTGAGCAGCCTGGTAGGATCGGCGATTGCCGAGCGTCTCTGAAAACGGCAGCAGCAGTACAGCCGCCTTGTAGGCGACTGGGTCGAGGCTGTGGGTCTTGGCCGAGCAGCCTATGGCACTCACAGCCTGCGTTACACCAAGGTTGCACTCATCTGCCAGTGAACGGGCAATCTGCGGGCTGTGCAGATACTACTAGGTCGCACGAGGGTGGAGAGCACAGTGCTCTACCTGGGAGTGGACGCCGAAGACGCCTCAACGCCATCCGAGGCCCCTGAAATCTGACCTCACCGGCATCTCGGGATGGCTCTTCCGTCTCGAGTGCCTTGGCAGTTCCCTGAGCGGAATGCGCCCACAACTGTCATCCAAGCAACTCCCCTGCCTGCCCGGGCGCGAACATGGACGGCCGGGTGTGCCTCATGCCCGAACAAGCGGCTTCTGGTCAGTTGCCTTCCAGCGGCGGAGCTTCGGATTGCGTCATGCTGGATCGTAACGCCATGTACCCGCCGTTCCTAACGCCACTTCGAAGGCCTCGCGGCCATACCCGGTGAGCCAGGACCCAAAGGAACCTGGCCGGACCATGGGCTGCGTTTCTCAAGCCTGAAGAACAGCATCGAGGGTATCACCCAGCGGATGCTCACGCTTGCACTACGGAATTTGGAGCGCGCCTCATGGCTATTATCAGCCGGCAGACGGTAGAGGCCAGTACCTAGCCCCTATCAAACCTTGTTCTCCAGCAAGCCTGTTGCCATGTGGCGGAAGGCCTCGACGGCCCGGGCGAAGACGGCGCGGGGATTCTCGGAGGCGGCGATCCAGAGCGCGGCGTTCAGCGCCGCCCCGTTGATCAAGCGCGCGGCGGCCTCGGCATCCACCGGCCGCACCGTTCCTGCATCAATCAGCGCCTGGATCGTCTCCGTTGTTGTGCGGAGGCAGGCATTCTGGCCCGGCCATTGCGAGGGATCGCCAAGCACGGCCGGGCCATCCAGCAGCATGATCCGCTGGATCTCCGGCTCCAGCGCTAATTCGATGTAAGCCACCCCTTCCGCCAGGAAGCCGAGCCACGGAGTCTCGGCTTGGTCCCGCGCGGCTCTTGCCTTTGCCACCATCTCCGCGTCGAGCTGGTCGATCACGGCACGCAACAGGCCCTTCTTGTCGCCGAAGTTGTGATAGAGCGCGCCCCGCGTCAGCCCGGCCGCAGCGGTCAGGTCGTCCATCGACGCTGCCGCGTAGCCCTTTTCCGCGAAGGCTTTTCGCGCCGCCCGGATCAGCTTGGACCGGGTCTCTTCCATCATGCGCGCGCGTTGTCCCACAGCCACCGGCAGTCCCTTCAGCCCACTACATACGCAGCGTATGTCAGTTGACATGCGCTGCGTATGTGGGCATGTCTCCTCATACGAAGCGTATATGAGTGCGCTCTCGCTCCCGGGAAAGGGTTCCCGGCTCAGGATCAAAGGAGGCCCAGATGTCCAAGCGCGACGCTATCTTCCCACCCGGCCGGCAGGCCCTCTATGAAAAGCACCGCTACTCCGCAGCTATCCGTTCGGGCGATCTGCTCTTCGTCTCCGGCCAGGTCGGCAGCCGTGAGGATGGCTCGCTAGAGCCGGACTTCGCCAAGCAGGTGCAACTGGCATTTGACCGGCTGAACGCCGTACTCGATGCGGCTGGCTGCAGCTTCGACAACGTGGTTGACGTGACGACCTTCCATACCGACCCGGAAGCACAGTTCGAGACCGTGATGGCTGTGCGCGACAAGGCGATTGGCGCCCCCCCCTATCCCAACTGGACCGCGGTGGGCGTGACCTGGCTTGCTGGCTTTGATTTCGAAATCAAAGTCATCGCGCGGGTGCCACAAACCGCCTGACCTTTCGCCGGATATTTTGCCACCCAGGCCCGATGCTCTGTCAGCGTTTGCCCAGGATCTGTCAGCCGGGGACAGCCGCATGAAAGAACGCGACAACAAGCCATGAAGGCAGCGGTCTACGACACTGCGGGCGAGCCGCCGGTCTGCACTACCGGGATGTTACAGATCCTCCCTGTCCACCCGATAGCGTGCTGATCCGGGTCGAAGCCATTTCCGCCGAAGGTGGTGACCTCATCAACCGAGCGTCCACGCCTCCTCTGTCGCCAGGATACATCCTGGGGTATGCAGCGGCAGGGGAGGTGATCGCCGTCGGCCCTGAAGCTCATGACCGGCTCGTTGGGCAGAGGGTTATCAGCTTCGACCTGTGCGGCTCCCACGCCACCATGCGCGCCGTCCAAGCCTCCAGAACCTGGCTCGTGCCGGATGGCTTGGATAGGGCGGCGGCGGCACTGCCCATCTTGTTTGGAACCGCCCACCACAGCCTCCTTACGCGGAGTGGCCTGGGCGAAGGCGAAGCGGTGCTCATTCGAGATGGCGACGGGGCTATTGGCCTTGCCGCCATTCAACTCGCGCATCAGTCCAGGGCGACGTTGATCACGACCGTCTCAGGATGTGAACGTGCGCAACGGCTGGCGGTTTTTGGGCTCGCCCACGCGCTCAACTCTCGAATGAGAAATGTGGCTGAAGAGGGCATGCGTCTGCCCGATGGACCGGGGGTGAACCTGATAGTGGACCCTGTTGGATCTACCTTGAGAAGCTCACGGGCATCATTGCGACCGGAGGGGCGCCTGGTATTCGTCGGCAACACGGGTGGAGCGGCACTCGATCTCGATCTTCGGTCCGCACTTCAGGCCAACCAACCGCTCAGGGGTGTTTTCATGGGCACTGAAAGCCTGTTTTGCTCGGCTGAAACCGTCCTGGCCGGGATATGAGGTATGGGTGAGGACGCGCAGGGTAAGCTCGCGCCGCTGAGTTTGATGGCCACGCGCCCTCGGCGCCGAGCCGAGGCGGCGCTTATGCTGGCCGAAGCCGCTCTCGATGTGCCAACGCTGGCGACAAAGAACGCGGGGAAAGTGCTTGTGCAGGGGCCGCCTGTAGGGCGTCTTCGGCCAGGACCGTGCTCAGGGTGACCAGCGCGGTGGCTTGGCACAGAGCGGACGCGAAGTCGGGCGAGTCCTGGAAGCTGGGCCTGGTGAAGTCATGCCGGGAGGTCCGGCTGCCATAGGTTGGAAAGCTTCGTCGCCCGACGGCCTGGGCCTTACGTGCGACCCGCACCGCCGATTTCGTCATCCCGCGCATCGATGACCTCGCATCCAAACCTCCGGTACCTTCCCAGTGCTGCATCAGCTCGAAAATTTGTGACACGGAAACGGTTCGATTAGGCAGGGGAGGCGTGTCGCCGGGCCTCGAACTGCTCGATCTGCGGCAGGAGAGAAAGCGTCAGGCCGATTTCATCCTGGCCTTGCAGCAGGCATTCGCGCGCGAAAGCGGGAATGTCGAAGGCATGTTTCGTACCGTCGGGTGCCACCAGTTCTTGCTTTTCCAGGTCGATGGCCAGCCGGGCGGGCGGCGACCCAGCCGCTGCATCGCGCAGCGCATTGACGGTCGGAAGGGGGAGTCCCACCGGCAGCAGCCCGTTCTTTAGAGCGTTGCCAAAGAAGATGTCGCCAAAGGTCTCCGCCACCACGGCGCGGATGCCATAGGCCTGCAGCGCGTAAACTGCCGCCTCACGCGAGGAGCCGACGCCGAAGGCGCGCGCCGCCACCAGGATCGCCGCTTGGCGGAAAGGCGGACGGTTCAGGATGAAGTCGGGGCGCTCGCGGCCGCCCTCGTCGAAGCGCAGGTCGTGGAAGAGATAGGTTCCGTACTGCGCATCGCGCGGGCGGCGCAGGAAGCGTGCCGGAATGATCTGGTCCGTATCCACGTTCGAAACGTCGAAGGGCGCGGCGGAGCCTTCGATGCGCGTCACGGGCTGGCGGCTCATGCGGCATACTCCCGCACATCCACGATGCGCCCGGCCAGCGCCGCGGCGGCGGCCATGGCAGGGCTCATCAGATGCGTGCGTGCGCCCCGGCCCTGGCGGCCGGGAAAGTTGCGGTTGGAGGTGCTGGCACAGCGCTCGCCGGCCGCGACCAGATCACCATTCATGCCGACGCACATGCTGCAGCCGGATTCCCGCCAATCGAACCCCGCCTCGATGAATAGCCGGTGCAGTCCCTCCGCCTCCGCCTCGCGCTTGATCTGAGTGGAGCCGGGTGACACCAGCCCCGGCACCCTGGTGCGTCGCCCGCGCAGGATGGCGGCGGCCGCGCGCAGGTCGTCCAGCCGCGCGTTGGTGCAACTGCCGATGAAGACGCGGTCCACTGGCAGGCCTTCGAGCCGGGCGCCGGGCGCAAGGCCCATATAGTCCAGCGCCTGCGCGGCCGCGTGGCGGCGCTCGGCATCGGAGAGTGCCGCTGGATCGGCCGCTGCGCCGCTGACGGGGGCGGCCTGCTCTGGGCTGGTGCCCCAGGTCAGCATCGGCTCCAGCGCCCCCGCATCCAATGCCACCTCGCGGGCGAAGTGCGCACCGGGGTCGCTGCGCAGGCTGCGCCAGCCCTTCACCGCCTCCTTCCAGGCCGCGCCGGCGGGCGCGCCGGGACGCCCGGACAACCAGGCGAAGGTCGTGTCGTCCGGCGCCACCAGGCCGCAGCGTGCGCCGGCCTCGATGCTCATGTTGCACAGCGTCAGCCGGCCCTCGACCGACAGTGCCTCGACGGCGGCGCCGGCGTATTCGATGGCGTGGCCCTGCGCGCCATTGGCGCCGACGGTGGCGATCATCGCAAGTGCCATGTCCTTGGCGCCGACGCCCGGGCCGGTGCGGCCGTCGAAGCGGACGCGCATCTGTGCCGGCCGGCTCTGCCAGAGGCACTGGGTGGCCAGCACATGCGCCACCTCACTGGCGCCGATGCCGAAGGCGATGGCGCCCAGCGCACCATGCGTCGAGGTGTGGCTGTCGCCGCAGACCACGGTCATGCCAGGCAGCGTCAGTCCCTGCTCCGGGCCGACCACATGCACGATGCCCTGGCGGGGATCGCCTAGGCCAGCGGCGGCAATGCCGTGCGCTGCCATGTTGCGGTCGAAGACCTCGATCAGCCGGCCCATCTCCGGGTCGGGCGGCACGGCGCGGCCGGCAATGGGCCCGGGACGGGTCTGCGCATAGTGGTCGGCGACGCCGAAGGTCAGGTCCGGCCGGCGCACCGGGCGGCCCTCGGCGGCAAGCGCATTGAAGGCGTGAAAGCTGCCCTCGTGGCAGTAGTGCCGGTCGATGTAGAGCAGGTCGATGCCCTCAGGGCGGGGCTGCACCACGTGGCTGGCCCAGATTTTCTCGAACAGGGTGCGGGGGCTCATGCGGATTCGCTCCTTGCTTCGTCGCGCCTCGCCGAAGGTGTCGCGCCTGCCCGGGCGCCGCGCCGCCGCAACAGCGGATAGAGCAGCGAAGCCGCCAGCAGCAGCAGGATGACCATGGCGATGGGACGGGTGAGGATGAAGGCTGGATCGCCGCCGGAGAGCTGGATGGAGCGCAGCAGCTCTGCCTCCGCCGCTGGCCCCAGCAGCAGGCCGATGACCACGGCGGCGACCGGATAGCCGTTCTGCCGCATCCAGTAGCCGAGCCCCGCGCAAGCCACCATGGTGATCGGCCCAACCATGGTGCCGGTGATCGAGTAGCAGCCGAGCAGCGCTAGCACGAGTACCGCGGGCACCAGGAAGCGCACGGGAATGCGCACCAGCGCGGCGGCGCCGAACAGGAACACTGTGCCGATGCCGAGCAGCAGCACAACCTGCGCCAGATTGCCGAGAATGATGGCGTAGACGATGTCCTTGTTCTCGGTGATGAAGCGCGGCCCGCCGGTGACGTTGTGCATGGCGAAGGCGCCGAGCATCACCGCGGTGGCGCTGCCGCCAGGTATGCCGAGCGCCAGCAGCGTCGCCATCGAACCGCCCTCGGAACTGCTGTTGGCGGATTCCGAGGCGACCACACCGCGCGGCTCGCCGCGGCCGTAGCGCGCGGGATCGCGCGCGCGGCGCTTGGTCTCGGCATAGGAGAGCAGGTTGGCCACCGCCGCGCCGACGCCGGGAATGGCGCCGATGCCGACGCCGATCAGGGAGCCGCGCAGCAGCGTGCCGGGATGGGCGAAGGCTTCCCGCAGCCCGTGCAGGATGGCGCCAAACTGAGGGCGGCGATGCGCTGCATCGGCCACCAGGAAGTCGTTGCGCATCAGCCGGAACATCTCGGAGGCGGCAAAGAAGCCGATCAGCGCCGGGATGCGCGGGATGCCGTCGAGCAGCGCCAGCAGGCCGAGCGTGCCACGCATGTCGCCGCGCGCGCTCATGCCGATCATGCCGATGACCACGCCGAGGATGCCTGCCAGCAACCCTTTGGCAAAGGAGCCCTCGTTCAGCACGGCGATCAGCGTCAGTCCCCAGGCGGCGAGGGCAAACATTTCCAGCGGGCCGAGCAGCAGAACCGCCTCGGCGATCGGGTCCACCAGCAGCAGCAGCAGCACGTAGCCCAGCGCCGCTCCGAAGCAGGAGGCGGCCAGCGCCAGGCCCAGCGCGCGGCTGTGGTGGCCCTGGCGCGCCATGGGGTAGCCGTCGAAGGTGGTGGCCACCGCGGCGGAGGTGCCGGGCACGTTCATCAGCACTGCCGGCACCGCGCCACCGAAGCCGCCGCCGGTGAAGACCGAGGTGAGGAACATGATCGCCGGCAGGAAATCCATGCTCATGGTGAGCGGCAGGAAGACCGCCATGGCGATCGGCGCGGAAAGCCCGGGAATGGCCCCGAAAACCAGCCCGATCAGCAGGCCCGGCGGTACGACGACCCAGGGCCACCAGTCGGAGAGCAGCAGGCTGGTAGCTTGTGCGAGCGCGGCGAAGTCGATCATGGCAGCCGCAGCACCAGGGTTTCAAGCGGGAAGGGCAGGATGGCCTGCAGCCCCAGCACCGCGAATACGGTGAAGGGCAGCGCATAGCCGACGAGCACCAGCGGCCGCCGCTCGCCGAGCAGCCAGGTGGCGGAGATCAGGAAGAGCAGCACGCCGACGTCAAAGCCGACCTCCTCCATCAGCAGCACGAGGCCGGCGAGCAGCGCCAGCATGGCCAGCACCGGGCCGAGCGGCGCGGGTTCCGCCGCATCCGGCTCCGGCCCGTGCCAGGCACGTACCGCCAGGATGGTGCAGGTGATGAAGGCAAGCGCCGCGGCAGGCGCCACCATCACCAAGTTCTCCAGGGTGAAGGAGGCGCGCGCGGCATCCGCGGCGAACCAGGCCACAAAGGTAGCGATGGCCAGTGGTAGGGCCACACGGAGGAAGCGGGATCGCTGTGCGGGGGGCGCAGGTATGATCACGGCCTCAGCCCCGCTTCGGGGCATAGGCAGCCAATGTCTCGAAGGCCTCGTTCGCGATCTTGGTCGAGCGTTCCGGGCCGTACCACTGCGTCGGGATGCCGGCTTTCGCCATCGCTTCCTGATAGTCCGCCCGGCGCACCGTGCGGTGATAGGCTTCGACGAATTTCTTTTGCAGTTCGGGATGCTTCTTGGAGAAGCTGCTCTGCGCGATCAGCGAAACGGCGTAGTTGCTGACCAGCGGCATGGTGAAGCCATAGGCATCCTTCAGCGTCTGGTTGATTAGCGGCGCCGGCCAGTCGGAGGAGGGCTCGTCGTCCACCACCGCCAGGGCGCGCACGCGATCCTGCACGCCCAAAGTACTCTTGGCGGCAACGATAGTCATGTTGACATGACCGCCGGCCACCGCCGTGCGCACCGGCGCGCCGCCGTCATAGGTGACGTAGCGCAGCGCGTCGCGCGGCAGGCCAAGCTTGTCGAGCAGGATGAAGTGCTGGATGTAGGCGCCGCTGCCTGCCATCACCGCGCTGGAGATCGTGCCGGGCTTTTCCTTCACCGCGGTAATCAGCTCCGGCAATGTCTTGTAGGGGCTGTCCTTCGGCACGACCAGCACGGCGTAGTCGTTCCACTGGATGTTCAGAATGCTGAACTGGTCCCACTTGATCGGCGCGTCAAAGCGCAGGATCGCGTTGGCCAAGAAGGGGATGCACTGCATCACCAGGAAGGCGGAGCCGTCGTCGCGCTGCTGCGTGAACCAGGCCGCGCCGGCCGCGCCTGAGGCGCCAGGGCGGTTTACCACGCTGATGCTGGTGCTGCCCAGTTCCTCCGGCATGTACTGTGCAAGGCCGCGCGCCATGGTGTCGGCGCTGCCGCCGGCGTTGAACGGCACAACGAACTGGATGCGCTTGGGGCCGTCCCAGGCCGGCGTCTGCGCCCGCGCCAGCAGCGGCGCCGACAGGCCGGCGGCCGCGGCGGTCAGGACATGGCGGCGCCTGATGGCCATCGCTCTTCCTCCTCTTGGGCCGTCCCGGTGCATTGCCGGGCGGTTGCTTCACTTGGACGCGGGGCAGCTTCCT
>Ga0182739_1003596_pt1 | contig 13401 bp, 6 predicted proteins | sample eDN5th30CBELigBY_FD_128873 | JGI IMG/M metagenome (GOLD analysis project Ga0182739, IMG submission 128873) | Enriched backyard soil microbial communities from Emeryville, California, USA - eDNA 5th pass 30_C BE-Lig BY (version 2) (version 2) | ecosystem: Environmental > Terrestrial > Soil >... | reverse complement strand
GAACTCATGTCGAGGGCGGAGTGCCGGGAGACCACTTGCCGGACGGGGTTCCAAGATATCCAGAACCCGCCAGTCCGCCGTCTCGTGCGACGCCCGGCGGACCACCGATAAACCACCGATTCTTGTAACCGCCATCGCAGCACCGTTCACCATTCACCATGAACGGTGACGGCGGCCCACATGCGCCTCCTGTCTTATTGCTCCCTCACGCAAAACGGAGCTATCCTTCTGATTGAACGGGAGCATCTAATTCGCCATTAGATGTATTATATGCAGGTTTTTCGTGTTCTCTGAATCAAAGGGTATTACTGCCGATGTGGCTGAAAGCAGAGATGCTGGGCCACGAGCAGGCCAGATAGTGGCTCAGTCGAAGCGACTGTCCTGTGTTGGTCCGACCGCACCTATGTCGTTGCTTAGCGATTCTACTTTGCATTCGTGGTTTTCGAACCTCTCTGGCGACGAGCAGTCTCTACTTCGCGCGGGGCTCAAGTTACATGGCGGCGGCCCGCATCAATCCAAGACTATGATGCTTGGCGACCTCGCCACCGTCCTTGCCGCTCAGATGGAGCGGAAGCCGGTCGAGGCCATCGTAGGCGAGAACCTACTAGGCAAGCCCAGCGCCCCCGCCCGCGAGGTGGCAGCCGACCGGCTCGCCAAGCTCTACGGTCTCGGTGACGCGCCGCCGCCGATCAGTCTGGCTCTATTCAGCCTTTGGCGACGTGATCTGCCGGGACGCCCGCTGCTGGCACTGCTGTGCGCACTAGCCCGCGACCCTACCTTCCGCGACGGGGCCGACCCGGTGTTGGATGCTGCACCGGGGGCTCAGGTCCGTTCTCCCGCATTTGCCGCAGCCTATGAAGCGCGTCATCCCGGACGCTTCGGTCCGAAGATGACAGCTTCCCTCGCCCGGAACGCGGCGTCGTCGTGGACGCAGGCTGGCTACCTGTCAGGCGCCGTGCGCAAGACGCGAGTCCGTGTCAAGCCGACGCCGACCACCGCCGCCTATGCCGCGCTGCTGGCCCGCCTCTGCGGGTTTGGGGGCGCCCGCCTGCTTGGAAGTCGCTGGCTTGACGTTCTCGACTGCCCTACCGAGGAACGTCTCGGACTGCTCCGACAGGCAGAAGGCTTGGGGCTGGCGCGCGTGCGCAGTGCGGGGGACGTGTTGGAAATCGAGGTCCGCCGACCGATGGCGGACGCATTGGGAGTCCCCGAACTTGTCAGCGGTTGACGACCTCCTAGCCGCCTTCGGCGAGCGGCTGCGGGTGCCTTGGCGGCCGGACGAACCCGCCCTTGGCCGCGTGTGGATGCTGTGGTATGCCAAGGAGCACGAGCGTCGGGTCCGAGGTCGGATCGGTGAGTTCCGCCTCGCCGCGCTGAACGCGGGCAAGGGATGGCACGAACTCGACCTCGCGCCGCTGTTCGGCCAGTGGGTTGTGTCGCAGCCGTGGTTCGAGCGTGCCGCGCGCCGACCGGCCACGCTCTCGACGGTGATCGGGCAGTTTGAGGCGGCCGTCGCCGACCGTGTCCACCATGCCCTGACCGCCTGCGGGCCGAACGACATTCTCGCCTTGACCGGCGTGGCGTCCCTGTTCGGGCTGATCCGGGCACAGGACCTCGTTCGCAGGATCACCGACTCCACGCAGGTGCCCGGCCGGTTGCTGCTGACCTTTCCCGGTGTCCATCGCGACGGCATCTACCGGATGCTCGATGCGCGCGATGGTTACAATTACCTCGCCGTCCCAATCCCTTCCGTCGATGTGGTCTGACCTATGACGCTGAATCGCGACGTGCTTGCGCGTGACCCCTCGTCCTTTGCCCTCGCGGATGGCGGCGTGGCGAAGGTGTCCTTTCCGCCTTCGCCAGACGAGATTCCCGTGCTGCGGGAACAGTTGAGTATGTTCGTCTGCGAGGGCGCCTACGCCGACGCGCTACGAAGGATTCTCGAAGGCTACCTCGCGGTTGCTGGGGGCAAGACCGACACGCCAGCGGCATGGGTCAGCGGCTTTTACGGGTCCGGCAAGAGCCTATTGGCAGCGATGCTCGGGGCGCTCTGGACCGACTTCCGCTTCTCGGACGGCGCGTCAGCGGAAGGCTTGATCCATGATATCCCCGACGACCTACGCGCCGCCCTGAAGGAACTGCGGACCAAGGCGAAGCGGTTCGGCGCGGACCTCGTCGTCGGCGGCACCACGCTGGGACGCGGCGCCGGGGACCCAGTGAAGGCGGTGTTCAGCGTCATAATGCGGGCGGCCGGACTGCCTGCGACCTCGGACCTGCGCCCGATGCTGTTCGCCCTGTGGCTTGCCGAACAGGGCGTGCTTGATGCCGTGCGCGCATCCCTCGGCGATGCCTTTCCCACTGCCCTCGAAGCATTCCTACTGGACGAACGTATCGCGAAAGCCACCTTGGCCGCGAAGCCGTCGCTGGCTCCCGATCCGGACACGCTGATGGATCGGTTGAACAACCTGTTTGCCAACGAGCCCGAGCCGACCCCCGATCTGCTGATCGAGAAGGCGCGGCAGGCATTGACGCTGGGCGGCCGAGACATCCCGCTGACGCTGATCATTCTTGATGAGGTTCAGCAGTTCCTCCGGGAAGACTCGGACCGGAGCCTGACCATCCAATTAATCGCCGAGGGCTTGGCCGCGAAGTTCAAGGGCCGGGTCCTGTTGGTCTGCACGGGCCAGTCGGCGCTCGGCGACATCCCGTATTTGGAAAAGCTGCTCGGCCGCTTTCCAATGCGCCATCCGCTCGGCTCGGCCGACATCAACAGCGTCGTGCGCAAGACGATACTCCGTAAGAATGACACCGCCCGGCCGCAGGTCGAGGCGATGCTGAACGCGCGATCCGGAGAAATCGACAAGCACCTACAAGGTTCCATCCTCAAGCGCACGGAAGCCGACCGCAAGGAAGCGGTTGCCGACTGGCCCCTGCTCTCGACCCGGCGCAAGCTATGGGAGCGGGTTATGCAGGAGTTGGACCGGTCGGGGCTGGGCGCCACCCTTCGGAGTCAGCTTCGACTGACCCTCGACGCCGTGCGGCAATATGGCCCCCACGAACTGGGCGTTGCCGTGCCCGGCGATTTCCTGCTTGAGACATTCGGCGCCGAGGCGCTATCGCGTCAACTTATCGGCCGCGAATTTTTCGACAAAGTCGAAACGCTGCGTGACGAGGCTGGCGACGGCCCCCTGAAGGCACGCATCCTGCTGGTCGTCTATATGCTGGCGAAGATCGCGGGCGATTCTGAGACGCATGGTGTGCGCGCAACGCCCGAGATCATTGCCGACCTGCTGATCGAAAACCTCAGTGATGCCGCCGCGCTGCGCGCCAAGATTCCCCAACTGCTCGCAACGCTGCGCGCCGAGGGCCACCTAATCGATGTCGGCGATGAGTGGCGCCTTCAGAGCAAGGAAAGTGCTGAATGGCAGGCGGCCTATAACAAGGCGCACGCTGAGGAAGCAGGCGATGTGAACGGCATCGCACGTTACCGCCAGCAACTCCTCGAAACCATGCTGGACACGGCCTTGTCTAATGCGGGGCAGGTCGTGCAGGGCGCGTCCAAGACCGCCCGCAAGATCGAGCGCGTTTATGGGGATGCGAAGCCCTCGGGCTCCGGCCTCGTGCTGCGGTTCTGGAACGGCTGGGAGCACGGCGCCGCGACTTTGAACGACATCAAGGCGGCTGATGTTGCAAAGGACGCCACGCTGCACATGATGGTCCCCGCCCACCGGAGCAAGGACCTCTCCGAAGCCATCGTAACCTTGCGCGCGGTGCCGGTGGTGATGCAACGGCAGGGTGTGCCCAGCACCGATGGCGGCAAGGAGGCCAAAGCCGCCATGCAGGCGCGGCTTGACCGGGCACAACTGACGGCGAACGAAATCCTCGCCGAGGCAGTGGCCGACGCCAAGGTGTTGATCGCAGGCGGGCGCGAAATCGGTATCGGGCAGTCGCGCGCCGACGCGGTGAAGGACGCTGCCCAGCAGGTGCTCGACCGCCTCTATCCTGATTTTGCGACGGCCGATCACGCGGGATGGGATCGGGTGGTGACGAAGGCGAAGGCCCGCCAGCCGGATGCCATCAAGGAGGTTGGACATCAGGGCGAGCCGCAGGATCACACTGTGTGTAAGGCGCTGCTGCGCGCCCTCGGAAGCGGTAAGCGTGGCTCCGACCTGCGGACGCTGTTCGGCGCCCCGCCCTACGGGTGGCCGCGCGAGGCGGTCGATGGCGGGTTGCGCGTGCTCGCCCTTGCCGGGCAAGTGAAAGTAGCCGATGCGAACCATAAGCCTGCCGATCTGGCTGCCCTGAACGACACCCAACTCGGCACCTGCCAGTTCACTGCCGAGAGCCGACCGCCAACGATGAAGGAGAAGCTCGCCCTACGCGGACTCGGCGCGGCGCTCGGGATTAAAATCGCGGCCGGTGAGGAACTCGTTCACCTTCGGGCCATCGTGGATGCTTTGGAGGCGCTGGCTCGCGAGGCCGGGGGCGAGCCACCGTCGCCGCCACCGCCAAGCGTGCCGGGACAGGCAGCCTATCATGCCGCGTCTGGTAACGACCTGCTGGCGGAACTGGCTGCCCGTGCGGCCGAACTGGGAACGCTGATTCCGCAATGGCAGGCTGCCCGGAAGGTCCGGGCGGAGCGCCTGCGCGACTGGACCCTTGCGACCGCACTCATCCGCCTTGGCGCCAAGAGCCACGCGGCCGAGACCGATGCGATCCGTGCCAACCGGAGCTTACTGGACGAGACGAACCCGGTGGCCGCTCTCGTCGCCGCTGCGGCGGAGACGCTCCGCGCCGAGGCCCACGCCGCATTCAAGGTTTGGCAGGAGGCGTGGGCGGAAGGGGAAGCTCGGCTGAAAGCCGACGCGGCGTGGAACAAGATCGACGAGACGAAGCGGCACGAGTTGCGGCAGGAACACCGGCTCCTGCCGGTCCCGGAACCGGACCTCAGTGCGCCCGAGAAGATCGTCGAAAGCCTCAACGGGCGCGGGCTCGGCCAGTGGCGCGATATGGCCGCCGCGCACCCGGCGCGGATTGAGGAAGCCCTCTGCGACGCGGCCGTCGAACTGGAACCAAAGATGCAGATGGTGTCGATCCCTCGCCCCGTCCTCAAAACAGGCGACGATCTCACGACGTGGCTAGACAATCTCCGCGCAGAGATTGAGCCCCGTCTGCTTGCTGGCCCCGTTCTACCGACCGCGTGACCGTTATGCCCTTTCTCAACAAGACCCTCCGCCGCCAACTCGCCACCGCCATCCAAGAGGCTCGACTGGTCGCCGAGGAAGGCGCGGCCGATGCCGTTCGCCGTCTTGGGGTGATGGATGAGGTCGCGCCCGCCTATCTCCGTGAGGAGGACCGCGAGCTACGCCGCAAGCTGCGTGCTCATGCTCGCAGCCTCGGAGACAACTGGGATGGAAAGGTCCTGACCTCAGTCGCTCGCCTCGTGGAGACAACGGCGTTCGAGCACTGGCACCGGATGTTGTTCGGCCGCTTCCTCGTGGAGCGCGGGCTTCTAGTTCATCCCGAGCTTGGCGTTGCCATCGCGCGCGAGGAACTGGGAGAGTTGGCCGCAGAGGAAGGGCTGCCGGACGAATGGGCGCTGGTGGAGCGCATCGCCGCCCCGGCGCTGCCCGCCGTGTTCAAGCCGGAGGACCCGGTGCTCGCCATGACGGTCGCGCCGGAGTTCTCGAAGCAGTTGCGCGACATCGTGGTCAGCTTGCCGACCGAGGTGTTCACGGCGGATGATTCGCTCGGGTGGACCTACCAGTTCTGGCGGGCGGCCGAGAAAGACGCGGTGAACAAGTCCGGCGTCAAGATCGGCTCGCACGAACTACCCGCCGTGACGCAGTTGTTCACCGAGAGCTACATGGTGCAGTTCCTCCTGCACAACACGCTTGGGGCGTGGTGGGCAGGGAAGGTGCTGGCAGCAGACCCCACGCTCGCATCCGATGCCGAGGACGAGGACACTCTCCGGGCGGCGTGCTCACTGCCGGGCGTCACGTGGGACTATCTTCGCTTCGTCCGCGAGGGGGAGGCACAGGACGGGCCGTGGCGCCCGGCGGCGGGAACCTTCGCCGGTTGGCCGACGCGGGCGGCCGAGATCACCTTCTGCGATCCGTGCTGCGGATCGGGCCACTTTCTGACGGAGGGGTTCGCCATCCTTGTTGCTTTGCGGCAACGGGAGGAAGGGCTACCGCCCGCTGATGCCGTGCAGGCGGTGTTGCGGGACAACTTGCACGGGCTGGAACTCGACGGCCGTTGCGTCCAGATCGCCGCCTTCAGCGTGGCCTTGGTTGCGTGGAAGCTGGCAGGCGAGCCGATTGCACTGCCCGCCCCGCAGGTCGCGTGGGTCGGCGCTCCGCCCCCGATGTCCAGAGCCGAGATGGCGGCTCTCGGGAACGGTGATCTGGGTTTGCGCCACGCTTTGGAGGCACTGCATGACCAGTTTGCGGAAGCGCCCGTTCTCGGCAGCTTGATGGAGGTGGGTGCTCGGAATCTGTTCGACGCCGATCTTCGTGAGCGTGGTGAAGCGGCATTTGCAAAGCTGCGACGCGCAGAGCCAGAACGAGCGGAAGGCGCGGTCGCCGCGCGTGGTTTGCTTGATGCCGCTAACATCCTCGGCCATCGCTATGTCTTGGTCGGAACTAACGTCCCATTCCTCGGCAGAGGCAAACACGACGATAAACTTGCTAGCTATCTGAGCGAGAGGATGCCTGAAGCAAAAGCAGACCTCGCTCTTGCCATGCTGAAAAGAATAGCGTCGTTAGCTGATACCGTTGGTTCCGTCACGCCGCAGGCTTGGCTAACACAAACCTCTTACTCAGACTTCCGCGATTTCATGCGTAGGCAGGTTAGTTGGCGTTTGCTTGTTAGGCTTGGAGAACATGGGTTTGCTAGCCCTGCCGCTGCTGGGGCATTTGCAACTCTGTTTATCTACTCGTCCGGCCGCACGCAAATGGCGCCAACGTTCCGATTCTGCGACGCGAGCGAAGCGAAGAGCCCGGACTCCAAAGCGAAGCTCGTTCGTGAAGGAGCGATTTCGCAATGCGACCTAGACAATAACTTCGATGCAAGCTCGGGAGCATTTGAGCCTTTCCAGCAGGGCGCTTACCTTCGCCGCCTTTCAGAACTTGCCACGTCGTCTCACGGTCTGGGAACGTTCGATGCAGAGCGATTTGTAGAGTATTTTTGGGAGCAGCCTGCGTTAGGGGAGGTTTGGAAGTTACAACAAACAACTCCTGACGGCACTTCAATGTTTTCAGGCTGCACGGAGATTCTGCGGTGGGAGAACGGCCGAGGGAGCCTCCATCGGATGATGGAGGATAAAAAATCCGAAGGATACAGCAGTGGGAAATGGAAAGCAGGAACCTCCTGCTGGGGTAAACGTGGAATCCTAATTAGTTTGATGAGGAAACTGCCCGCCACACTGTATCTGGGTGAGTCTTTCGATCCGAACGCCGCTGCTGTCATTCCGAAACACGAGCGTGACCTTTCGGCTCTGTGGTGCTTCTGCGAAAGTGGCGAACATCACCGAGAGGTCAGAAAGGTCCATCAGGCGATCTATGTGCCACCTCACACGTTCTTGGGCACGTCGGTTGACATAGAGGAATTCAGGAAGGTTGCTGCCACTCGCTTTCCGAATGGACTTCCTGACCCTTATTCCGACGACCCAAAGCAATGGATTTTTCACGGACACCCAAGCTTCAGCGGAAAGGGCACCGAACTCCATGTGGCTCTCGCCCGCCTAGCAGGCTACCGGTGGCCTATAGAGATCGGCGCCAACATTTGTGTTGATGTGCTGGCACAGGACCGAGCTTCGGCTGCGGGAGCCCTGCCGGGCGCAGATGCGGATGGATTGCTCCCATTTCATGCCAATGGAGCGGACCGAACGCTTGCTGACCGCCTACGCGCGTTATTGGGTGCTGCTTACGGCGCACCGTTGACACCGGCTCGGGAAGCGGAGCTTGTGCGCACCGCAGATGCGAAGCTCGACAAGAAGGAAAGCCGCGATGTGAGCTTGGAAGGCTGGCTTCGCGACCGGGCCTTCCGCCAGCACTGCGCGCTGTTCCAGAACCGGCCCTTTCTCTGGCACGTGTGGGACGGCCTCAAGGACGGCTTCTCGGCCTTCTTGCACTACCATCGTCTCGACCGTGCCGCGTTGGAGAAGCTCACCTACACGTTGCTGGGCGACTGGATTGCCCGCGCCAAGGCGGAAGGCAACACGGCGCGCGAGGAACGCGCCCGGCAACTTCAACAAAATCTGGTGTCGATCATCGAGGGCGAGACACCGTTCGATATCTTCGTCCGTTGGAAGCCGCTGGCGGCGCAGCCCGTGGGATGGATGCCCGATCTCGACGATGGCGTTCGCCTCAACATCCGCCCCTTCATGACGGCTGGCATCCTTCGGGAGCAGCCGAAGGGCATCGCATGGGGCAAGGACCGGGGCGCGGATGTCGCATCCGCGCCGTGGCACTACCTCGGTCCAAAGTTTGGCGGCAAGAAGGGTGACCGGATCAACGATCACCACCTCACGCTGGCCGAGAAGCGAGACGCCCAGACGGGAAAGAGCAAGACCCACGCGACGTGATTTAGGAGAGCGGGAATGGCCGCAGGCAGAATCAACCCGGCCCCGTTGACGTGACGGGCGCTACGGTCGGCGGCAGCAAGCGGCGGATGGCGCGGGTGGCGTTGCCGACCCTGTGCCGCGATACCGCACCACAGCAGGACAAGACGGCGTGACTACCCCCCTCGACGCACTCGCGGACGCCCTGAAGGCCGCCGCCGCCCACAATCCGGCTGCCGAGGCAGCGCCGGACGCCATCGTCTGGTGCGATGCCACGGGCGACTTCGCGTCGATCCTACCGGCTCTGCGGGGCCGCCTGCCGGGCCTGTTGACCTTCGGCGGTTACGACATCGCGACACGCACAGGTCCGGCGCTATGGCTGCGTGCCGCCACTGTGCGGCAGGTGCCCGGCGTGGAATGGCCGGTGGGGGAGCCGCCCATCATCTACCTGCCGGGCCACGCGCGCGACGTGCTGCGCGGCGCCGAGGACTGCCCGCCCGAGCTTGCGCCCTTGGTCTGGTTCGCCGTCTCGGGGGTGTTCTTCGGTCAGCCGAAACAGGCGCGGGATTGGACGCTGCGCGGCTTTCTTGCGGCGCAGGGCAGTCTGGTCGGCCTCGATCTGCCGGAGGACGCGGCAACCCGCTCGGCCCTGTTGCGGGCCGCTCCCCGCCTGTTCGCCGAGCCCATCGCGTCGCTGAAGGGCAAGCGGTGGGACGCGGCGGCGCTCGACGGGCTGCTGGTCGAGAACCCCGTTGCCGACATGCTGGCGTGGATCGACGGCGCGCTGACCCGCGAGGCCGACCCTGTCCGATTCGACGCCTTCGCCGGGCTCGCCACGAAGCAGTTCGGCGGCTTCGACCCCCGCAAGAAAACCCGACAGGACGCCGCTGCGCGGCTTGTCAGCAAGGAGAAGGCGTGGGGCAAGGTCTGGGATCGCTTCGCCGAGGCGAACACTGGCTACAACGAGGTGGTCCGCCTGCTGGGCTTCGAGGAGCCGCAAGGCGACCTTCTCTCGGTGCCGGACGCTTATCCCGCCGAGAACACGCGCCGAGAGAAGGCGCTGCGAGCGGCGCTGCTCGCCCTCGACGGCAAGGCGGCCTCGGCAGCGGCGAAGGCGATCCGCGATCTGGAAATCAGCCACGGTTGGCGGCGGGATACCGTCTGGGGCAAGCGAGGTGAGGCCCGGCTCGCCTTCGTGCTGGCGCATCTCGCCGTGATCGCGGATGCGGGCCTGTTGCCAGCGCACGACAGCACGGTGATGGCCGACACCTATGCCACGACCGGCTGGAAGGTGGATGTGGCGGCGATGGCGGCGCTCGATCTGGCCCGCAACGGAGAAGATCGGGATGCGGTGATCGCGGCCCTGCGGGCGCTCTATCTGCCGTGGGTGGACGAGAACGCCACTGCCATGCAGGCCCTCGCCTTGGCGGACAAGGTTCCCTTCGCCCGGCCTGAGCAGGTCGCCGTCCCCACGGCCAGCACCGCATGGCTGTTCGTGGATGGCTTACGCATGGACCTCGCGCATGGCCTCGCCGAACGGTTGCAGACAGCAGGGGCGGCGGTGACGCTAGGGTGGCGCTGGTCAGGCTTCCCCACGATCACGGCGACCTGCAAGGCTCTGGCCTCCCCTGCGGCGGGTTTGCTGGCCGCCGGTCCCGTCGAGGACCTGCTGCCGACATTCGGTGGCAAGGGCGCGAACAAGCCGGTGCTGGTGAAAGCCATCGAGGCGGCAGGCTGGTCGTGCGCCGAAACCTTGATCGGCGATGCACCGATCTGGTGCGAGGCGGGCTCCTTCGATGAGGAAGGACATGCGCTCGGGGCGAAGCTCGCTGCGCAGGTCAAGGACGGGATTGAGGAGATCGCCGGAGTCGTCCTGCGGCTGGCGAAGGCGGGGCGTCGCGTGCGGATCGTCACCGATCACGGCTGGTTGCTGATGCCGGGCGGGCTCCCTCATGCCGCGCTTCCGGCCGGGCTTGTGGTGCCGTCCGGCAAGGCGAACCGGGTCGCCACCCTGAAGGAAGGGGCAGCAACGGTCTATGCCCGGTTGCCATGGAGTTGGGACGAGGCCGTCCACCTGACCACGCCGCCCGGCGCGCGCACGTTCTTCAACGGGACCGAATACGCCCACGGCGGCGTCAGCCCGCAGGAATGCGTGCTGCCGATCATTGATGTCGCGCTTGCAAACGCGGCGCCGCCGGTCGCCCTCTCCGTAAAATGGCGCAACCTCATGGTGAAGGTGCGTGTGGAAGGGGGCGCTGGGCTGATGGCCGATGTGCGCTTGGGGGCGGATACCTCCGGCGTCAGTGCGTTGATCAAGGGGCCGAAGGCGCTCGACGACGCGGGCGAGGCCAACCTCGGCGTGGACGGCGACCACGAAGGACAGACCGTCTGCGTGGTAGTCTACCGCCCCGAGACGCCGCACGACATCGCGGCGAAGCTGGTGACGAAGGCTGGGGGTTGATCCGTGGAACTGGACGAACTCGACCGCAAGGCAACGGAAGCCTTTCCCGGCCATATGGTGCGCAAGGACTTGGTGCGGCAGTTCCGAGGGCAGTTCCCGGTGCCGACCTACGTGGTCGAGTTCATGCTGGGCCGCTACTGCGCCAGCACTGACCCGGCTGAGATCGCCGAGGGGGTCGAGATGGTGCAGGACCAGCTATCGGCCCGCACCATCCGCGCGGGGGAGGAGGAACTGTTCAAGGCCCGAGCCCGCGAGAAGGGCTCGGTGCGGGTGATCGACATCATCACCGCCCGTCTCGATTCCAAGAGCGACAGCTACCTCGCCACTTTGCCGAGCTTACGGCTCACGGATGTGCGGATCGGTGACAAGTTGGTCAGCGAGCACGAGCGGATGCTGACGGGCGGGTTCTATGCGGAGGTTGATCTCGGCTATGACCCGGCCATCGCGCAGGAGAAGGGTGGACGCCCCTTCGAGGTGCTGTCGCTGCGGGAAATCCAGCTATCGACGCGCGACATTCTGACCAAAATCGCCGAGGGCCGGAAGGCACTGTCCACGACGGAGTGGCGGGACCTCCTCCTGCGCAGCGTCGGGCTGGAACCGGCGATGCTGACCTCGCGTGCCCGCGATGTGGCACTGCTGCGCATGGTGCCGTTCGTGGAGCGGAACTACAACATGGTCGAACTTGGCCCGCGCGGCACTGGCAAGAGCCACTTGTTTCAGCAGGTTTCGCCCTACGCCCATCTCGTCAGCGGCGGCAAGGCGACCGTTGCCCGGATGTTCGTCAACATGGCGAACGGGCAGCGCGGCCTCGTGTGCCAGTATGACGTGGTGTGCTTCGACGAGGTATCCGGCGTGTCCTTTGACCAGAAGGACGGCGTCAACATCATGAAGGGCTACATGGAAAGCGGGGAGTTCTCCCGAGGACGCGAGAGCATCCGCGCTGAGGGCTCGGTCGTGATGGTCGGCAACTTCGACGTGGACGTGCAACACCAGCAGCGGGTTGGGCATCTTTTCGGCCCGCTGCCGCCGGAGATGCGCAACGACACGGCCTTCATGGACCGCATCCACTCCTACCTGCCGGGCTGGGACATCCCGAAGGTCAACAAAGCCCTGTTCACGAACCACTTTGGGATTGTGAGCGACGTGCTAGCCGAGTGCTTCTCCCGGCTTAGGTCGCAGTCCCGGATCAACACGATGCAGGGGCGGGTCCACTTCGGCGGCGCCTTGTCCGGCCGCGACACCAACGCGGTGAACAAGACCGTCTCCGGACTGCTCAAGCTGCTGTATCCCGACCCGGAGCAGCCTGTCCCCGACGAGGACCTCGAATGGGCCGTTCGGCTCGCCCTTGAAGTTCGCCGCCGGGTTAAGGAGCAGCAGAAGCGGATCGGCACGGCCGAGTTCCGCAACACCCAGTTCAGCTACTCCATGGGGCTGGACGGCGTGGAGAAGTTCGTCGCAACGCCGGAACTTCAGAGCGAGGACAGCATCGGCGCCGATCCGCTTCCGGCTGGTCAGGTCTGGGCCATCAGTCCGGGCGGTCAGGATGAAGGTGTCGGCCTCTATCGCTTGGAGGTCAACGAAGGGCCGGGTGGGGGCGTTCGCATCCTTAACCAATCGCCTCCGGCGCCGTTCAAAGAGAGCGTCAAGATCGCCGAGCAGAATCTCTACGCGCGAAGCCGCGAACTTGTCGGGGACCGCAATCCTAGAGAGCACGAGTTCACCGTCCAGCTTCGCTCATTTGACGCATCAAAGGCCGCTGGGCAGACGGGCCTTCCGGTGCTGCTGGCGCTTTCCTCGGCCCTGCTCGGCAGGCCGCTCAAGGGCGGCCTCGCCGTCGTGGGCGGCATCAATCTCGGCGGCTCCATGGAGCCTGTAGCGAACCCAGTCGATGTTGTTGAGCACGCGCTGTCGAAGGGAGCGTCAACCGTGCTGATGCCGATTTCATGCCGCCGTCCGCTGGTGGACCTATCCGATGACGTGGCGACCAAGGTGCAGGTGCTGTTTTACGCTGACGCGGCCGACGCGCTCAGGAAGGTCCTTCACGAGGGCTGACAAGGATAGCGGCGCACGTTGATCGGCTCGCGAGACCGGCGACACGCTGTCGCTGCGCCATGGGCATCGGCTGCTCATCCCATCGTTCCTTCGGCATAATTCTGTTTGGCAACCGTTTACCGCTGCGGAACAGAGATGTCGTCTTTGGGCCACGCCGGAGTGTATCAGACCCGGCGGTGTGCTCGGTGTTCGAGACCATTGGAGAATCGGTGGTTTATCGGTGGTCCGCCGGGCGTCGCACGAGACGGCGGACTGGCGGGTTCTGGATATCTTGGAACCCCGTCCGGCAAGTGGTCTCCCGGCACTCCGCCCTCGACATGAGTTC
>Ga0182739_1003593_pt1 | contig 13405 bp, 10 predicted proteins | sample eDN5th30CBELigBY_FD_128873 | JGI IMG/M metagenome (GOLD analysis project Ga0182739, IMG submission 128873) | Enriched backyard soil microbial communities from Emeryville, California, USA - eDNA 5th pass 30_C BE-Lig BY (version 2) (version 2) | ecosystem: Environmental > Terrestrial > Soil >... | reverse complement strand
GGCGGACGTTCCCGGCCCGCAACTGGACCTGGTGCAGGAGCATCTCTGGAAGCCGGTGCATCTGGCGATTCGCGTTCCGAAAACCCGCTGGGTCGTGTTGCGATATCCCACGCCCTCGATGGCCCAGGCGGCGCGCATGAGCAGCGAAGCCTTCGAAGATTTCTACTTCAACGTTTGCACGACGGACTACGCGGAAATGGCCCGGCGTCAGGAACCACTTCAGGCCCGGATGCTGGCTGCTGACCAGGTCCGCATCGTTGCACCGGAAACAGACCTGACGTTCTCCATTAAAGGGATTCCCGTTGTCACCTGTCACGGTCTGCGTAATATTCCCGATGGAGAAGTCTTCACCGCGCCGGTGCGGGACAGTCTCAACGGACACATCACCTATAACGCCGGTTCGCGGTACCAGGGAACGATCTTCGAACGCATTCACTTCGAATTTCGGAACGGCAAGATTATCGATGCCAGTTGCTCCGGGCAGACACAGCGGCTCAACGAAATCCTGGACTCGGACGAAGGCTCGCGTTACATCGGCGAATGGTCTCTGGGGTGTAACAACCGGATTCGACAGCCGATGCTCGACACCCTGTTCGACGAAAAAATCGGTGGCTCCTTGCATCTGACACCGGGAAATGCCTACGAAACTGCTGACAACGGCAACCGCAGTCGCGTCCACTGGGATCTGGTGCTCATCCAGACGGCGGAGTACGGCGGCGGCGAAGTCTGGTTCGACGGTGAACTGATCCGCAAAGACGGCTTCTTTCTCCCGGAAGACCTGCAACCACTCAACGAAGGGCTTTGAGCCACCGTCCCTGCCGGTGCCGGCTGGCAGAGCACTCATATCGGAACAACAGCGTTTCCTGATGGGCGAGAGTCTCTATCCTGGAGTTTTAAGGAGTGTCTCACGTGGCCCCTGATGAAAGAGCAGGGGATTCATGGATGAACGTGTTCGAACAATGACCAGACTGGCCTGAACGAGATCCGGTAACCGGCCTCGAATACCATCCAGCGCCCGATAGAAGCCTGCAGCCACCGTGTCAGGACGACGCACCATCCGGGCCATGGTCCACATCCCGATTGAATGCGCTACTCGTCATTGTCGAGCAGATGAGGGTTGTCAGCCGCGAACGGATGCAATGATTTCAGGGATTTCTCTGCCGGAAGGGTGTGCAGAAGTGCTTCCGCCATGCGAAAGTCTTCCTGTGTGGTGATCTTCATGTTCATCGCGGAGCATTCCACAATGGCGACCGGCTGGCCGAGTCGCTCGACCAGTTGTGCTTCATCGGTCGCGGTGAAGCCCGCCCGGCGCGCATAGGCATCCAGCAGCAACTGGCGTGCGAAAACCTGCGGCGTCTGTGCTCCCCAGAGTTGATCGCGGGGAATGGTTTCCATGATCGTTCCATGTTCCACGCGTTTGACCGTGCTGGAAATGGGGAAAGCGGGAATCGCGGCTCCGCTTTGAATGGCGGCGGAAAAGACAGCGTTGATCCATTGCGGGGTGATCAGCGGCCGGGCTGCGTCGTGAACCGCGACAAAGTCGATGTCGGCCCGAACACGGGCCAGCGCGTTCTGAACGGAGTCGGCCCGTTCTTTCCCTCCCGTTACCAGCTCCACGTTCATGAAAGCGAGATTGGGACGGAACTTTTCCTGGAACCAGTCCATGTCATCCGGCGAAACCACCACGATGGCCTGGGCCACGTCCTTGTGGTTCGTGAATGGTTCCAGCGAACGGACCCAGACCGGTCTCCCCTTCAATTCGATGAAGGGCTTTTTCCGGCGGGCCTCTCCAAACCGGGTGCTCTTTCCCGCTGCAGCCAGAATGACGGCAAATTTCGGCATGTCAGCCTCTTCGTTGCAAGCAGATCGAATTGCATCTTCCGGACGGTCACACGAGGACTCCGCTCCAGTGCCCTGTCACGGCTGGGTTGGGGAGTGCGTCATCGCAAAACGTCCTCCGTTGTCGGACTTGACGTGAAGACCCAGCCAATAAGATTGGGGTGGGCGAAGCCCTGGTCAGCCTGCTTTGATTCGATCTTCCAGTGTCTGCAAGACGTCCTGCATTGTCCAGGTTTCCGCGGCAATTCGAATCGAAGTACAGGCTTTGAGTTGTTCCGCGATTTTCTTTTCAGCGGACATGACGGTGCTGTGATTGCGACCACCGAAGTAGCTGCCGATTTCGCTGTAGGCGGACTGAGTCAGTTTGCGGGTCAGATACATGGCCAGCATGCGGGGTTGTGACCAGGTGCGTTTCCGGGACGAGGATCGCAGGACGTCCGCTTCGATTCCAAAGAATTCGCAGACAGCACTTTCGATATCGCTGACGCGGACCAGTCGCAGGCAATCCCGTTCCAGACGGCCCAGCAGTTGCCGGGCGGCGGAGACCGTGACTTTGTGACCGGTCATCTGTGACCAGGTGCCCAGCACATTGACGGCCCCTTCCAGTTCGCGGACATTCCCGGTGAAACGCCGTGCGACATGTTCCATCGCATCGGGAGTGAATTTCGCTTTCACCCGGACAGCATGCCGGCGAACGATTTCCAGACGCATCGTTTCATCGGGGCTTTCGATTCGTCCAACCAGTCCCGACAGGAACCGGCTGACAAGTTCTTCTGAGGTCCGCGTCAGCAACCGGGGATGTCGATTCGCTGTGACAGCAATCTGCCGGCCATGCTGTTCGAACTGTTTGATCGTATGCAGAAACTCTTCCTGAAATCCTTTCTTTCCATCCAGGAAGTCGATGTCGTCGACCAGCAGGATGTCGACGTTACGGAACTTGGCCCGGAAGCTGGGCAGGCTGCGACCAGCCAGTGCCTGAGTGAAATAGTTTCCGAACTGTTCGGCGGTGAGCAGCAGCACCTGCAGATGAGGATCGTCTTTGCGCATCCGCGCCCGGATGCCTTCGAGCAGATGGGTCTTGCCGTTACCGACTCCTCCATGCAGATACAAAGGAGAAACCGTTTCCGGTTCGGCGATGAACTGCTGGACGGCTGCCATCGGGAGCGCATTGGCTTCACCCACGACAAAGTCCTGCAACGAATACAGACGTTTGCTGCGTCCGTGGACATCGCGCTGGCCCGGTCCAGCAGCCGTACGCCGGCCGGCACTGGTCTGGACCGTGGCGGCGCGACGCCCCGGTCCGGATGCGGGAGCCGGAGGCGCGGTGGTCTCAGCAGGGGCCAGGGTGATTTCAGCGTCCACTTCGTACTGGAGGCTGACCTCCGGTCCGATAATGCTGGCAGCGATCTTCAGCAGTTCTGTTTCGAACTGCTTCTGAACCCATTTCACCATGTACGGACTGGCGACGGAGAGAATGAGCTGCGCTCCCGCCAGTTCAAGTCGCGTGGAATTTCCAAACCAGTTCTGGAATTTGCGCGCGCCCAGGCTCTGACGCAGAGTCTGCCGCAATATTTCGAGTCGTGCATCATCGTCATTACCGCCTGATGACAATACGGGCAGCATCTTGCAACCCTTCTGGCGCGCTTCGCCCGCACCGGAATCCGAACCTGGATCGGAAAGTGACAGGGGGAACTGCACTCCGTTGCCATTCCACAATGGCATCAGGAACGCGGCTCACGGGGAAGCGGCATGAAACTTAAGAAACGACACCGGGGACGGGCGGGCTTGTTCTGACGGAACGGGACTCCCCCTGGCACAGATCCACGGATTCCGGACTTGCCAGCCGGTTCTCACCGTCGGCAATCTCCAGAAATCCGTCGTCAATGGGGAGCGTTCCGCATTCGAATCAGAGACGAAACTCTGTCTGCCAGCGGGGGCGTTTCGGGAATGGAAAAGACACTCAACGGGGATGATCGTACCGGGACGAAAGTGTTAGTCAAACGTAAATGGATCATGAAGAGCAGCCTTTGAGGCATCCTGCATGCGATTGTCTTGCACAATCAACAATTGCGTCGACAGAGAAATTTTCGGGCTGTTGAGTGCATGTCGAAAAGATGTCGATGATCCGATTTCCGTCAACCTTTCTCGCATCCGACTCTCCGTCGGACACTCCGGGAAAACCTGCATTTTTCCCGGGAAATTTCCCGCATTCCACCATCGGGCAGGTTGCCGGATCTGCTGTTTGCGTGGGATCTGATCGGGACTGCTGGAATTCCTGAAGCTGCTCCCGGACTTTTCCAGGTTGGCGGGGCTGTTCCGATGAGCTGCGGCGAGATGGCATGCTTTAGGGAGAAGGAGGCGACACGTCTATCGAAAGCGCCGTGCCTGCCGGAGAGAGCGCGCAGACGACAAAAAACAACCCCGACACATGGTCGGGGTTGCGAATCTCTGATTTCCGTATGGCTGCATGAACCGATTTGTCATGCAATCAACCGCCAGGCGTCAAACCATTTCCTTCAGCTTCTTCAAAGCAGTGACTTTGACTTTCTTGCTGGCCTTCTTGGCAGCAATCATCATCTCTTCACCGGTCTGCGGATTCCGTCCCATGCGGGCCGGACGGGCTTTCACGGTCTTGATGGAGATTTTCATCAGGCCGGGCAAAGTGAAGACGCCGGGGCCTTTCTTGCCCAGGCTTTCCTCAATCAGTGCTTCCAGTTTATCCAGAACTTCCGAAACATCTTTCTTGGCAACGCCGGAACGCTCTGCCAGCTCATTCAAAATCTGCGTCTTCGTCAATGGCTTATCGGCCATCGTGGCTCCTTTCAAAATGGCATCTAATAAGAGGGGACGTTGATCAGCTGAAATGCAGGCTTAGTAGAGTCCCGGCGTTTCTGGTTGTCAATTATCCAAACCGGGGAAACTGCTCAAAAAGTCACAATTTTGGCGGAAATTGTGCGGTCCGAGCCATTCCACTCCCGGGATTCCTTGGATTTCGTCTGTCCGCCATGGCCGAGCCGTTTCAATTCGCAGCATTTCAGGCGGTGGGAAGCTGCCGGTTTACCCTGCTGGACCGCGACATGATCGAGAAAAATTCGATCTGCAAGCGAGGATTTTGGGAAACCGCGAGTCTCCTGGGATGCAGATAAAACAAACCGGCTGTCCCCGGAATCCTCCAATGTCTCCCGCAGCGGAGCAATTTTCTTTCCTGCCGCATCAGCCCGCGAGTTCCTGCCGCACCCGCTTGAGCAGTTCGAGCGTTTTGCGAATCCCGTCCACTTCGCTGAGACGGCTGCCTTCGTACTCGATTCCGACAAAGCTGTGATAACCAGCAGCGGTCACGATCTTGAGCATCTTGTGGAAGTCGGTCGCGGTCTCGTTCCCTTGATCGTCGAAGTCATGCGACTTGGCGCTGACCGCCATGGCGAATGGCATCAGTTCGCGAACTCCCTGATAACGATCATACATTTCCGTGGGGGAGACTTTGAAATTTCCGAAGTCCGGCAATGTCCCGCAATGCGGATGATTGACCGTTCGCATCACTTCAGACAACCATTTCCCATTCGAGGACAGGCCACCATGGTTCTCCACCAGAACGCGAAGATTGCGGGATTCCGCAAACTCCGCCAGATGCCGCAGGCCGTCTGCCGCAGATCGCACCTGCTCTTCCCAGGTTCCCTTGCTGCCGGCGTTCACGCGAATGGCATGACATCCCAGGAAGGCGGCAGCATCGATCCACTTCTTATGATTCTCGAAGGACTTCTTGCGACCCGCTTCATCGGGATCACCAACCATCCCTTCGCCATCCACCATGATCAGCACATTGCGAACGCCGGCATCCCGGGCCCGCTGATTCAACTCTCCAAGGTATTCTTTGTTCTCGGCCTTGTCCTTGAAGAACTGGTTCACATATTCCACAGCATCAATCCCGAATTCCCGCTGGGCGAATTCCGGGAACTCCAGATTGTTCAACTTGAGGTCTGACTTGCCGAAGAGCGCGCGATGCAGTGACCACTCCGCCAGCGAGATCTTGAACGGAGTCTTTTCGTCATTGGCGAATGCGGGTCTGGAAGAGACCGGCAAGATTCCCAGGGGCATGGCACTGAAGGCCACGGCTCCCAGCGTGCTGCGGCGAAGAAATTCACGTCGTGGCAGAACCATGGTTCGCATCTCCGGATCGAAAGTTTTCAGTGAAAGGGACGCCAGTCAAACGTCGGCCGGCAACATTGTGATGCCGGACCACTTTACCGACAATGAGCATTCAGCACGATCTGGCCGGCAGTATTTGTGATGAACAGTCCGGGAGGGACGAAAGACTGAAGCGGCGTCGGCGGACCGGACAACGGCAGTTTCACCCAGTCGGAAGACGCGGTCATCTCCGGCGTTTTGGGAATCAGCCAGAGATTCCGGTACAGGACCGGATTTCCGTGATCCTGCAATTTGGTGGGCAGCGGTTCCGGCCCTTCTTCCTGTCCAGCCCCGGTCTTGTTGGCAATGATCGCCCGGTCCTGCACCAGCACTCCATTCTGCCAGATCGTGATTCGCATGTCGGAGATCTTCCGGCCTTCGGCATCGAACTTCGGCATTGTGAAATCGATGTCATAAGTCTGCCAGGCGAGTGGAGGAAAGCACATGTTGACGTCGGGACGCCTGGTGCGATAGACCGCACCGCATTCGTTTTCCACTCCTTCACGGCCAAACGAATCCAGCACCTGAATTTCGTATCGACTCTGAAGATAAAACCCGCTGTTGCCTCGATCCTGTCCACGGCCTTCCGGCTTGAACGGCAACATGAATTCCGCATGCAACCGCATGTCTCCAAAAGCCTGAGCGGTTTGCGTCCCTTCCCGCAAGAGCCCTTCAGCGGTGATCCGGGGATTCACAAACTCGTCTGTCGGTTTTCCAGAGAAGAGAATGATTGCTCCTGGAGGAGGGAGGGCTCCCATGGTGGGGCTGACCCGGTGAACCTTGTGAAGCTCGCCGCTGCGCATGCCGTCACGGGAGAAAATGACTGCCTGTTTTCCGTCCACTTCGATCACGTAATCCGGACCGTTCAGGCGAACCAGGTCTCCGACAATGCTGCCGGTATATTCAAATCGCTGATGGTCGTGCCAACCTGCCCCCGGTAATCCATCATAATACTTGGTTGCAGCGAACTGGTCTTTTCCCAGTGCAATCACCTGCAACCCGACAGAGCGACTGCTGCGTTGCGAGCCAAGACTGCGCTGCCAGCCCCGGTATTCTCCCTGAAGCGCGTAATCACGTCCTGCCTCTTCCGGCGTCAGGTATGCTGGCGGCGGCGCGGGTTTCTGTTTCTTTTTCGGCTCCTGCTGCGCATGCACAGTTGTGGGCCAGCTACTGGCAAGCAGGCTGCAGATCAGAAAAGTGAACAAGCGGATGTCGGCAGTTATCGTGATCATCATGCGGCAGCCTGTCTGAAAGCATCAACGAGAATGATTGACGGTATCGCGCATTTTGGAGCGGTCGCAAGCGTGAACGGCGGGAAATATGTCCTTCATGGCGGATTTCATCAGGACGCCACCCTTTTTTTCGCCTTCCCGACAATGTGCAGGAGAGTCACGACAGGCAAATCCAGCCAAACTCCGAGAGTTCAACATCCAATCGAAGAACCACTCCCACAATCCAGGAACTGGTGAGGCGGACTGTGTCGCTTGTGTTTGAAATCGCCGGTCATAATGATGAACCGCATTGACGTTCCATCTGAACTGCCTGGGGAAGCTGAGCATGATGATCGCATTCACACGAGGACTGTTGGCGGCGCTTCTGGTGACATGGGCAGGCACCGCCTGGGCGCAGGAGACCCTCGACCTGGGAGGCGTCACCGAGCGCCATGAAATGATCCCCATGCGAGACGGAACACGGCTTTCCGCCTATCTCTATTTCCCCGAGGGCAAGGGCCCCTGGCCGGCCATCTTCCAGCAGCGCTATGCCAGCCTGCTGGGAAAAGGAACCCGGCAAAACGCTGCCCAACTGGCGAAAGCCGGTTTTGTGGTGGCCATGGTCAACTTTCGGGGAACACACCTTTCTGAAGGGCACTGGGTCGGATACCGGGCGCTGCAATGGGGCGAACTCAGCGACGGATACGACACCTGTGAATGGCTCGCTGGACAAGACTGGTGTACCGGAAAAATCGGAACGTTTGGCGGTTCACAAGGTGGATTCGCACAGAACTATCTGGCGGTCACGCAGCCTCCCCATCTCGTTTGCCAATATATGACGGATACCGGGTTGAGCCTGTTTCAGGAAGGTTACCGGATCGGCGGCATCTCGCGTCCGGAACGATTCAAAGGGATGGACGCTATTTGCCGGAACCCGGAAGACAACCGACGACTGCTCGCGGAATGGTTCGAGCATCCACATTACGATCAGTACTGGCAGGACGAAGATTGCACGCTGCACTTCGACAAGATGAACGTCCCCTGTTTCACCATCGGAAGCTGGTACGATTTCATGAATCAGGGATCTGTCGCCAGTTTTCAAGGACGGCAACGCAACGGCGGAGAGAACTCACGCGGGCATCAGCAACTGGTCATTGGCCCCTGGCTGCATGGAGGAAACAAAGGAAACCGCGTGAGCCAGATGGTCTATCCGGAAAATGCTTCCTGGCCCATGCAGGAGCATCTGGTCCGCTGGTTCTCGCATTATCTCAAGGGGGAACTGAACAAGGTCGAGCAGGAACCTGCCGTCCGTTATTACGTCATGGGCGCGGTCGGTGAAGCAGAGGCGCCGGGGAATCAATGGCGGACTGCCGATGACTTTCCTCCCCCTTCGACAGCAACTCCCTGGTTTCTGCGCGAACAGGCAGGGATGACGACCTCCCCTGCTCGGGCCGATGAAGGAGGGACCAGCTATGTCAGCGATCCGCAGAACCCGATGAAACTTCCTGGAAGAGCGTTCCCCGGAGCAGCCGACGCACGCAGCTTTGAACAACAGTCGGAAGTCCGTACGTTCACCACGGAACCACTCACGGAGCCGGTGGAATGGACCGGCCGGGTCATGGCGGAATTGTACATCTCTTCCACAGCCCCGGACACCGATTTCATCGTCCGCATCAGCGACGTTTACCCGGATGGCCGCTCGATCCTGATCATCGATTATCCCTGGCGGGCCCGGTACCGCGAAGGGTTTGATCATGAAGCACTGCTCACCCCGGGCGAAGTCTCCAAACTCGCTTTTCCCATCGGCTGGATCAGCCAGGTTTTCAACAAAGGCCATCGCATTCGTGTCACTATCGCCAGCACCGGCGCTCCATATCTCGAACCGAATCCGCAAACCGGCCGGCCGTTGACCATCGAATTTCCCGATGATGCGGTCTCCGCGGTGAATACGATCCATCACAACAAGGTTCACGCTTCACGAATCCTGGCCCCTGTCGTGAAATGATCCAAACGCATTCCGAACGACGACTGGGCCGGGCGGCATGTGCAGAGAGAAGTCACGTTGGGTGTCCTGCTCATGTCGCGCCAGCAGCATGAGCAGGCCGCATGGCCGGAGACGCGAATTCCTGTTCGCCCTGCGGACGCGATGCGAACAGGACACCCGGTTTTCCTTTCATCGGGAACTCCGTTTCGAAGCCCGTTTCTGTGAGAAGGTTGCTATGATACGGAAATGACTGTGTTTGCCCTGGGAGATGTTCATGGGTGCTGGACCGCCCTGCAGACTCTGTTGACTCGTATTCCTTTTCGTTCCGGCGATGTCATGGTTGCCCTGGGGGACTATATCGACCGTGGTCCCGATTCGCGTGCCGTGCTGGACTGGGTGATTGAGCAGACCGCACGCGGGGCCTGCATTCCACTGCGAGGAAATCATGAGGTCATGCTGCTGGAAGCGGTCCGCGGAAGCCTGCCCCTGTCTGCATGGCTGCAATTCGGCGGACGGGAGACGCTGGATTCCTATGTCGCCAGCGGACTTGGCGATCTCGATGATCTTCCTGCCGATCATGTCCGTTTTCTGGAACAGAAACTGCTGCCGGCCTATGAAACCGCGACACACCTGTTCGTGCATGCCACACTCGTTCCCAATCTCACAATTGAACAGCAACCCGACGAGGCGTTGTACTGGAAGCGGTTTCATTCGCTGAAGCCGCATGATTCCGGCAAGATCGTCATCTGCGGACATACTGCACAAAAATCGGGCGTGCCCGCCAGTCGCGGATTCGGCATCTGCCTGGATACCTGGGTTTATGGGCGGGGATGGCTGACCTGCATGAACGTACAGACCGGAGAATACTGGCAGGCCAATCAATCCGGAGAGTTCCGCGAGGGACGCATTCCGCCCGGCCGGCAGGATGGAGAGGTCTCGTGATGAACGCCGTCGCCGCCTCACGGATATTCAACCGCCCGATTCTGATTCATGAATCAGTCTCGCATTGGACGGCAGAACTGGAACGAGCCTTCGCCGCGTCTCCGGAAACGACATTTCGCTGGCGGCCCTATCGCGAAGAACTCTGCCTTGAAACTCCTTTAGCCAGCCTGATTCTGCTGGTCGTGACCGCCGATGACCAGAGTCTCGAACTGATCCGGCAACTCAAAGCCATTGACGATTCCGTCCCGATTGCCTGCCTGATTCCGCAGGAATTTCCCCAATGGGAATGGGTCGCCCGGGAATTGGGGGTGGACATCATCTACCCCGACACCGTGGAAATGGGGCGGATTGCCTTCTCCCTGCAACGCCGATTGCGCATCGCATCGGCAACCGCCCGAGACTGCTTCGCCGCGCTGTGAATGATTTCTATCGTGCGAATGAGCCTCATTCGGATCGCTGCCTGCAAACCCGAAGATGTTCCCCGAACTGTCTACATTCCGTCACGCAGCGAATTGAGTTTCATCCAGTAAAACATACGCTGCGCGGGTATCGGCGAGCGGAATTTGTTCTAGATCAGTTTGGTCTTTGTTCGATCATGCTCGGCCCTGAATTCCTTGTGTTTCACTGGAATTCACGTGACAGATCATTTGCAACTCCGCTCTATCCCAGATTCATCGTGACAGTTTTGTGCTCCGTGTAGTTTGCCAGAGCGGCTTCTCCCAGTTCGCGCCCCATCCCGGAATATTTGAATCCACCAAAGGGGGCTGCAACGTCGAAAACATCGAAACAGTTCACCCAGACTGTCCCCGCACGCAGCGACGCCGCCACGCGGTGCGCCTTCGTTACGTCTTTGGTCCAGACGGCGGCGGCCAGTCCGTAAAGGGTCTTGTTGCCTCGTTCGATCACTTCATCCACATCTTTGAACGGCAACACGCTGAGCACCGGTCCGAAGATCTCATCCACGGCAATATCCATGTCATCGCTGACATTGTCAAAAACCGTCGGCTCGACAAAGAACCCTTTCTCGCCGTGGCGATTGCCGCCGGTCACGCAATCGGCCCCCTGTTTCTTGCCGCGATCGATGTAGTCCATGATCTTGTTGAACTGCTCCGCGTCGATCTGCGGGCCTTGCGTGGTGGTCAGGTCGAACGGGTTGCCAAGTTTACGCTGACTGGCGCGGGAAGCGAGTTCTTTGACGAAATCGCGATGGATCGACTTTTCCACGAAGAGCCGGCTGCCGGCACAGCAGCACTGGCCCTGATTGAAAAAGAGTCCGAATTCCGCACCCGTGATGGCTGCGTCGATATCGGAATCCGCGAAGACGATGTTCGGGCTTTTTCCTCCCAGTTCGAAGGTCAGCCGCTTCAAGGTCTCTGCGGCATCCCGCATGATTTTCTGTCCGGTTTCCGTCGATCCGGTGAAAGCAATCTTGTCGACATCCGGATGTTTGACCAGCGCGGCTCCCGCATCACCAAATCCCGGCACGACGTTGATCACCCCCGGCGGGAAGCCTGCTTCGGCAGCCAGTTCCGCCAGTCGCAGGCAACTCAGCGGTGTCTGCTCCGCTGGCTTCATGACAATCGTACAACCGGCCGCCAGGGCGGGTGCCCATTTCCAGGAGACCATCAACGCTGGAAAATTCCAGGGAATAATCTGTCCCACGACCCCTACCGGCTCGCGTCGAGAATAGCAAAAATAGTTGCCCCGAATTGGAATCGTCTGACCACAGAGTTTATCCGCCCAGCCGGCATAATACCGGAAGCAGTCCACAACCATCGGCAGGTCGGCATTGCGGGCATCGTTAAACGGTTTACCGTTGTCCAGCGTCTCCAGAGCCGCCAGTTCGTCAATGTGTTCTTCGACCAGATCTGCCAGCCGATTGAGCAGGCGTCCGCGATCACGGGCATCCATCCGTGGCCATTCCCCTTCTTCAAATGCTTTGCGGGCCGCCTTGACCGCCAGGTCGACATCCTGTGCATTTGCCCGGGCAACGTCGGCAATCTTTTCTTCCGTAGCGGGATGATAAGTGGCGAATGTCTCTCCGCTGACGGAGTCCTGCCAGTTGCCGTCGATGAAGATTTGCGTCCGGCGAACCTTGGGAACAGCAACCGTTTTCCGCGGGGCAGCAGCAGTCGACATGGATAACTCCTCTTGCTTGATCTGATAATGAAGAGTGGCGGGCTCTGATGCGAATGTTAAACCATTCCGATCCTGCCTGAACACCGATCCAGACAAAATTGGCTCAGCGCGATCAGCCAGTCACTGGCTGGCAGCTTCCCGCCGGGAGAGTTCTTCGTAGTACTTCCGGACGAAATCGATGTACTTTTCCGGGACCGGGTCGCGATCGATCGGAACGAGTTGACGATGAGGGTCGCGGCGGGCCAGTTCTTCGGCAATTCGCGATTCCAGTTCCAGTAGCGGACCGTAAATCGACGTTCTCACCAATTGCCAGTCCGGCTCCCGGGAATGCCGTTTGACTTCAATGCGGGCCTGCCGTGCCTGGTCACGGATCGCGGCGGCCTGGGACCGCAATTGAGGCGTCGTCAGCATCTCTTCCACATCCTGCATCCGTCGCGACCAGTCACGATACGACGATCCGGACAAGGGACTTTCCCGGGGAGGGCTCCCGGTCGGATTCCCCATTCCTCCCAGCCCCAAAAGCATGTTCAGCGCGTTCGATCCAGACTCACCCAATGACGGTTCTTCCGAGGGGCGCGTCTCTTCTCCGCTGTTGGAAGCAGTCGCCGATTCGCTGGGAGTTCCAGAAGATGAGGGCGCTTGTCCATGCTCTGCCTGCCCCGGGGTGACGGACTTCATTTCGGACGAGGGCGTGCCTTGACCGGATTGTTTCGAACCTTGGCGGGGAGATTCCGAAGAGGAGTCGACCTGGCCACTTTGACCAGACTGCGATGGCGAAGGCTTCTTTGTTTCTTCTGTTCCCGGAGCAGGTTGCCCGGAAGCGGTCGGGGGAGAGTTCGAAGCATCTTCGCGAGCGGAAGCATCAGATGCCTTGTCTGGAGGATCGACTCCCGGCAGTTGTGATTCCGGGGCATTCAGGGCGAGCTCCCGGCGAATTGCTTCTCGCAGCTCTGCCAGTTCTGCCTGTGCACGTCTTAACGATTCCGCTTCGTTTCCTAAAATGCTTTCCGCAGCCTGCTCGATTCCCTGTTGAAGATTCTGAATTCCCGCACGAGCCCGCTGTTCCACGTCCGCAAGCTGACTGCGAAATCCTTGCTGTGTGAAT
>Ga0182739_1003592_pt1 | contig 13405 bp, 12 predicted proteins | sample eDN5th30CBELigBY_FD_128873 | JGI IMG/M metagenome (GOLD analysis project Ga0182739, IMG submission 128873) | Enriched backyard soil microbial communities from Emeryville, California, USA - eDNA 5th pass 30_C BE-Lig BY (version 2) (version 2) | ecosystem: Environmental > Terrestrial > Soil >... | reverse complement strand
TGCCGAACTGGCCACGGCGCAGCTGGCGCACATCGCCTACGCCAGCGGTCGCGCCGAAACCGGCAGGGCGCTGTATGCGCGGGTGCTGTCCGCACTGGGCAACAACAGCCAGCTGCGCGCGCCCGTGCTGTGGAACTACGGCTGGGACCTGTATCGCAGCGGCGATGCCGAAACCGCGCTGGCGCGCTGGCGCGAGGCCGGCATCGACACCTACAACAATCCGTCCTGGGTGCCGCCGACGCTGGCGCTGGGGCTGTGGACGCTCGATCGCCGCGACGAGGCCGTGAAGTGGTACGCCGCCGCGGTGCGCACCGAGCCGCTGCGCTGGAACGATCCTGCCAACCTGGCCGCGCTGCTGCCGGAATGGGACGCAGCCGACCTGGCGAAGCTGGCCGAGGTGGCCGCCGCGTGGAAAGCGGCGCCGCCGAGCTGGCCCTGAGCGGTTTCGTGCGACGCCGGCAGGATGCCCCGAGCACCGCGGTCGTCCAGCACCCGGTATTCCCTGCAGGAGCGGCCCATGGCCGCGAGCTTCTGCCGCTGTAAGTGCAACGGCGAAAAGTTCGCGGCCATGGGCCGCTCCCGCAAAAGCGGGCAAGCGGTTATTGCGAAGCCGCGGCCTTGACCGGGACGTTGTGCGCGCGCAGCCAGGCGTTGATCGCTTCCAGCGCCTTGCGCGTCGGGGCGTTGAGCACCGCCGGGTCGCCGTCGTAGAGGTAATCCTGGAAGGTCGCGCCGGTGCGGTCGGTCGCACGCGGATCGGCGCCGGCTTCGAGGAACTTCAGTGCCGATGCCGGATCGTTGACCAGCGCGGCCTGGTGCAGCGGCGTGGTGCCGCTGCTGTCGTGCGTATCGAGCCGCGCGCCGGCCTCGAGCAGGCGGTCGACGTTACCCGGCAGCCGCGCGCGCAGGGCGTCGAACAGCGGCGGCGCGCCGGTCACGGTATTGGGCAGGTCCGGGCTGACGCCGCGCTTGAGCAGGTCGTCGAGCCAGAACTCGTCCTTGCCCATCGCCGCGAGGTGCAGCGCGGTCTGGCCGTCGGCGTTGCCGCGGGCGGGGTCGGCGTGCAGGTCCAGCAGCAGCCGGTAGGCGCCGCGATCCTGGTGCAGCATCGCCCACTGCAGCAAGGGCACGCCCTTGGCGTCGACCGCGTCGGGATTGGCACCCGCGGCGAGCAGCTCGCGCGCCAGCTTGTCGTTGCCGTCTCGCACTGCGGCGGCGAACTGGGCGTTGTCGGGATTGCTGAAGGTCTTGCCGTCGTTCAAGTCGTTGCCCTCTCCGGCGCAGCCGGTCATCGACGCCAGCATAAGGCACGCCAGCAGCAGCGCCGCGACCGGCCGGCGGTGCGGGAACACGGTTGAAACGCGCGTCGCGGCCTTGGTGCCGTGGATCGGGTTCGCGGACATGGCCGCACGTTACACCGTCAGGCCGCGGCGCTGGCCGCGGCCCGGACCGGCGCTCAGAACCACTTCAGCGGATTGAGCTTGCCGGCCGCGTCGGAAATGCCCTGGCCGACGTCGCCGATGAAGCCGGACACCGCTTCCACGCCATCGCCGACCACGTCGGTCACCGTGTCGACCACCTTGCCGGCCCCATCGGCGATGTCGCTGACGATCTTGCCGGTGCCTTCGACGAAGCCGGCCACGGCATCGAACGGCTGTTCGAGGCCGACCTGCTCGCCCAGGTCGCGCAGCATGTTGCCGCCGGCGTTGGCGCCGTTCTGCACGCTGTCGCCGGCGAAGCCGAGCACGCCGGCGGCAGCGTCGCCGATGGTGTCGATGCCGCCGTCGAGCACGCTGCCGACCGCGTCGAAGGTGCCTTCGACGTAGTCGCCCTTGGCGAACTGGTTGCTGGCCGCAGCGGCGATGCCGTCGACCGTTTCGCCGACGTTGCCGCGCACGTCGTTGAACAGGTCGGCGCCCTGGCGGGCGAGGTTGCCGAGCTGGTTCATGTTGAACTCGCCGACGTTCTCCAGCGCATCGCGGCCGACGTTGCCGGCGAAGCCGATCACCGGCTCGGCGACGTTGCCCAGCACGTCCAGGCCGCCGTCGACGAGCGCGCCGACGCCATCGCTGGTGTTGCGGATCAGCGCGCCGGCGCCGTCGAGCACGTTGCCTGCGAGCCAGCCGCCCGGGAACAGGCCGGGATTGCCGCGCAGCACCGTACCGGCGCCGTCGAGCAGGCCGTCGATGCCGTGGCCGAGGCCCGAAATCAGGTTGCCGGCCTGGTCGCCGACGACGTCGAGGCCGTCATTGACGGCCGAACCGGCGCGCTCGGGCAGGGTCGGACGGTCGGCCGGGTCGTATGGGGTGTTCTGGGCCAGCGCGTCGACATAGGACGCGTGATCGCCGCCGCCGCCGTGCAGCTTGGCCAGGTCGAAGCCGATGCCGGCCGGCGGGTCGACGCGCAGCTCGTGGCCGAGCGCGTTGGGCGGCGAAATCGGGATGATCGGCAGGATCGGGATGTCCTGCTGCGCGGCGTTGAGCGGGTCGCCGTTGACGATGTAGCGGCGCAGCTGGCCGCTGTCGGACACCGAGTCGCGCGCCGCGTTGGGGTTGAAGCCCAGCGATTCGAGGGTTTCGTTGCTCAGGCCCGAGGCGTTGAAGGTCACCCCGGAAGCGCCGGTGGCCAGCGCCGCGGCCGAAGCCAGCCCGCCGCCGAGCGAATGGCCGGTGACCACCACGTTGCCTTCGCCGAACACGCGCTCGGCGCGCTGCGCCAGGGCGATCGCGTCGCTGTACTGCCCGGTTTCGAAGCCCAGGCCCTGCAGGGCGTTGTCGTCGGCGTCGCCGGGGTTGGCCACGCCCCAGTTGTCGGTGCCCCGGTAGGCGACCACGTACTGGCCGTCGCGGTTCTGGTAGATCGCCGCGTCGAAACCGTTGGACGTGCTGAGCAGCGCCGGCTTGATCGGAATCTCGCGACCCTGCGCGTCGACCAGCGCGGTGCGGTCGGCGTTGGGTTCCAGCCGGTTCCAGCCGGCCTTCTGCAGCGCCTGCTCGGTCAGCGGGTTGTCGGCGGCATAGGCATCGTTGGCCATCATCGCCAGCTGCCGGTCCAGGCTGTCCTGCGGCCGGGTCCCGGCGGCCTGGGCGCTGAACGTGCCATCGCCCTTCGGATACGTGTCGGCCGGCTGGAACTGCAGCGGGCGCGGACCCTGCAGCAGATTGGCCTGCGACAGCAGCGGACTGGTGTACGGCTGCGCGCTTTCCTGGGCGATGAGCATCTGCGGTCTCCGACACGGATGAATGTACGCAGGCTAGGGGGGCCCTGGACGCGGCGACAGCTGGGACGGACCCTAGGGCTGCCTGCGCCGCGGGCCGGGCCGGGTTATCGTCGACGGCACCCGTTCGACCGGACCACGACCGATGACGCCACGCCCGACCTGCCTGACCGCGGTACTGCTGTGCGCCGCCCTTGCCTGCGGCGCACAGGTACCGGCGCCCGCCGACCGGGCGATGGATGCCGAAGAGGCCGCGCAGCTGCAGGCCATGCAGGATGCCGCCGGAACCTACTACGCCCGCACCGCCACCGCGCTGGCCGCCAGCGGCAAGTCGCGCGAGCTGGCCTTCGCCGCCACCCTGCTGCAACTGGCCGACTGGACGCCGGCGGCGGACACGCCGCCGGGCGGCGACGCGCCCTCGCAGGCCAGCCCGCGCGATCCGCGCGTCGGGCAGTGGCGCCAGCTGGCGTCGGCGCGCGCAGGAAGCGACGTGCTCGCCAACGCGCTGCTGATGCAGGCCGATTCCCGCGCCGATGCCGCGATCCGCGCGCAGGCGGCCGACCGCTGGCAGCGGCTGGAGCCGGACAACCTCGCGCCGCTGCTGATGGCCAGCGGCCAGGTCGAAGCCTGGCTGCCGAAGGCCGGCACGTACGCGCGGATGGACCAGCATTACTACGAACAGCTGCGCTGGATGCAGGCCGCGCTGGCCGCGCACCCGCCGCGCGCGGACGAAGCGGCGATCTTCGGTGGCGAGCGGATGTCGCCGGACACGGGGGCGGCGGTTGCCGCAGCGGCGATCCTCGCCGCGGTGGCCATGCCCGCGCTGCGGCCGCTGATGGATGCCTGCCGGGGCGAGGCCCTGGAGGCAGCGCCATCGCGGCGCGCCCATTGCCGGCAGGTGGCGCAAGTGGCCGCGCAAACCTCGGATACCAGCCTCGGCACCGGGGTGGGCATCGCCCTGCTGCAGGCCAGCGCGGCGACGCCGGCCGAACAGGCCGACGCCCAGGCGCGGCGCCGGCGCCACGATTGGCGGATGCTGCAATGGGGTCGCATCGCCGCCGGCCAGCCGGACCAGGGCGCGGCGCAGTTCGTGCGCCTGCTGCGCGACCCGTCGGTGCGCGGCGAGCGCGACCTGATCGACCGCGTGCTGGCCGAGGGCGGCGTCGCCGCCGAGCCGCCGGCCGGCTGGTCGCCGCCGCGGCGGTGATCGCGGCCGGAGCGGCCCGGCGCTTTTCCTTGGGCTTTTCCCGGGGTTTTGTAGGAGCGGCGGAAGCCGCGAGCTTCCTCTGATGCCGCAACGATCCAGAAGCTCGCGGCTTCCGCCGCTCCTACAACACGTTTGCAGCGTGTGCGGAGACGTTGGCCGCGGCTGGCGCCGCGCTACTCGTGCCGCAGCGCGGCGATCGGGTCCAGCCGCGCGGCCTGCCGCGCCGGATAGACGCCGAAGGCCAGCCCGACCAGCGCGCAGAACGTCGCCGACAGCAGGATCGGCAGCGGCGCCCACGCGACCTGCCAGCCTGCGAAGGCGGCAATCGCATACGCCAGCGCGGTGCCGAACAGCAGCCCCAGCAGCGCGCCGGAAATGCAGATCACGCTGGCCTCGCGCAGGAACTGCGCCACCACGTCGCGCCGACGCGCGCCCAGCGCGCGCAGCAGGCCGATCTCGCGGCGGCGCTCCAGCACGTTGGCCAGCATGATGTTCATGATCCCGATGCCGCCCACTACCAGGCTGATCACCGCGATCGCGCCCATCACCACCTGGAAGATGCGCTGGGTCTGCTGGTGCTGGCGGAACAGCTGCTGCGGCACCACCAGCTCGTAGTCGGCCTCGCCGCCGTGGCGCTGTTCGAGCACCGCACCCAGCACGCCGGCGCCGGCGGCCAGCTGCGACGGATCCTTGATCCGCAGCCAGAAGCGATCCAGCGGATCTTCCTGCGCCTGGAAGCGGAACCGCGCCAGCGCGCTGGCCAGCGGGATGTAGATGCGGTTGCTTTCCAGCCCCAGCTTGACGCCTTCGAACTGGTCCTTGCCCAGGTCGCGGTCGGCCAGCACGCCGACCACCTGCAGCCAGACATGGTTGACCTTGACCAACTGGCCGACCGGGTCGGCGCCTCCGGGGCCGGCGCTGTCGGGGAACAGGTCGGCAGCGGCCTGGTGCCCGAGCACGGCCACCGCGGCCAGGGCGTCGTCATCGGCCTGGGTCAGCGCGCGGCCGCGGGCGACGCGCAGCGACGACAGCGCGAAGTAGTCGGGGCTCACGCCGCTGGCCTGGGCGTCGCTGCGGCCATGGTCGCTGAACACCGCGTAGGTCTTGACCGCCTTCTCGGCGGCGAAGCGCTCCGCGCCCGGCACCACCGCCAGCGCGGCGCGCGCGTCGGCCAGGCTCAGGCCGAGGCTGCGTTCGCGGGTCTCGCGGCGTGCGTCCTCGTCCTGCGGGCGGGACTGCGCGATCAGGTTGTGCAGGCCGAGGCTCTCGACCAGCCGCAGCGCTTCGCGGCGACTGCCTTCGCCGACCGCCTGCATCGCCACGATCGCGCCGACGCCGAACACCAGCCCGAGCAGGGTCAGGCCGGTGCGCAGGCGCCGGCGCCAGAGTTCCTCGACGGCCTCGCGCCAGATCGGGGGCAGCGCGGCGAGCAGGCGGTTCATGGGCTGTCCGCCTCCGCGGCGTTTTCTTCGGTGGAATCGGCGTCCGCGTCCTCGCCGTCGCCGGCTTCGGCGCCCGGCTTGTCGCTGCCTGCGTCGTCGTCCTTGGCGTCGTCCTCCGGCACGGCCGCGGTCGCCAGCAGCACCTGGTCGCCGGGCGACAGCCCGGACAGCACCTGCGAACGCGCGACGCCGCGCACGCCCAGCTTGACCTTGCGCCACGCGAAATCGCCGCCGTCGCGCACCTGCACGGCCAGCGCACCGGCGTGGCTGCGCAGGGCGATGTTCGGCACGCTGACCACCTTCGGCGCGTCGAGCTGGATGATCCGTGCGCGCATCTGCTGGCCCGGCACCAGGTTGAACTTCAGGGCGGCCTCGGCCGGCACCGGTGCGCGCATCGACAGGTACTTCACCGGATCGCGGCGGCTGCGTGATTTCGGCGCGCTGGCCACCCACGACAGCTTGCTGGCGATCGTGTCGCCGGGCCGCCCGAGCGGGAACATCTCCACCGCCTGTCCCACGCGCACGCCCTGCGATTCGAGCTGTGGCAGCGACAGCTCGACTTCCATCGCGCTGGCGTCGGGCAGGCTGCCGAACTCGCTGCCGGCGTACAGCGAGGCGCCGGTCGCGGGCTTCACCCCGGACCAGTTGGCGCTGAGCATCAGCACGCCGTCGTTGGGCGCGCGCAGCTCCAGCGCGTCGAGGTCTTCGCGGCGTGCCTTGGCATCGAGGGCGAAGGTCGCGCGCTGTGCGTCGAGCAGGGCCTGCTCGGCGCCGCCGCGGACATCGGCCTGGTCGCGCTGCCACTGCAGGGTGTCCTGGCGCGCTTCGAGGTAGTGCACGTCCTCGATCGCGTCGAGCACGTCGTTGCGCGCCAGCGTGCTGAGGTCGGCGCCGGCATAGCGCCGCGCGATGGCCAGGCCGGTGGCGACCTGGGCCATGTCCACGCCCACGCGGCCCTGCGCACTGGCCAGCTCCTCGTCCTTGGCCGCGCGTGCCAGCGCGTTGCGCTGCAGGTCGACCAGTGCCTGGGCCAGGTCCTGCTCGCTCTCCTCGCTGCTGAAGCGGGCGATCAGATCGCCCTTCTTCACCCGGCTGCCCTCGGGCAGCATCCATTCGACCCGGCGCGACGACCAGCCGGTGCCGGGCACCTGCAGCGGGGTGGGCCTGGACGAGCGCAGCACGCCGTCGCCGCGCGCTTCCAGCAGCAGCGGACCGGCAGCGACCGTCTCGGTCACCGCCGGCGCCGGCGGATCGCTGCAGGCGGCCAGCAGCAGGGCTGCGGCCAGCGGCCAGGCGCGCGCGACGTGCAGGGCATTCATGGCGCCACCGCCGGGGCCGGGGCTGCAGCGGCGAGATCGGGCACGGTCAGCTCGACCCGCACGGTCTGGCCGGGCTTGAGCCTGGCCTTGGCGTTGTCGAGGCGGATTTCCACGTCCATCACCGGGATCGGCTGCACCTGCGACTTGCTGCGCACGGTGCGCCCGATCGAGGCGACCTTGGCCGGAAACACGCCGCCGCCGCCCTCCACCCGCACCCGTGCGGCCATCCCGGGGCGCACGCGCAGGTAGTCGCGCTCGGGCAGCTCGGCGCGCACCGCCAGCGTGGCCGGGTCGGGGATTTCGGCGATGGTCTGGCCCATCCACACCTGGCTGCCGACGTCGAACTTGTCGCCGTTCCAGCTGCTGCGGTGCATCAGGATGCCGCTGCGCGGGGCGGTGACGGTCAGCCCGGCCCGGGTCTTGCCCAGGCGCGCGACGTCGGCGCCGAGCTGGGCGATTTCCGAGCGCACCAGCCGCAGTTCCTCGGTGCGCTGCCGTGCGTTGGCGCGTTCGAGTTCGCGCGCCAGCTGCAGCTTGCGCTCGGCCTGGGTGCGTGCGACCACCAGCTTGCGGTACTCGATGCCGGCAATCAGCTCCTGCGGCTGCTCGGTCTTGCGGCGGGCCTTTTCGAGCTCCGCGCGCGCCTTTTCGGTCTCCAGGTGGCTGCTGCGCTCGCGTTCGGCCAGCTCCAGCTGCAGGCGGTCGAGCTCGCGCTGTTTCTCCTGCAGCTTGCTGTCCTTCTCGGCCAGCGACTTCATCACCGTGCTGGCGTCGAAGGCGACCGCCACCGCGCCCTTTTCCAACGGTGCGCCGTCGGGCGCGATCTGGGTGATGTTGAACTGCCACATGTCCTGGACCATCGGCGGCATGATCTGCGCGCTGCTGCGGGCGTAGACCTCGCCGTCGATGCGCAGCGTTTCGGCGCTGGCGGGCAATGCCGCGGCGCACAGCAGGCCGGCGCACAGCAGGCCAGCGGACAGAAAACGGGCGGGCAGCGGCTTCAAGGCGCAGCCCCCGCTTTGCCGGCAGCCGAGGGCGCCGGCGCGGTGACGCGCACGCTCATGCCCGGCAGCAGCGGCAGGCCGGTCTTCGGCGGCAGGTCGATGTCGATCATGAAGTAACTGCCCGTCCCCCATTCGGCGCGCGGCTCCGGGGCACCGGCGATGCCGGCGATGCGTCCGTCGATGCTGCGGCCGGGCAGGGCGTCGAAGGCCAGCCGCACCACCTGCCCCACCTCCAGTCCGCGGCGATCGGGTTCCAGCGCCCAGGCGCGCACCTGCATCGCGCTGTCCGCTGCCACCACCTGGCCGGCCTCGCTGCCGGGCATCGCCGAAGAGCCTTCGTCGATGCGGCCGCCGAGCCAGTTGTTGTTGTAGCCGTGCACCACCACGCCGTCGCGGGTGGCGCGGACCTCGGCGTTGGCGGCCAGGGTGGCGTAGTAGTCGCGCTTGAGCTGCAGCTTCTTGACCTCCAGCGCGCTGTCGCTGCGCTGGCGCTCGACCGCATCGCGGGCGGCCGCCAGCTGCGCATGCTTGAGCGCGGCCTCGCGGGTGGTGCGGTCGAACTCGCCCTGGTAGCGGTCATGGTCCAGGCCGGAGACCAGTTCGCGCGGCAATCCGGCATCCAGGCGCGCGGCGCCGAGCTCGGCCTGCGCGTCGACCAGCGCGGACTCGGCTTCCAGCGCCTTGACCTGCAGTTCGGCCAGCGCCTTGGCGGCGGTGGCCTGCGCCTGCTCGATCTGGGCGTCGAGCTCGGACAGCTGCGAGGCCGCCTGGCCGGGGTCGATGCGCAGCACCGGGTCGCCGGTTTTCACGCGCTCGCCCTCGGGCACGAAGAAGCGGATCACCACCGGCGAGCTGTTGGAGAACGGGGTGTAGAGCACCTGGGCGTCGGTGGCCCGGACTTCGCCGGTCAGCACCGCCGCGCCGGCCGGCGCGCCCGCCGATGCGGCCAATGCCAGCGCCAGCAGCGCTGGCGCGCGGCGCGCGTTGCTCATGCGGTCAGCGCCGGACATCGGCTTCGATCCTTCCGTCGCGCAGGCTGATTTCGCGCGGCGCACGCGCGGCGACGTCGCGGTCGTGGGTCACCAGCACCACGGTCTGGCCGCCCTCGTGGACTTCGTCGATCAGGTCCAGCACGTCGGCCGCGCTCTTCGAGTCGAGGTTGCCGGTGGGTTCGTCGGCCAGCAGCAGCGCCGGCTGCAGCAGCAGCGCGCGGGCGATCGCGGCGCGCTGCATCTGGCCTCCGGACAGTTCGCCAGGGCGATGGTCGCCGCGGTTGCCGAGGCCGACGCGGTCGAGCAGTTCGCGCGCCCGCTGCCGTGCGCCCGGCGGCGGCTGGCGGTGGAAGCGCAGCGGCAGAAGCACGTTTTCCAGCACGCTCAGCCGCGGCAGCAGGTGGAAGCTCTGGAACACGAAGCCGATGCGGCGGTTGCGGATGTCGCTGCTGGCCTCGTCGTCGAGCATGGCCACGTCGCGGCCCTCGACCAGGTAGCGGCCGCTGCTGGGGTGGTCGAGGCAGCCCAGGATGTTGAGCAGGCTCGACTTGCCCGAACCCGACGGCCCGGTGACGGCCACGAACTCGCCGGCGGCGATGGTCACGTCCACGCCGGCCAGCGCATGCACGGTCTGCCCGCTCATCGCATAGCGGCGGTGCACCTGCTGCAGTTCGATCATCGCGCGTGGTCCACGGTGCGTCCTTCGCGCCGTCGCGCGCATCCCCGTCCGTGCTTCAAGACCACATCCCGCGTTGCCGGTTCCCCATCCCGGGAGGATAGCGATGGCCGCGCGACCGCGTCGAGGCCTCCCGGTCGCGGCCGTCCCCGGGCCGGTGTACCCTCGCGGATCGTTTCGTCGATTCGAGAGGAAGCGCATGAAGACAGTGCTGGTGGCCAGCTCCAAGGGCGGTGTCGGCAAGACCACGATCGCAACCCATCTCGCCGCGCAGTCGGCGTTGTCGGGGCAGCGGACGGTCCTGGTCGATGCCGATCCGCAGGGATCCTCGACCCGCTGGGCCGAGCGCCGGGCGGGGCTGGAAAGCGCGGTGCTGCCGCTCGACGGGACCCACAAGGGCTGGCGCCGGATGGTGCCCGAGGACGCCCAGCGCGTGGTCATCGACGCGCCCGCCGGTGCCATGCGCGAAGACCTCGACGGCTTCCTCGAGCACGCCGACACGCTGGTGGTGCCGGTGCTGCCGTCGTCGCTGGACATCGACGCGACCGTGCCGTTCCTCAACTCGCTGGCCAAGCACCCGCGCATCCGCCGCGGCCAGCTGCGGGTGGGCCTGGTCGGCAACCGGCTCAAGCCGTGGACCAACGCCTCGCAGCAGGCGCTGGAGCTGCTCGCGCAGTGGCCCTACCCGGTGGTCGCGCAGCTGCGCGACAGCCAGGCCTACGTGCTGCTGGTGGGGCTGGGCAAGAGCCTGTTCGACTACCATTCGGCCCAGGTCCGTGATCATCAGGACGACTGGCAACCGCTGCTGAAGTGGCTGAAGAAGTGATGCGCGAACTGATCCTCCTGCGCCACGCCCATGCCGAGTCGTCCGCGCCCGGGCAGCCCGACCTCGACCGGCCGCTGTCAGCCGAGGGCAATGCCGAGGCCGAGGCCGCCGGCCGCTGGCTGCGCGAGCAGCGGCTGGTCCCGGACCTGGTGCTGTGCTCGCCGTCGCGACGCACACGCGAGACGCTCGAGGCGGTGCTCGGGCAGATCGGCTACGTCGACCAGCGCCTGGAGGACGACATCTACGAGGCGTCGCCGGGCACGCTGGCCACGCTGGTCGATCGCCACCAGGCCGTCGATCGGCTGCTGGTGGTGGGGCACAACCCGGGCCTCGAGCGCCTGGTCGCGCTGATGCACAGCGGCCAGTCCGGCGACTACCGCGGCATGCCGCCGGCGGGCATCGCGGTGCTGGAACTGCCGAAGGAAGGCGAGATCGAACCGGGCATCGCGTCCCTGTCCGCGTTCTGGTGGCCGTGACCCCACGGGACGTCGTTGCGGCGCTCGCCGCCGCCTGCCTGACCATCGTGCTGCTGCTGGCCTCCGTGCGCGCGGCCGGGATCGACCCGGCCACGTCCGCGATCGGCTTCACCCTGAAGACGCGCTGGGGCAAGACCCTGATCGGCCATTTTCCCCGCTACGAAGGCGAGATCGCGACCCTGCCCGACGGCCGTCGGCAGGTGCGGCTGCGGCTGGCGGCGACCGACGTCGTGATCGACGACAGCACCACCTTCACCCGCCTGACCCGCGGCGAGGGCTTCTTCGAGGCCGACCGCTACCCGTGGGTGGAGTTCGAATCCGAACCGTACGCCAGCAGCCTGACCCGCCACGGCGGCCGGCTTGGCGGACGGGTCACGATCCGCGGCGTGCAGCGGCGCGAGAGCTTCGTCATCCAGCCCGCGACCTGCGAGCGTCCGGGCGTGGAGTGCGACATCGTCGCCAGGGGCAGCATCGACCGCAACGACTACGGCATGGATCGCTGGGGCTTCGCGCTGTCGCGCAAGGTGGTGTTCTCGCTGCGCGTGCGCACCATGCCCGGCCACGACATGCCCGGCCACGACATACCCGAGCGCGCCATGTCCGAGCACGCCGTGCCCGAGCGCGGCACGTGAAGCGATGGGCGCGCCTGCTGCTGCCGTGGCTGCTGCTGTCGGCATCCGCCTGCACCAGCCTGTCGCCGCTGCAGCGTGAGCGCGCGCTGCAGGCAGCGGTGCAGGCGCAGTCCAGCATCGACACCTGCGACCGTGCCGACGCCTGCGCCGACCCGTCGCCGCTGCGCGCGCTGGGCACCCGCGCCTACGCGCAAAGCTCGCCCGGGGCGCCGCACCACTACGCACTGCTGCTCGACTACGGCCAGGACTCGCTGCTGGCGCGGCTGAACCTGATCCGCAGCGCGACCCGCGAGATCGACCTGCAGACCTACATCTTCGACGAGGACGATTCCAGCCAGCTGGTGCTCGGCGAACTGCTGGCCGCGGCGCGGCGCGGGGTGCGGGTGCGGGTGCTGATCGACCAGCTCTCGGCGCTGCGCCACGTCGACACGCTGGCCGCGCTGGCCGGCGCCCACCACAACTTCGAGCTGCGCATCTACAACCCGGTGCTGGGGCGGGCACACATCAACTACGCGCAGTACGTGCTGGCGGCGGCCTGCTGCTGGCGACGCCTGAACCAGCGCATGCACAGCAAGCTGCTGCTGGTCGACGGCATCGTCGGCATCACCGGCGGGCGCAATTACCAGAACGACTATTACGACTGGGACCCGGTCTACAACTTCCGCGACCGCGACGTGCTGGTGGCCGGACCGGTGACGGGCGAGATGGCCGCCAACTTCGACGCGTTCTGGGATGCGCGCCGCACCCGCCGCATCGCCGAACTGGTCGACGTGGGCAAGCGCATCCTGCGCGAAGGCGTGCCGGCGCTGCCGCAGCCGCAGTTCGACCTGCCCGCGCGTGCGCGGCGCATGGCCCGTGACGCGGCCGACGACGCGCTGGTCGACCGGCGCCTGGTGTCGGCGGCGCTGCCGGTGGACCGGGTGACGTTCATCGCCGACCTGCCGCGAAAGCACCGGCGCTCGCGCGAGGATGAAATCGCCACGTCCACCCTCGGCCTGCGCGAACTGGTCGCCGCGGCGCAGTCCGAGGTGTTGCTGCAAACACCGTACCTGGTGCTGTCGCCGGCTGCGCAGGACCTGTTCCGCGAGTTGCACGACCGCGAAGACCCGCCGCGGGTGCTGGTCTCGACCAACAGCCTGGCGGCGACCGACGCGTTCATCACCTACGCGCTGTCGTACAAGTACAAGCGCCGCTACCTGCGCGACTTCGGTTTCGAGATCCACGAGTTCAAGCCGTTCCCGGCCGATGCGCCGATCGATCCCGAGGCCACCGGTGCGTTCGGGGTGAGCTGGCGCGACGACGGCACGCCGGTGTTCACCCAGGTGCCGAAGCCCGGCAGCGGCCGGCGCCCGCTCGGGCGCGAATATTCGGCGCTGCGCTGGTCGGGCTTTTCCGCCAACGAGCCGGTGCCGCTGGCGCGCGGCGGCGTGCGCTGGGGCCTGCATGCCAAGTCGATGGTGATCGACGAGCGCATCGGCGTGGTCGGCACCCACAACTTCGACCCGCGCGGCGACCACTACAACACCGAGAGCGCGGTGGTGATCGACGACGCCGCGTTCGCGAAGGAGCTGGCCGCGAGCATCCGACGCGACATGGCGCCTGGCAACGCCTGGA
>Ga0182739_1003591_pt1 | contig 13407 bp, 10 predicted proteins | sample eDN5th30CBELigBY_FD_128873 | JGI IMG/M metagenome (GOLD analysis project Ga0182739, IMG submission 128873) | Enriched backyard soil microbial communities from Emeryville, California, USA - eDNA 5th pass 30_C BE-Lig BY (version 2) (version 2) | ecosystem: Environmental > Terrestrial > Soil >... | reverse complement strand
ACCTTGCTTTTTTATATTATCGAATGAAAGCAATTCTGCTTTAGCTGTAATTTTTTCTCCGACAAATGCCGGTTTTAAAAATTTAATACTTTGACTAAGATAAATGCCTCCGTTACCGGGATAAATGGTTCCAAATATTTTTGAAAACATACTGGCCAGTAAAATTCCATGAACTACTTTCTTTTTAAATATTGATTTAGCTGCATACTCTGAATCTAAGTGAATTGGATTATTATCTTCAGAAACTTCAGCAAAATATTCAACCTCTTTTGTGCCGAATGTCTTTTCAAAAATTATTTCTTCATTAAGTTTAACTTTTGAAGTAATCATATCTAAATTTTAACGTAAAAAAACAAAAATATTCTTTTGAAATTCAAATTCAAAATTGATCTATTATGGTTTTTTGTTTTTCTTTCGTATATGCACCGTGTGCCACGTAGCTTGGCAGGCTATAAAAGGTAATTATTCTAAATGTAAACCGGTTACTTTTTTATATTCCTCTAAAATAGCTTGCCACACTAATTTCTGCTCATATCTGTCAACAATCATTTTCCGGGCATTGCTTTTTAATTTATTAAATAAATCTTTATCCTCGAGGAGTTTGACCATTGCAGTATAAACTGCATTTTCATCTTTAACCGGAATAATTAATCCATTTTCTTTTTCAACAATTATTTCATTACAACCATTTATATCACTTGCTATAACCGGCAACCCCATTGCACCGGCTTGCATTACAACATTTGGAAATCCTTCCCTGTAACTTGGAAAAACAAGTACATCGCTGATAGCAAAATAGGGCCTCACATCCTTTTGAAATCCTACACATATTATGTCTTTATTTTCCTCTATTGCTTTTAAAGTTTCATTCTTTAAGGGATCAAGATCGCTTTCAAACGGCCCTACCAAAAGCAACTTTACATTTTTCAAATTTTGAATTCTTTCAAATGCTGCAACCATTTCATTCAGGCCTTTATCGCCTACAAGGCGGCCTACGAAAACAAATACAAAATCTTCCGGCGAAATATTTAATTCTTTTTTTAAATCATTAATTCTTTGTTCCGAAATGTTTGAAATATCAAAATATGATGTATCTATCCCATTTGAACTTCCATTCGCAATTACTTTTAATTTCTCTTCCTTGGCAAATCCTTGTTTAATAAGAATTTCTCTCAACACAAATGAATTCGGATATACATGCGTGGCACATGAATAAGTTAACTTCTCAACAGCATTCAATAAAATTCTTGTTTTTCCGGTTACTTCCAGAAGCGGTAACCCCGCTACTGTATGAAACCTGTATGGTACGCCGGCTATTTTTGCGGCTAACATTCCCACTATACCTGCTTTTGGCGTGTGTGTATGTACAATTAACGGTTTTTCTTTTTTTAAATATTTATACATTTTCCATAAAGCATTTATGTCTTTTAGCGGACTGATTTTTCTTGTCATTTCAATTGTGTGCACAGGAACTTGCTCATTTTCCCTTACAGAATCTATCAACTCACCATTACTCGTAACTGCCTGAACTTCAAAGTAATTTTTCATGAATTTTAATTGCCCTTTTAATAGACTGAATAACGATAAAGGAATGGTAGTGATTCGAACAAGTTTTGGTTTATCCATGATTTAAAAAATGTTCGCAAAACTATTCAATTACTAATAAAACTTTGTTTAATAAAAATGCATGATATATATCAAGATTTAATATTTTAACGTTATATTTGCAGCCATTTCCTAACCCTAATTAACAGGTTATGTAAATGAGATTAATTTAATATCTGTGGAAAAAGTTTGGTTATCATCACCCCACATGGGGGAAAATGAAAGGAAATACGTAAATGAAGCGTTTGATACGAACTGGATTGCCCCTCTCGGTGCGAACGTGAATGAATTCGAAAAACTTCTTTCTCAGAAATTAAATAATCAGGAAGTTTTATCGCTTAGTTCAGGAACGGGTGCAATTCACTTAGCTCTTACATTGCTAAATATTAAACGCGGTGATGTAGTTATTTGCCAGTCTTTCACTTTTGCAGCTTCTGCTTTTCCACTTGAATATATTGGCGCCGTTCCCATTTTTGTTGACAGTGAATTTGAAACCTGGAATATGGATCCGGTTTTACTTAGAAAATGTATCGAAGATTGTCTCAAACATGGAACAAAACCTTCCGCAATAATTGTTGTGCATTTATATGGTATGCCGGCTCAAATGAATGAGATAATGGAAATTGCAAATGAATTTGATATTCCTGTAATTGAAGACGCTGCGGAAGCGCTGGGCAGTTCATATTTTAATAAACCTTGTGGCAGTATTGGTAAAATCGGAATTCTGAGTTTTAACGGAAATAAAATTATTACAACAAGTGGCGGTGGAGCTCTCACATCTGCAGATAATGAAATTATGAAAAGGGCAAGGCATATTTCCGCTCAAGCGAAGGAACCTGCTCATTTTTATCTTCATCACGAAACAGGTTATAACTATCGTTTAAGCAATGTACTTGCAGGTATCGGCCGCGGCCAGATGGAGGTATTGGATGAACGAATTAACAGAAGGCGTGAAATTTTTGAAATATACAAAAAGGAACTTGGTAGTTATGAATTTGTGCAATTTTTGGATGAACCCGAAGGTTGTTTTTCCAACAGGTGGCTTACAACAATCCTTTTTAATAAAGATGGCTTAAATGAAAAGGTTAGAAAATATCTTGAAAATGAAAATATTGAATCAAGACTTCTTTGGAAACCACTTCATCAACAACCTGTATTTAAGAATGTAAAATATTTTGGAAATAATGTAAGCGACCAACTTTTTTATAAAGGCCTTTGCCTTCCAAGTGGTTCAAATTTATCAAACAGCATTATTGATGCTGTTATTTTGCGAATTAAAAATATATTAGATGAAGTTTAATAGTAAAAATTCTTTCCGGCCTTCTGACCTGGTGTTAGTTGGAGATCAGGTACTTATTGTATTGGGATTAGGGTCTGCAATTTTTGCTACCTACCGCATTCTTAATATTTCAGTTTTCCCACTGCAATCTATTCTCTATCAAGTAATAATTCATCTTTCTCTTGCAGTTCTTGCCTGGACTATTTTTAAAGTTTATAAAAAAGTTATACGCTTTTTTAACAGCACCGATTACTTAAATCTTATTGGAATTGTATTGCTGATTCACGTTCTAAGCTTAGGTTTAACCAGGTTGCTTCCAATACATTTAAGGCTAAAGCCGGAAGTTTTTCTTATAAGTTTTTTTATAACTTCTTTATATATTATTGGCAGCAGGCTTTTAATTAGTTATCTCTATACATATTATCGTAAAGCAAAAAAAATTGGCCCTGAAAAAAGATTGCTTATTTATGGAGCCGGTCATCTGGGTGTGTTCTTAAAAAAATCAATAACAAATTCTCAGGATCATGATTTTAGATTGATGGGTTTTATTGATGATGATAAAAACAAAGCCGGCCGCTACATTGAAGGAGTAAAAGTTACAGCCGCGGATGATAATCTTGAAAAACTTATAATTGATAAAGAAATTACAGATATTATTATTGCAAATAAAGCTTTAACGCCTGCACGTAAGTCAAAATTTCTTGAAACTACTTTGAAAATGAACATCAAAGTAAAAGAAATCACTTCCATTAAAAGCCTGCTTTCTAATTTCAATATTGATAAACTTGCATCTATTGATATTAATGATCTTATGAACCGCGAGGTTATTGAATTGTATGGTAAAAATGTTGCTGATAAAATTGTTGGCAAAACCATGCTCGTTACCGGCGCTGCCGGATCAATCGGCTCTGAAATAGTAAGAAAACTTGCTAAACATAATGCCTCTCTTGTAGTTTGTGTTGACTTTTCTGAAAGTGCTTTATACGATTTACAGCAAGAACTTAAAAGAACGCATCCAAACATAGCATTTAAATTCATTCTTGCTGATATAAGAAATGAAGAAATGCTTAATCAGGTTTTTGAAACTTATAATCCTAATTTCATTTACCACGCCGCTGCTTATAAGCATGTTCCATTAATGGAGCAATTTCCATGGCAAGCCGTACAAACAAATATTATTGGAACCTGGCAACTTGTAAAACTTGCAATAAAGTATAAAGCAGAAAAATTTGTTTTTATATCTTCCGATAAAGCTGTGCATCCTACCAGTGTTATGGGAGCTACCAAACGCCTTGCGGAAATAATTGTACGTGGCTATTCCGAAACAAATCCTTGTACTCAATTTGCGATAACGCGTTTCGGAAATGTTTTAGGCTCGAATGGTTCTGTGGTTCCTCTCTTTAAAAAACAAATTCAGCAGGGTGGGCCCGTTACTGTTACACACCCTGATATGACAAGATATTTCATGACCATCGGCGAAGCCTGCCAACTTGTTTTGGAAGCGTCAATCATGTCGAAAGGTGGTGAAGTGTTTGTATTTGATATGGGCAAACCAATTAAAATTGTTGATTTGGCTACCAACATGATACGGCTTGCAGGCTATACTCCTGATGTTGATATGCATATAAAATTCGTAGGAGAAAGGCCCGGCGAAAAATTATATGAGGAATTATTTTTGGAAACAGAAAAATTACGTGAAACACATCATGAAAAAATAATGATAAGCACTGAATTGGGGCATGATATTAGCGAAGCTGAAAAAATTATTCAGTCATTTTTAGTGTTAGAAAATAATTTTGATGCAGATTTGTTTAAACTTACAATTAAATCGCTTTTACCGGAATACAAACTTAATTTGCCGGTGGAAGCAAAAGCAGTTACATTAAAAACAACTTTTAAACCTAAAGAATACAACTACCAAAACTAAGAATATGAGAATTTTGAAATTTCAGTTTTTGATTTTTGTATTGATGTCGCTTGGTGCAACAGCACAAAATGCAAGGTTCTCACAACTTGGCACATCATCACAAATGTTCAATCCATCATTAACCGGGCGTTTCGACGGGCAAGCAAGGCTGGGAGCACTTTTCAGCTATCAAGACAGCCGCCTGGCTACCACTCTTCACCAAAATGTTTTCCTTGAATACAAATTCGGAAAATATCGCTCTGCAGGGGATGAGGATTATAACTATGTTACTAAAAACAACGCAGGTGAAAATGTAACCGCTGAAGCAAGAGATAAAATTACAATGAGTAACAAAAAGGCCGGCTATTGGGCTGCAGGCTTGAATTACTATCATTATGGATATAAAGACATGCCTCTTTCCGGGTCTTTTTATTCTGCAACAATTGCACGCCATTTTTATCCGCGCCGTAATAAATACTGGGGCCTTGGCATTCAGGGAACTTATGCTGATGGTAAACTCGATGAAACAAAAGGATTAAAATACGACCGTGAAATTTCCGGCGATGGTTTTGTTTATCCGCAAAAAACTCCATCAAACCGTACCGGTAGTAAGACGTATGCTGACTTCTCCTTTGGAGGATATTACGGAATGGTTACAGAACCTGTAGCTTTCGAAATTGGTGGGTCACTTGCTCATTTGTTTTATCCTGAAGCTGATATTTTTGATAATGACAGCGAAAAGAAACTGCGTCACAGAGTTACTGCTCACTCAATGTTACGCTTAAAACTAAACGATAAGTGGGGCATTGTTCAAAAGAACTATTACTGGCAGGAAGGCTTATATCTGCGCAGCAGAGAATTTAATAAAGACAGTATGCACATTACAGATTTTTGGGCAGGAGCTGAATTTTATAAAACAAATCCGCAAAGCAATGTTAACCTGAGCTTTGGATTATATACAAGGTCTTTCAGAACGGTTATGCCTTATTTAAATTTATATTTAGGTAAGGTTGTTAACTTAAGAGCAAGCTATGAAACTCCATTGAACCTTAATAAATTCACGGCATACACAGCTAAAAGAGCTGAAATTGCTATGATTTTAACCTACAGGAAAAATACAAATCCTGGCACCGAATTGTACAGAAAAGTAAACTTCTGGTAAAAACATTCTAAATAAGATCAATGAAAAAACTATATATAAATCTTTTGGCTTTAGCTTTTGTTTCCACAGCATCGGCGCAGCAAAATTTTGAAAATCTTGGCAGTCAGGTTAATTCACAGTATCCTGAAGCTCGCCCCACAATTTCTGCAGATGGGCAAACTCTTTATTTTGTAGTTGAAGGAAACCCTGTAAACAGAAATTTTAAAAAGGATAAAAAAGCTCAGGACGTTTGGTTCAGCAAACTGGGAGCAGACGGAACTTGGGGGCCTGCAACCCATGCTCCTGAAATTATGAATGCCAATGATAATAATGCCGTTTTCTGGGTTTCACCCGATGGGAACCGCGTTCTCATTCGCGGAGCTTTTGAAAATGGAACTTATGTGGGCAGAGGTGTTTCAATGCTTTACAAGCAAGGAGATTCATGGTCGGCTCCGCAAAAATTGGATATTCCGAATTACGATAAAATGTCGAAAGATATTTTTTCGGGCGCATTTATGGCAAGCACAGGAAAAACAATCCTTTTTTATTTTTCAGAAGAAAAGAACAGCTTTATTAATGATATATATGTAAGCCACCTCGGCGATGATGGAAAATGGTCGCAGCCTGAAAGCCTTGGTACTGATATTAACACCTTTGAATACGATGAAATATCACCATACCTTGCCGCTGACGGAGTAACACTTTATTTTTCATCTGACAGGCCCGGCGGTTTAGGCAAACATGATATTTGGATGGCTAAAAGGCTTGATGAAAGTTGGAAAAAATGGAGCACACCGGTAAACCTTGGTCCAACTGTTAACACAAAGGGCTGGGATGCATATTTTGCTCTTGATGCTCTTGGCGATTATGCTTACATGGCAAGTACTGAGGGTAAAGAAGGAAACCAAACTGATCTTGTAAAGGTTAAACTTGATTCTCTTGCAAAACCTAATGCCGTTTTGCTTATGTACGGTAAAATTGTAAATGCAGGTGATGATACTCCAATTAATTCGGTTATTTATTACGATAAAATTGGCGGACAAACCGAAGGAAGCATTTACTCTAACCCCGCAGATGGCACTTATAAAATAGTTCTGCCTTACGGCGCAAAATATTCTATTCGTACAACGGCTGATAAATTCAGGCCAATGACTGATACAATTGACCTGACAAAGGTTGATGCATACAAAGAAATTCACCGTGACCTTTATTTAACTCCTGAAGGTGTAAGGCTTGTTGACCCTAACGATACTCTTATAACAGACAGGAAAAACATGGAAGACCTTGATGATGAAGAAATAGCAAATGAAAATGGCCCGGTTACTTTAAGCAATGTTTATTTTGTTTTTGCAAAGCATTATTTGCAAACAAAATCTTATACAGAACTTGACAGGCTTGTAAGATTATTGAAAGCTAACCCTGACAAAAAAGTTGAAATTGCTGCACATACAGATTGGATAGGAAGCAATGCCGATAATTTGCAACTTTCAAAAGACAGAGCAGAGGCGGCAAGGCAATACCTGATTGCAAAAGGAATTGATGCATCAAGAATAATTGCAAAAGGCTATGGCGAAACAAAACCAGCAGCATCAAATAATACTGCTGAAGGACGCCAGCTTAACAGAAGAATTGAATTTACGTTGTTAAACTAACAACTTTCTGAAAATAATTAAAACGGATCAAAATGTTTATTAAAATACTTTGATCCGTTTTTTTATGCATTTATACATTGTATCTTGCACCTCCAAAATAAAATAATTTGTCGTTAAAGAAACAAGCACTTTCCGGACTGGTATGGACTTTTGCCCAACAGTTCAGTGTGCAGGGCATTTCTTTCGTTGTATCAATAGTACTTGCAAGAATATTGCAACCCTCAGAATTTGGTATTATAGGTATGATAGCTGTTTTTGTTGCAATTGGAAATTCACTTGTAAGCAGCGGCTTAACTCAATCTTTAATTCGTTCACAATCTCTTACACAAAAGGATTATTCAACAGTCTTCTTTTTTAATTTAATGGGAAGTGTGGTGGTGTATGCTATAATATTTTTTGCGGCACCTTTCATTGCAGATTTTTATAATCAGCCAATTCTTGTTAGCATTTTAAGAATTTACTGCCTCTCGTTTTTAATTGATGCCTTAACCTCAGTACAAATAGCAAGGCTTACAAAAGACATGAACTTTAAAGCACAAATGATTGTTGTAGTTCCAAGTCTTATTATTTCCGGCGCTTGCGGCGTTGCCTTTGCCTACATGGGCTTTGGTGTGTGGAGCCTTGTTTACATGACTTTAATTCAGAAACTGCTTCAAACAATTCAATATTGGTTGCGTACCAAATGGTATCCTTCTTTTGTTTTCAGTATTCCGGTTTTTAAAGAGCATTTTTTCTTTGGATACAAAATTACACTTGCTGAATTATTAGATTCTTTTTTCAGAAATATTTATCAGGTTATAATTGGCCGCTTTTTTTCGCCAACTCAGGTTGGATATTTTACCAGAGCAGATACAATAAAGCAATTACCTGTTTATAATATTTCAATTGCTTTGAAAAAAGTAACCTATCCATTATTTTCTTCAATTCAACACGACAATGTAAAATTAAAATCTGCCTACAGGCAGGTAATGCAGTTAACGTTATATATTGTTTGCCCGATACTTGTTTTTATGGCTGTTCTTGCCGAACCATTATTTAGGTTTTTGCTCACCGCAAAATGGCTGCCGGCAGTTCCATATTTTCAAATACTCTGCTTCGCAGGAATTTTACAACCTATACATTCATACAACCTCAATATTTTGAAAATTAAAGGCCGTTCTGATTTGTACCTTAAACTCGAAATTTATAAAAAGATAATCATCGTAGCTTCCATTTTAGCTACTATAAAATTCGGGATTATCGGCCTTATCTGGGGGCAACTTGCAATATCAATTGTAATATTTTTTATCAATACATATTACAGTGGGAGGTTTATAAATTATCCTACAAAAGAACAAATGAAGGACATTTTTCCAGTTGTTCTTTTTTCACTCATACTTGGCTTGTTAGTTTATTTTTTAGATTTAACTCTTAAAAATTATAAAGCTTCAGATTTGGTTCGATTAATAATTTCACCGGCAATAGGCGTTCTTTTATACATTATAATTTCAAAAATTATAAACCTGAATGCCTACAACTCAATTGTAAGTGTACTCCTTAAACGTAAACGTGTAATTCAAAAATAACAGTTAGAACAAATCTCTTACACTCGTTCCAATTTTATTTCCGTTGTGGTATAGTTGAATAGTATAATTGCCGGGAGTTGCTTTATCAGCAGGTAAAGTAAACTTTATTTTTTTTAAATCTTTACTGCTGCCGTCAATTTTAACTTTGTAAGAATAAATTTTCTTTCCATCCTCAGTGTTAAAACTTCCTGATTCCCAGTTTGATTTTTGAATTACTTTCCCCTCCGGGGAAATTACAACAACCATTACATCTGAAGTGATATTGTTTATAGCGGAAGGCTTTACAGAAAAGGAAGCAGTTAGTGAATTGTTTTGTGATTCTTCTAAACCGATATCAGAAATTGTAAAGTCAGCGTTTGGTTTACTAACCGCCGGTGTTGTCTCAACTTTATTTCTTACAACAGGTGCTGTAGTTGTTTTTTTTGTTTGAACTGATGTTGGGATTTTTGTCTCCACTTTTGTTTTTACAGGAGGTGCAATTTTTACTGAGGTGGTTTTTGCATGCTGATTTTTTTTCATTTCAGAAAGAATCTGATACAGCCTTTTATTTTCTTCTGTTACATCAGCATTTGTTTTTCGCAAAGCTTCCATTGCAATTTGAAGTTCTTCAATTTTACTTTTGGCATTGGTGAAATCTTCTTCAGATTTAGGGTTAACAAGCATTCCGCCAACTTCTGCCTTTAGGCGGTAGTAATCAGTTAGCCTTATATTCAATGAATCTTCGAGCGCCCCGGCGCTGTCATATGTTGCACCCAATTTACGTTCAAGTTCTTTTATTGTGGAAGTGTAAATTTTAATGAGGCTATCCTGATTTTCCTTTCTTTCTTTTTCAGCCACGGGCTTTGTGGCAATCTTATCAACTTTGTTATAGAACTGATATCCCCAAATACCAAGAACGGCCATTGAGATAAATACAATTGAAAAGGAAATTATTAAAAGAATGGAAATTTTTGAATCACGCATTTTTATCTATTGTGTTCCTTTGTTTTCATTTACGAAAGCAGATATCCAACCGGTCTGTCCATTCTTTACAAGAAAAAATTGTTTTTTATCGTAAACACCTTCAAACTGGCGCATAATTTTAAGAAGTAAACCTGTACCTGCAAGTAAAGCTTTTTGGTCAAAAACTTTATTTACTGTTTTAACTTGTTTTTCAACAAGAAGTTTATCAACTGAATTATCGGTAACAGTATTTACAACTGCCTCCGGTGCAAGGCTTGCATAATTATTTTCAATCCTTTCCATAAATTTTGCAACCTCATCGTATGTTACCGGCACAACTGCGTTTTCAATAAGTTCAGGAAACAATAAAGTGGCAACAGACCAGGCGATGCCTCCGCTGAAAGCAATGTTATCGCTCATGTTATAAGCACCGCTTACATTTACTGCATAAGTAATTTCTTTGTCGGCTGAACCTGCAAGTACTCTGTAAAGTTCTTTTGAATATGCCTTTATTGAATTTATATTATTTTCATCAAGCCTTTTGTTAGTTTCATTAGTAACACTCTTAGTTCCCCATGTTAATTCAAAAAGCCTTAAGTCATGAGTGTTGTTGTAAGGGAAAAAACCACCTTTAGTGTTACCGCTTCCTATATCAATTAAAAAGGTATTATATCTGCGTGAATCCGGAATAATTCCTATGTGTGAAAGCCTTGCTTCCTCAGTTACATCTATCACTTTAACGTTGCGGCCCGGTTCATTTATTGCTTTCTTAAAATCATCGGAAAGATTTTTCATCCAATCTTTTTTATTCTCCTTCTCAGCCATGGTACTTACACCGCTGCTTATTGCGGTAAAAACAGATGAAGGTGAAACTTCATAGCTATCAATTGCTACTTTATAGAGTTGAGTTAATGCGGATAATGTGTTTTTATAGGTGTCGTCTGTGAATGAAATGAAGTCAGTATTTACAGAAGTATCCTTTAATGTATTGTATTCATTTTCTGCACCTGATGATTGCAAAATTGTCATTTTTACACCTTTTGAACCAACCTCAATTCCTGCATAAACCGGCGCTTTTTTCAGCTTTTGAGATACACTTTTTTGTGCTGATAAAACACCTGAAGTAATTATTAAAAGTGAAAGAAGTAAAAATCGTTTCATCGTGTATGATTTTAATAAATAAAAATACTATATTATCCTTATTTAATAAGGGTTTTAGCCTATTGTGAACAACTTGTTATTAACTCTTTTCCCTGATTTTTCGGTAAATTTTTATCGCTGCCATCAACACAATTATCAACACTGCAATACCTGCAATTCCCCATACGGCGCTTAATGAATTTTTTACTGTTGCCAGAAATACAATTGCCACCAAGAAAACTGTTGCAACTTCATTCCAAATTCTTAAATAATTTGATGATCTGTTGAATATATTTTTTTTCTGCCTGTTAAAAATTACTTGCAAGGAAATATGATATATAAACAAGCAAGCCACTAATAGTATTTTTATTGCAAGCCATTGTGGCAAATTATTATAATACAGCGCAGTCCACGTTCCAAAAATTAATGTTAGTATCGCAGAAGGCCATGTAATACCGTACAACAGCCTTTTACTCATTAAAATGAAATGCGATGTAAGTATTTCCTTTTCAGGTGAAGGTTTGTCCCGGGCCTCTCTTGTATAAATAAACAGACGAGGTAAATAAAATAAGCCACTGAACCATGTTACCACAAAAATTATATGAATAGCTTTAATGTATAACATCTTCTTCGTCTGAATCGTTTACAATATTTTTCAAAGTCTTTATAAAGTCCGGATGTGAATTAAGGCAGGGAATCATTTTGTAGTTTTCACCACCGGCTTCTAAAAATGTTTCTTTGCCACGCATTGCAATTTCTTCCAAAGTTTCAAGGCAATCGGCTACAAACGCAGGGCAAATTACAAGAATATTCTTTACGCCTTCTTTCGGTAGTTCCGCCAAACGTACATCTGTAAAGGGTTCCAGCCAACCTTTGCCAAGCCTTGATTGAAAACTGATGCTCAATTTGCTGTCAGGTATGTCAAGTGTCTTTTGCAGCAAATCAGTAGTAACAATACATTGGTGCCTGTAACAATATGCGTGTGCCGGCGATGCTACTTTACAGCAATTGTCAACTTTCATGCAATGCGATTTTGTTGGGTCAGATTTCATCAGGTGGCGGGCAGGCACACCATGATAGCTGAACAAAATGTGGTCGTAGCTTTCGTTTAAATACGGACGTACAGTTTCTGCAAGAGCATTAATGTAATCTTCTCTGTCGAAAAATGGTTTTACTATTTTTAATTTAAAAGGGTATTTTTTCTTTTTGTAATATTCAATTGCATGCTCGGCAGCAGTTTCAAACGACGACATAGCATAATGAGGATACATTGGAACAAGTATAACTTCCTCTAACGCCGGGTTACGTTTTAATAATTTATCAAAAGCTTCATCAGGCTTATAAGCGCCATACCGCATAGCAATTTCAACCGGTAGGTTGATGATCTTTTCAAGTTCTTCTTTTTGTTTTTCACTTATTACAATAAGCGGAGATCCTTCATCAGTCCATATTTCACTGTACGCATGCGCAGATTTAGGAGCACGGAAAGGATTGATAATTCCACGAACCAATAAAAATCTTGAAAGAAAAGGCATGTCAATCACTCTTTCATCCATCAAAAATTCATTCAGATACTTTCTGACATCTTTTGTTTTTGTTGAATCAGGTGAGCCAAGATTCATTAAAATAATTCCTGAATTACTGTTTACCATTTCGCTAATTTTGCGCAAAGGTAATTAGCGTTTTTGTTTAATTAAGAAATTGAATTTCTTATAGTGATATGAATCATATCTAATAATGACAATGCAATGACAGTAATATTAGTTATACGGATAAAGCAACATTAATTTTGTGATAAGAAACCAAGCACAGGAATGATAGAAAGAAATTTAGACACATTGAGTAATTTTTATGTTGTGGGTATTAATTACAAAAAGTCTGATTCTGCGATACGGGGAATGTTTTCAATAAATGAAGATCAATACCGGAAAATACTTTTAAAATCAAAAGATCAAAATGTAAAAGGATTAATTATACTTTCAACATGTAACCGCACTGAAATATATGGTTTTGCTGAAAGTTCAGATATTCTTATTGATCTCTTATGTTCGGAGAGTTGTGGCTCCAAATCGGTTTTTACTTCAATTTGTTATATAAAAAATTATAAGAAGGCAATTCAGCATTTCTACGAAGTAGCCGCCGGGCTTGATTCTCAGATACTTGGTGATTATGAAATT
>Ga0182739_1003587_pt1 | contig 13424 bp, 12 predicted proteins | sample eDN5th30CBELigBY_FD_128873 | JGI IMG/M metagenome (GOLD analysis project Ga0182739, IMG submission 128873) | Enriched backyard soil microbial communities from Emeryville, California, USA - eDNA 5th pass 30_C BE-Lig BY (version 2) (version 2) | ecosystem: Environmental > Terrestrial > Soil >... | reverse complement strand
CGATTACGACTACGTTCTTGCTCATGTTACGAATCAATATCGAGTTTCTCGGGAAATCCGGAAATCTCCCCGCGGCCCCCTCGTTTCCGAGAGGGAGTTAGTCACAGCGTTCTGACCGTCCAGACGCCATCCTGCAGCGCCAGCTCGCGATCGCAAACGAATTCGTCCTGATCCTGCTCGTGACCGGGCAATACCTGAACGACGATTTCCCCTGACCGGCGCAGGCGGCGAACCGCCTCGGTCAGGGCGGGGGCCTGCCCCCAGGGCGCGCGAACCGCTCGCGCCCTTTCCGCTGGCGGCAGACCCGCCGCCAGCTTGCGTAAATCCAGACTGAAGCCCGTCGCCGGACGCGCCCGGCCGAATGCACGGCTGACGTCGTCATAGCGGCCGCCGCTGACCAGCGCGTCGTGCCAACCTTCGGCGTACAGGGCGAACTTCACGCCCGAGTGATAGGCGTAGCCGCCGACATCGGCCAAGTCCACGCTGAACGACACGTTGGGCATGGCATCCACCAGCGACTGCAGCGCGTCCAGCGCCTCGGCCACGCCCGGCAGCGACGGCAGTTCACGGCGAGCGGTCTTCAGCACGTCCGGACCGCCGTACAGGGTGGGCAGCAATTGCAGCGCCTTGAGCGTTTCCGGTCGGATGCCGGGCGCCCGCGATGCGAGCTCGCCCAAACCGGGCACGTCCTTGTCGCGCATCAGCCGGATGGCGTCCTGCGCCAGCTCGGCAGCCGCCGGGTCGGACTTCAGGAGGGCGCGCAACACGCCCGGATGGCACAGATCCAGGCGCGGATTGCGCACGCCGGCGATTGCAACGGTTTCCAGCACGAGCTGGATGATTTCGAGGTCGGCTTCGAATCCGGCGTGGCCGTAGATTTCGGCGCCGATCTGCAGCAATTCACGGCTGGACAAGAGGTCCGAAGGCCGCGCATGCAACACGTTGCCGCAGTAGCACAGGCGGGTGACGCCCGCGCGGTTCAGCAAGTGCGCGTCGATGCGCGTGACCTGGGGAGTCATGTCCGCGCGCACGCCCAGCGTGCGGCCCGAGAGCTGGTCCACCAGCTTGCAGGTGCGCAGATCCAGATCGCTGCCGGTGCCCGACAGCAATGAATCGATGTACTCGACCAGGGGCGGCGCGACCAGCTCGAACCCGTAAGTACGGTAAAGATCGAGAAGTTCGCGGCGCAATTCCTCGATGCGCCGGGCCTCGGCCGGAAGTACGTCGGCAAGGCTCTCGGGCAGCAACCAGTTACCCATGAATGTTTACCTGAATAACGCCAAGTGATGCGTGGGCGTCGCCCAAACGAAAAAGCGGCTGAGGGGGCGTAAGCCCGCTCAGCCGCTGCGGAATGTTTTCTAGCTTACGCGGTATTGTACATGGTTCGGCCGACAGCGCCAGCCGGGTGGCGCACGCATGGCGGCAACCCGTCCCCAATACGGACGTACGATACGGCGCGCCTGCCAGATGCAGAAAAGCCCCTTGGAGAACCAGGGGGCTTTTCGTGCCTGCGGCGCGCTGGCGCTACCGCTTGCGCATCACTTGGCCGGCACGGTGACAGGCGCCAGCGCGGCGCCAGCCGGATCCTTCATGAACTGGAAGAAGCTGGAGCTGGGGTCGACCACCAGCACGTCGCCCGGCCTGGAGAACGAGGCGCGATAGGCTTCCAGGCTCTTGTAGTACGTGTAGAAGTCCGGGTTCTTGCCGTAAGCCTGGGAGTAGATCGCTGCCGCAGCGGCATCGCCCTCACCCATGATGCCCTGGGCCTTGGCGTACGCCTGAGCGACGATGACTTCGCGTTGGCGGTCGGCTTCGGCGCGGATCTTCTCGCCTTCGGCGGCGCCGATGGAACGCAGCTCGTTGGCGACGCGCGTGCGTTCGGCCTCCATGCGACGGTACACCGATTCCGAGATCTCCGGCGCGAACTCGATCCGGCGCAGACGCACGTCGACGATCTGCACACCAAGGGGCTCGGCGCGCTTGGCGACGTTGGTCAGGATTTCCGCCATGATCTTGTCGCGCTCGGTGGAGACGACATCCCGCACCGTGCGCACGTTGACCGACGCGTTCAGCGCGTCGCGGATCTGGGCTTGCAGGCGCTCTTGCGCCGCACGCTCATTGCCGCCGAACGTCACGTAGAACAGGCGGGGATCCGCGATGCGCCACTTGACGTAGGAATCGATCAGGAGGTTTTTCTTTTCCGACGTCTGGATACGCTCGGCTTCGTTGGTTTCGATGGTCAGAATGCGCTTGTCGAGCGTGACGACATTCTGGAACGGCGGCGGAAGTTTGAAATACAGGCCAGGTTCGCTGATGACCTTGCGGACCTCGCCGAGCGAGAACACCAGTGCGTAGTCGCGCTCGCGCACGACGAACACGCTGGAGGAAAGCAGGGCCAGCACGATGAGCAGGCCGACCAGGATGGGCATAAGACGATTCATGTTCGGGACTCCTCCGGATTAGCGCGACATACGGTCGCGGGGCAGCGTGTTGCTCGTGCTGCTGCCGGAAGGCTGCGGCGCCGGCGTGGCAGTGCCACGCGGAGGCTGGACAGGCGGAGAGACCAGAGCGGGCGAACCGGGATTGCCGACATTGGACTTGCCCCCGTCCTGAGCGGCCAGGTGCATGATCTTGTCCAGGGGCAGGTACAACATGTTGTTGTTGCTCTTGGTGTCGACCATGACCTTGCTGGCGCGCGTGAAGATGTCCTGCATGCTTTCCAGGTACATGCGCTGACGCATGACCAGGGGCGACTTCTCGTACTCGCCCAGGATGCTGGTGAAGCGCGACGTATTACCCTGCGCGTCGCCGACGACCTTGGCCTTGTAGCCTTCGGCCTGTTCGACCATGCGCGAGGCCTGACCGCTTGCAAGCGGCACGACCTGGTTGGCGTAGGCTTGGCCTTCGTTGATCTGGCGCTCGCGATCCTGGCCCGCCTTGACGGCGTCGTCGAACGCGGCCTGGACCTGCTCGGGCGGCTGCACGTTCTGGATGGCGACGGTGCTGACCTGCACGCCGGTCTGGTAGCGATCCAGGATCTGCTGCATCAGCGCCTGCACCTGCGAGGCGACGGTCGTACGGCCTTCGTACAGCACGAAGTCCATGGACTGCTTGCCTACGACTTCGCGCATCGCGGTTTCGGAAGCCTGGCGGACGGATTCGTCCGGGTCGCGCGTCATGAAGAGGTAGTCAGGCGCGCCATCGGCGCGCAGACGGTACTGGACCACGAACTGCATGTCGACGATGTTCTCGTCCGTGGTGAGCATCAGCGCTTCAGGGAGGACCTTGTTGCGCGCACCGCCGCGGAAACCGACTTCGAACGTGCGCAGTTGCGACACGTTGACCATTTCATGGCTTTGGATCGGATACGGCAGGCGCCACTGGAAACCGGCTTGCGACGTGCTCTTGTATTTGCCGAACTGGGTCACGACCGCGACCTGGCCTTCTTGCACGATGTAGAAGCCGCTGGCCAGCCAGATGCCCACCGCGACCAGGGCGATGACGCCCAGGCCGATGCGCGTGCCACGCGGGGAAGGCGGCGTCATGCCGCCACGATTGCCGGGCCGGTTGTTGCCGCCCCCGCCCTTGCGGCCGAACAGGTTGCCGATGCGATTATTGAAATCGCGCCAGACCTCGTCCAGGTCGGGTGGGCCGTCTCCGTCGCGCTGAGGCCGCTTGGGCGGCGGCTCGGAGCCATTGTTGTTTCCGCGACCCCAGCCGGGGTCATTCAGATTGAAGAGTTTGATAATTCGCGGCATTGTTTCCCACAATCTGTCCGGTCTCCGCAATTGCCCCGCGCAACGCGTCCAAACCGGCGCGCTCGGTGGCGCTTACAAATACTCGCGCAATCGTACCATGTGCATCGCGCTCGACCCGCGGTTCCAGTCCCGCCCGATCTATCTTGTTGTATACCAGAATGGTCGGAATCGCGGCAGCACCGATTTCGGCGAGCACCTTGTTCACCTCGAAGATCTGCTCATCCCGTTGCGGACTGGCCGCATCCACCACATGCAGGAGCAGATCGGCGTGCACGGTTTCTTCAAGGGTGGCCCGGAAGGCGGCGATCAGGTTGTGGGGCAGGTCGCGGATGAAGCCGACCGTATCGGATATCACCACCGAACCCGCCCCTTCGACCCAGATGCGCCGCGTGGTCGTGTCCAGCGTGGCGAACAACTGGTCAGCGGCGTAGGCGTCTGCCCGGGTCAGGGCATTGAACAAGGTCGACTTGCCGGCGTTGGTATAGCCGACCAGCGACACCGACAGCGCCCCGCCCCGCGCGCGGGCGCGGCGTTGCGTGACGCGCTGGCGCTCGACCTTGTCCAGCCGCTCACGCAGCGTCTTGACCTTGGCGCCGATCATGCGGCGGTCCATTTCGAGCTGGGATTCGCCGGGGCCGCGCATGCCGATGCCGCCACGCTGGCGCTCCAAGTGGCTCCACATGCGCGTCAGGCGCGTGGCCAGATGCTGGAGCTGCGCCAGTTCGACCTGCAGTTTCCCTTCGTGGCTCTTTGCGCGCAGCGCGAAGATGTCAAGGATGAGCGCAACGCGATCGACGACGCGCAGGTTGAAGGCGCGCTCGAGGTTGCGTTGCTGGGCCGGCGACAAAGGCTGGTCGAAAAGGACGATATCCGCGAGCAAGGCCTGCGCCATCGCAACCCCCTCGTCGGCTTTGCCTGAGCCGATGAAGAACTTGGCGTCGGGACGGTCCCGACGGGCGGTCAGGGTGCCGACGATTTCGGCGCCCGCGCCCTTGGCCAGCATGGCGAATTCCTCGGCATGGGCCGTGAAGTCTGGGTCACCCAGATCCACGCTGATGATCAGAGCGCGCATACATGCACCATATTGGAGCCAAAGCGAAAATGCCCGCCGACGAGAACCGTCCGGCGGGCAATAAAAGGTAAAGCTGGAGCGAGATTACTCAGCAGGGACTTCCACTTGAAAATTGACGGCACGCGCGGGAACGACGGTGGAGATGGCGTGCTTGTAGACCATTTGGGTGACGGTATTGCGCAGCAACACGACGTACTGGTCGAAAGATTCGATTTGCCCTTGAAGCTTGATGCCGTTCACGAGATAGATCGACACGGGCACATGATCCTTGCGCAGCGTGTTGAGGAACGGATCTTGCAGAGTTTGCCCTTTATTGCTCATTGGCCAGGCTCCATTTGTTTGTTATTGAGTGGTGGCGTGCTTTTTGTACTGGTGGTGCACGCCGAAACACGTACTCTACAGGGTTTTCCCGGCCCGTGCTACTTGGCCGGGAAGCAAAAATGAGACCAGAGTTTTCCAGCCCAAACGCCCCTGAAAATCACGCCTGCAGTACCTGCGCAAGCGCTTCCAGCAGCAGGTCGCACTGCGTGTCGGTACCCACCGTGATGCGCAGGAACTGATCGATGCGCGCATGACGGAAATGTCGAACGATGATGCTGCGCTCGCGCAAGGCCGCGGCCAGCATCGCGGCGTCTTTCGAGGGGTGCCGCGCGAACACGAAGTTCGCGGCGGACGGCAGCACTTCGAAGCCCAGCGATTCCAGCCCCGTCGTCATGCGTGAGCGGGTTTCGATCACGGCGCAGCGGGTTTTCTCAAAGTACTCCGTATCTTCCAGGGCCGCTACTGCGCCGACGGATGCCAGCCGGTCGATGGGGTAGGAGTTGAAACTGTTCTTTACCCGCTCAAGTCCGTCGATCAGCGCGGCGCTGCCGACGGCGAACCCCACCCGCAGGCCCGCGAGCGAGCGGGACTTCGAGAGCGTCTGCACAACGAGCAGGTTGTCGTAGCGCGAGACAAGCGGGATGACCGATTCCGCGCCGAAATCCACATAGGCCTCGTCGACGACGACCACCGTGTCGGGGTTGCCGGCAACGATGCGTTCGACCTCGGCGGCGGCAAGCGCTCGGCCGGTGGGCGCGTTGGGATTCGGGAAGATGATGGCGCCCGCCTGTCCGTGGCGCGCGGGCAGGTAGTCTTCCACATCGATGCGGAAGTCCGCGGTGAGCGGCATCGTTTCGAAATCGATGGCGTACAGACCGCAATACACCGGATAGAAGCTGTAGGTGATGTCCGGGAACCGCAGAGGCCGCTCATGCTTGAGCAGGGCCAGGAAAGCGTGCGCCAGGACTTCGTCGGAACCATTGCCCACGAACACCTGCCCCGGCTGCACGCCGACGGTCGAGGCGATGGCCTGGCGCAGGCGATCGGAGGAAGGATCCGGATAAAGCTTGAGCGTGTCGTCGCAGGCCTCGCGGATCGCATCGAGCACCTTGGGCGAAGGCCCGTAAGGATGCTCGTTGGTGTTCAGCTTGACCAGGTTCTGAAGCTTGGGCTGCTCGCCCGGGACATAGGGACTGAGCGTCCCGACTACGGGACTCCAGAAACGGCTCATGGATCAGCTTTCCTGCGCGTAGGGGTTGTGCGAAGACTTGAATTCGATGCGCAGCGGCGTGCCGGCCAGGTCGAACGCATTGCGGAATCGCGTTTCGAGATAGCGGCGGTACGAGTCGGGAATCGCGTCCAGCGCATTGCCGTGGATGACCACCAGCGGCGGGTTCTGGCCGCCCTGGTGCGCGTAGCGCATCTTGGGGCGGAAGATGCCCTTGCGGGGAGGCTGCTGCTGCTCGACCGCAAGCTGCAGCTCGCGCGTGAGCTTGGGCGTGGACAGCTTGGCGAACGCGGCGGCGTGCGCGGCATTGATGGACTTGAGCAAAGGCTTGATGCCCTGCCCGCGCAGCGCGGAAATCGTGTGCACGCGCGCGAACGACAGGAATCGCAGCTTGCGATTGAACTCGCGCTCGATGCGTTCCTTTTCTTCGCTGTCCAGGCCGTCCCACTTGTTGACGGCCACCACTACCGCACGGCCGGTTTCCAGCACGAACCCGGCGATGTGCGCGTCCTGCTCGGAGATTTCGGTCTGCGCGTCCAGCATGAGCAGCACGACGTTGCTGGCCTCGATGGCCTGCAAGGTCTTGATGACGGAGAACTTTTCGACCGCCTCGAACACCTTGCCGCGCTTGCGCAGGCCGGCCGTGTCGATCAGCGTGTAACGCCGGCCGTCGCGGTCGAAATCGATTTCGATGGCGTCGCGCGTGGTGCCGGGCATGTCGAAGGCGATGACGCGCTCTTCGCCCAGGAAGGTGTTGATCAGCGTGGACTTGCCCACGTTCGGGCGACCGACGATTGCCAGCTTGATGCGGTGATCGTGCTCGCCTTCTTCGGCAGGCTCGGCTTCAGCGGGCGGTTCGGCCAGGTCTTTGAGCGCCAGTTCGATCAGGTCGACGATACCGTCGCCGTGCGCCGCCGAAATGGGATAGGGCTGGCCCAGGCCGAGCTCGTGGAACTCGGCGATGGCGGGCCCCAGGCCCATGCCTTCGGCCTTGTTCACGGCCAGCAGGACGCGTTGCTGGCCCGACTTGCGTAGGAGCTTGGCGATTTCGTGGTCGTGCGCATTGAGGCCGGCTCGCGCGTCCACCAGGAACACGACAACGTCCGCCTCGGCGATGGCCTGGCGCGTCTGGCGGGCCATTTCCAGCAGGATGCCATCCTTCGCGACGGGCTCGAAGCCACCCGTATCGATGGCGATGAACGGAATATCGCCCACCCTGCCCTCGCCGTAATGGCGATCGCGGGTCAGGCCGGAATAATCGGCCACCAGCGCGGCGCGCGATCGCGTCAGGCGATTGAAAAGGGTCGATTTCCCCACATTGGGGCGGCCGACCAGGGCAACGACAGGCTTGAAAGACACGGTGTAAGGGTTTTGCTTTATGGGTTTCAGTTGGTGCCGATCATGACGAGATTGCCATTGCCCGTCTGGACCAGCACACCTTGGGGGGTCGTTTGCGGCGGCGAAACGATGGCGCCTCCGCCCACGGACAGGCGCGCCATCAGGCTGCCGTCGCTGCGCGACAGGAAGTGCATGTATCCGTCCAGGTCGCCCACGGCCAGCGCTCCCCCCAGCATAGCCGGTGCGGTGAGCTGGCGGTTCTTCAGGGCGGCCTGTTTCCAGAGATTGCCCCCATTATCCAGCGCAAATGCGTTCACCACACTGTTCTGGTCGGCGGAATAGGCAAATCGGTCGTCCAGCGTGAGGCCGCTGACGCTGGAGAAGTCCTTTGCCCAGAGCGGACGGCCGCCGGCGGTGACGTCGAAGCAGACAATGCGTCCCTGATAGGCGACCGCGCACAGCAGGTTGCCGGCAATGCGCGGGGCGCCGACCACGTCGGTCAGCCGTTCCAGGTCGCTGGCGCCGCGGGGCGTGGCCACGGTGCCTTCCCATTGGACGTTGCCGCTGTTGGAAGCGATGGCCATGAGCTTGCCGCCGGGCAGGCCGGTGATGACCAGGCCTTCGGCCAGCACCATCTGCGACACGCTGCGCAAGGCGAGCGAGGGACCGGGGCGCTGCACGCTCCAGACGCGTTCGCCGCTGTTGGCGTCGAATGCCTGGATGCGATAGTCGCCGCTACGCACGACGACGATGCCATAGCCGACGACCGGCGGAATGCTGACGTCGCTGGTGGCGCGGACCTTCCACTTGACCTTGCCCGTGTCGTCGAAAGCGATGACGTCGCCATTGGGCGAGGCCACGGCGGTGGTGGTGCCGTCGCTGCCGGCGCCAGCGGACAACTTGCCGTCGACGTCAGCCTTCCAGATGACGCGGCCGCTCTGCAGATCGAACTTGCCCACGGAGCCGTCAGGCGTGGCGGCGTAGATGGCGTCCCCGAGCACGGTGGGCGCGAAACCCAGGCCCGAGCCGCTGCCGATCGACGTGGACCAGACCTGGCGCACGGACATGCCGGCCTTGTATTCGGTCAGGGGAGCGGGGTCGTAGCGGCCGTCATCATGGGAAAACATGCCGCATCCGCCCAGGGCCAGCAGGCTGGCCAGCAAAACGGCGCCGCGCCACGTGCGGCCAGGTGCAAATTTACGCATTACAGTCACGCTCCGCTCAAGGCATCCAGTTTCAGTTGCACAACCTGGGTCAGGGGATTGGCCTGGCCCAGGCCATCGATGGCGCTCTGCCATGCCGCGCGGGCCTCGTCACGCTTGCCTTGCGCAGCCAGGACATCGCCACGGCGGTCGGCGAACAAGGCGGCAAAGGCTGCCGGCGGGTTGTTCAACTGCGCCAGGGCGGCATCGTATTGCTTCTGGTCCAGCATCATGCCCGCCAGGCGCAGGCGCGCCACGGCCTGCATGGACGGGTTCTTGTTCTGGCCGGCCAGCCATTCGAGCTGTTCGCGCGCGCCGGCGTCATCTTTCTGGGCCTGCAACGCCTGGGCGGCCACGAGGGCGCCGCGGGCGGCATAGCCGGTGTTCGGATACTTTTCGCGCAGCGTCGCGGCGGCCGTATTGATGCGCACCGCGGAATCGGCGCCACCCAGGCGGGCCGCATCTTCGAGAGCCTCGAAGTAACCCATGGCCTGGTTGGCGCGATGCGATTCATACGCCTTCCAGCCCCACCAGCCGCCCCAGGCCAGGAGCACGACCGTCACCAGCGTGAGCACGAGCGTCCCGTAGCGGGCCCACCACGCCTTGATCGCGTCGAGTTTTTCCTGTTCTTCCAGATCGTATGCCATGCCTTAACCCTTGTTGTTCAATGCGACGGCCAGCTTCGCCAGCGGCACCTGCTGCTGGGCCGCGTCGCCCTGTTCCTGCGCGCGCAGGAACTTGACGCTGGCGGTCTGCGTAGCCACTTCGTCGGCGCCAAGAATAACCGCAACGCGGGCGCCGCTGACGTCCGCGCGCTTGAATTGCGACTTGAAGCCCGCCGATCCGGCGTGCACGATGACCGACAGGCCCGCGTCGCGCAGGTCTTCGCCGACGCGCGCGGCCAGGCGCTGCGCCTCTTCGCCCTGGTGCACGACATAGACGTCGCACTCGGCGGGCGCGGCGATATCGACGCTCTGCTCCCACAGGTCGAGCAGGCGTTCCATGCCGATGGCAAAGCCCACGGCGGGCGCCGGCTTGCCGCCCAGCAGTTCGACCAGGCCGTCGTAGCGGCCGCCGCCGCAGACCGTGCCCTGCGAGCCGAGGCGATCCGTAACCCACTCGAACACGGTGAGGTTGTAGTAGTCCAGGCCGCGCACCAGACGCGGGTTCAGGCGGTACTCGATGCCGGCGTCGGTCAGGCGCTGGCACACGCCTTCGAAGTGCGCGCGGGATTCTTCGCCCAGGAAGTCGAACAGGCGCGGCGCGCTGTCGGCCATCTCCTGCATGGCGGGATTCTTCGTGTCCAGCACGCGCAGCGGGTTGCTGTACATGCGGCGCTGGCCGTCTTCGTCGAGGACGTCGCGGTGTTTTTCCAGATGCTGGATCAGGGCGGCGCGATGCGCGGCGCGCTCGGCGGGCTGGCCCAGCGAATTCAGTTCGAGGCGCACGTCCTTCAGGCCCAGCAGTTTCCAGAGCCGGGCCAGCATGACGATGAGTTCCGAGTCCACGTCGGGACCGGCGAAACCGAGCGCTTCGACGTCGATCTGGTGGAACTGGCGGTAGCGGCCACGCTGCGGGCGCTCGTGGCGGAACACGGGGCCGATGGAGTAGACGCGCTGCGGACGGTCGTAGAGCAGGTTGTGCTCGATGGAGGCGCGCACGATGCCCGCGGTCATCTCGGGGCGCATGGTCAGCGACTCGCCGTTGAGCGCGTCGGTGAACGTGTACATTTCTTTTTCGACGATGTCGGTGACTTCACCGATGCCGCGCGCGAACAGGCGCGTATGCTCAAGCACGGGCGTACGCACGTTGCGATAGCCATAGCCGCGCAGCCAGCCGCGCACGATTTCCTCGAATTGCTCCCAGCGGGCGCTCGCCCCCGGAAGCAGGTCATTCATGCCGCGTATGGCGGCGACTTTCTGGAAAGCTTGAGTCATCTTGATCATGCCGCGCCGCGCGCCGGGAAGCGCGCCAGCGGCTACACCCTTACTTTAGTGAGAGGCGAGCGCGCCATAGCGGCGCGCAACGTATTCTTCAACGATGGCCTGGAACTCTTCGGCGATATGGTCGCCCTTGAGCGTGACCGTCCGCTCGCCGTCAACGAACACAGGCGCGGCCGGCACTTCGCCGGTGCCCGGCAGGCTGATGCCGATGTCGGCGTGACGGCTTTCGCCCGGCCCATTGACCACACAGCCCATCACCGCGACGTTCATGCTCTCGACGCCGGGGTACTGCGTGCGCCACACCGGCATCTGCCGGCGCAGGAACGACTGGATGCTGTCGGCCAGTTCCTGGAAGAACGTGCTGCTGGTGCGGCCGCAACCCGGGCAGGCGACGACCATGGGCGTGAAGGCGCGCAGGCCCATGGTCTGCAGGATTTCCTGCGCGACGATGGCTTCGCGGCTGCGCTCGCCGCCCGGTTCGGGCGTGAGCGAAATGCGGATGGTGTCGCCGATGCCCTGCTGCAGCAGCACGGCCAGCGCGGCCGTGGAAGCCACGATGCCCTTGCTGCCCATGCCGGCTTCGGTCAGGCCCAGATGGAGCGGGTAGTCGCAACGGGCGGACAGGTCGCGATAGACGGCGATCAGGTCCTGGACGTGGCTGACCTTGCACGACAGGATGATGGCATCGCGCCGCAGGCCGAGTTCTTCGGCGCGCTGGGCATTGCTGATGGCCGACACGACAAGCGCGTCGCGCATGACGGCTTGCGCTTCCCACGGCTGGGCGCGACGGCTGTTTTCGTCCATCTTGCGCGCCATGAGTTCGTGATCGAGGCTGCCCCAGTTGACGCCGATGCGCACCGGCTTGTCATAGCGGCAGGCGACTTCGATCATTTGCGCGAAGTTGTCGTCGCGGCGCTTGCCGCCGCCCATGTTGCCGGGGTTGATGCGGTACTTGGACAGCGCCTGGGCGCACTCCGGGAATTGCGTCAGCAGCTTGTGGCCGTTGTAGTGGAAGTCCCCTACCAGCGGCACGTTCACGCCCATGCGGTCGAGCTGTTCGCGGATGGCGACGACTTCGCGGGCTGCTTCGGGCGTGTTCACCGTGATGCGCACCAGTTCGGAGCCGGCCTGGGCCAACTCTTTGACCTGGATGGCGGTGGCGATGGCGTCCGCGGTGTCGGTGTTGGTCATGGACTGGACCACGACCGGGGCGTCGCCGCCCACGGTGACGACGCGATCGCCCCACTTCACCGCGACGGAGCGCGTGGCGCGGCGCGCCGCGGCCCCCACCGGGGGAGGCGGCGCATCCTGGCAAGGCAGAGAAGAATCTTGCATCGGGTGGAACCGGGTTACTTGGTCGGTTTGGGCAGCCAGTCGGCCGGCAGCCAGTGCTGCGGCAACCAGCCTTGCCAGAAGGCATACGCCACGCCAGCAGCCAGCACCAGCACGATGGCGATGAGCCATCCCCAGGACGTCGTGGACGAGCGGTCGTCGTCGGCGCTGGATTGCGGAATGGAATGCGCCGAGTGCAGAGAACTCGGGCTCAGCTTGGCCGGGCCGGTAGCGCGGGCCTTGGGATCGAGCGAATCGACGATGGCCTGCGCATCGGCGCCCAGCAGGCGCGCGTAGTTGCGGACCAGGCCGCGCAAGGAAACGCCGGTGGGCAGGTTGTCCCACTGCTCGTTTTCAAGGGCTTCGATCTGCTTGGTGGAAAACTTGATGCGGCTGGACACTTCGTCGAGCGACCAGCCCTTGGACTGGCGCAAGCCGCGCAATGCGGCGCCCACGCTGCCCGAGGCGCCGGCGGACGGTTCGGAAACTGCAGAAGCGATATCCTGCGTCATGCGTGCACCTGTCTGATTGGTATGGTCTGGCGCTGTGCGGCGTTGCGCTCGGTGATCCGAGTGCGGTCGCGCACCTCTCCGGCCAGTTGGCCGCAAGCCGCATCGATGTCGTCGCCCCGGGTCTTGCGGACCGTCGTGATGATGCCGGCGTCCATGAGACGCTGGGCAAACACTTTCACCCGCGCCGAGCTCGAGCGCTTCAGGCCGGACGCGGGGAAGGGGTTGAACGGGATCAGGTTGAGCTTGCAGCGCACCTGGCGTGCAATGTGGATCAGTTCCTTGGCGTGCTGGTCGGTGTCGTTGATGCCGTCCAGCATGCAGTATTCAAATGTGATGAAGTCGCGCGGGGCGAACGCCAGGTAGCGTTCGCAAGCGGCCAGCAACTCCTTCAGCGGGTACTTCTTGTTCAGCGGCACCAGTTCGTCGCGCAGCGCGTCGTTGGGCGCGTGCAGCGATACGGCCAGCGCCACGGGACAGTCCTGCGACAGGCGGTCCATCATGGGAACCACGCCGGAGGTGGACACCGTGACGCGGCGGCGCGACAGGCCATAGGCATTGTCGTCCAGCATGAGACGCAGGGCCGGCAGGACCTGGTCGTAGTTGAGCAGGGGTTCGCCCATGCCCATCATGACGACGTTGCTGATGACGCGGGTGTCTTCGGTGGCGCGGGCGCCTTCCAGGCGGGCGGTGCCGATGTCGGCTTCGAGCACGCGCTTGG
>Ga0182739_1003585_pt1 | contig 13425 bp, 14 predicted proteins | sample eDN5th30CBELigBY_FD_128873 | JGI IMG/M metagenome (GOLD analysis project Ga0182739, IMG submission 128873) | Enriched backyard soil microbial communities from Emeryville, California, USA - eDNA 5th pass 30_C BE-Lig BY (version 2) (version 2) | ecosystem: Environmental > Terrestrial > Soil >... | reverse complement strand
TCGCTCATTTTGAACCAGGACCGTAAAAAAATGAGCAAACGGGACGAATCGATCATTCAGTTTATCGAGCAGTATAAAGAGCTCGGCTATTTGCCGGAAGCGGTGCTTAACTTTATCGTGCTGCTCGGATGGTCGCCTAAAGGAGAAGAAGAGATTTTCTCCAAGGAAGAATTGATCGCTCAATTCGATTTGGACCGGGTGTCGAAGAGCCCTGCCGTGTTCGATATGGATAAACTGAACTGGATGAACAACCATTACTTGAAGAAGGCAGATCCGGCTCACGTGGTCGAGCTGTCGCTGCCGCATCTGCAAAAGGCGGGCTTCGTTCCGGAAACGCTGAGCGGAGAACAGCAGGAATGGGTGGCCCGTCTGATTGGGCTGAACCAAGAGAGGATGCAGTACGCTGCGGAGATCGTACCGCTGTCCGAGCTCTTTTTCCAAGCGGATGTAGTGTTCGAGAACGAAGAGGCCAAGGCGGTGCTGAACGAGGAGTCCGTTCCCGTCGTGCTGAAGGCTTTTCTGGACCAAGTAGAGCAGGCGGAGTCCTTCGCGCCGGAGAATATGGCTCCGATGCTGAAGGCGGTACAGAAGGAGACGGGCTTTAAAGGCAAGCAGCTCTTCATGCCGATTCGCGTAGCGCTGACAGGTCAGACGCATGGGCCGGACTTGAATATGACCTTGTATTTGCTGGGCAAGCAAAAGGTTGCAGACCGGCTGAACAAATTATTGTAAACCCCCTTATTTAGCGTTATACTAATTAACAATAAATGACTGAGGCGTTGAGCAGGAGAGTACAACGGAGCAGGGCTTCACAGAGAGGGCAACCGGCGGGTGACCGCTTGAGCTGAAAGTTGCGCCATGGCCGTCAGTTGGAAATGCACCTGGGAGCCGTATCGACGAGCGGCCTATCGTTCCCTGTTAGGGTCATAGGCAAGGTAGTCATACCGTTTACGTTCACGTTACGAACGCACGAGATGAGTATGCTTTGGCATGCTCAAGCAGAGTGGAACCGCGACATTTTCGCCTCTGCAGCCAATTGGGCTGCGGGGGCTTTTTATGTTAGGCAGAGGAAGCGTCAGGGGGAGCGGGTGAACAGCTTGTTTAAGTCGATGAGGGAAGATATCGAAACCATATTTGAGAATGATCCGGCAGCACGCAGCTGGTTCGAGGTAGCTTTTACGTATTCGGGACTGCATGCTCTTTGGGCGCACCGCGTAGCCCACAAGTTTTATAAAAACGGCTGGTTTACGACTGCGCGGATTATCTCTCAGGTCAGCCGTTTTATGACGGGGATCGAGATCCATCCGGGAGCGGTTATCGGACGCCGGTTTTTCATCGATCATGGAATGGGCGTCATTATTGGGGAAACCTGCGAAATCGGGGACGATGTGGTATTGTATCAAGGAGTGACCCTGGGCGGAACAGGGAAGGAGAAAGGCAAACGCCATCCTACCATAGGCAATAATGTGGTCATCGCTTCCGGCGCCAAGGTGCTTGGCTCGTTTACCGTAGGCGACAATTCCCGAATCGGCGCGAATGCGGTAGTATTGAGCGAGGTGCCGCAGAACAGCACCGTGGTCGGCATTCCGGGACGTATCGTGAAGCGGGATGGCGTTCGTATCGGGAAGCTGGATCACAACAATCTGCCAGACCCGGTTATCGACATGTTCCGTCAGATGCAGCAGCAAATCGAAGAACTGAAGCAGCAAGTAGATGATTTAAGTAAAAATAAAGTGTGAACTCAGTTTTTAACTCAAAGAATGGAGGGTGCCAACAGTATGGCGCTTAAAATCTACAATACAATGACCCGGTCCAAGGACGAGTTCAAACCGATCGCTCCGGGTAAAGTGAAAATGTATGTTTGCGGTCCGACCGTATATGATTACATTCATATCGGCAACGCGCGTCCGGTTATCTTTTTTGATGTCGTGAGAAGATATATGGAATCCATTGGCTACGATGTAACCTATGTCGTTAATTTTACGGATGTGGATGATAAGCTGATCCGCAAAGCGGCACAGATGGAATCGACCGTTCCGGAAATCGCCGAGCTGTTTATCCAGAAGTTTTACGAGGATACGGAAGGCTTGGGCGTGCGGAAGGCAACGCTGAACCCGCGCGTAACGGAAAATATTCAGGAGATTATTGATTTTATTCAAGGATTGGTGGATAAAGGATATGCTTATGAAAGCGGCGGCGACGTTTACTTCCGTACGACCCGCTTTGCGGAATACGGCAAGCTGTCGCATCAAAATCTGGAAGAGCTGCAGTTCGGCATCCGCGTCGAGGTAGACGATCGGAAGGAGAACCCGCAGGACTTCGTTCTATGGAAGGGCGCGAAACCGGGCGAGATTGCATGGGAAAGTCCATGGGGCGCCGGGCGTCCGGGCTGGCATATCGAATGCTCGGCGATGGCGCGCAAATATCTTGGCGACACCATTGATATTCACGGCGGCGGGCAGGATCTGCAGTTTCCCCACCATGAATGCGAGATCGCCCAATCGGAATGCTTCACCGGCCATCCGATGGCAAACTACTGGATGCATAACGGATACATTAACATCGATAACGAGAAAATGTCCAAGTCTATGGGCAACGGCATCAATGTCAATCAAATGCTGAAGACGATCCCGCCGCAGGTCATTCGTTATTTCATGCTCTCAGCGCATTACCGCAATCCGTTGAACTTCAGCGAGGAAGCGATCGAGCAGGCGAAAAACGGCTTGGCCCGGATTGAGAACTGTATTGCCGGCATCAGACACCGGCTGTCCACTGCTGTCCCTGGGGAGCCCGCGGAGGAAATCGTACATGCGGTTGCAGAGGTGCATCGCCAGTTTGAGCTGAAAATGAACGATGATTTTAATACGCCTGATGCTATTACAGCCGTATTCGAGCTGGTCAATGCAGCGAATCCGTATCTGCAGCAGGAATCGGTAACGCTGAGCTCCCTGGAGCTGCTGCTTTCCCGTTTTGAAACGATGGATAACGTCTTGGGCATACTAGCCAAAGCGGAGGAAGGGCTGCTGGACGAGGAGATCGAGCAGCTGATCGTGGAAAGAACCGAAGCGCGGAAAGCGAAGAACTGGGCCCGGGCCGACGAGATCCGCGATTTGTTAACGGAGCGCGGCATTATTTTAGAGGATACGGCTCAAGGTATCCGCTGGCGGAGGAAATAATGGAAGAGCAGCCTTCGTTTTCGCTCGATTTGAATTTGTTCAGCTTTCCGCCGGCCAAAGAGCCGAGACTGCTGAGTCCTATCGTGCTGGCTTATATAGGGGACGCCATTTACGAGGTATTTATCCGTCAATATGTGGTGTCCCTTCCGAACCAGCGCCCGAATCATTTGCACCGGCTGTCGACACAATATGTATCGGCCAAGGCTCAGGCCAAGGCGCTTCAGGTGTGGCTTCCTTATCTTACGGAAGAAGAAACGGATATGGTAAAAAGAGGCCGCAATGCAAAATCGGGCACTTCGGCCAAAAATGCGGATATTTTGGAGTATCGGCACAGCACGGCTTTTGAATGCTTGATTGGATATTTGTACTATACGAAGCAGTGGGAACGATTGCAGTATTTGCTAATGCTATCCCTGGATAAGGGCTAAGGAGAGAAACACCTATGGAAGATTTTATCGCCGGCAAGCACTCGGTGCTCGAGGCTTTACGTTCGGGACGAACGATTAATAAAATTTGGATTGCCGAAAATGCGCAAAAACAGCTGACGCAGCCTATCGTTGCAGAAGCTAAGCAAAACGGTATTATCGTCCAGTTTGCGGACAAGCGCAAGCTGGATCAGATGGTTGAAAACGTGCAGCATCAGGGCGTCGTAGCGCAGGTTGCTGCATATGACTACGTGGAAGTGGAGGACATCCTGGCACGGGCCCAGAGCCGCGGGGAGGAGCCATTCATTCTGATACTGGACGAGATTGAGGACCCGCACAATTTGGGATCAATTTTACGTTCCGCCGACTGTACCGGCGTGCATGGGGTTATTATCCCCAAGCGCCGATCCGTCGGTTTGACGGCAACCGTATCCAAAACGTCGGCAGGCGCGGTGGAATACGTCCCGGTCGCCCGCGTGACCAACCTTGCGCAGACGATCGAACAGCTCAAGGAGCGGGGCGTTTGGGTGGCCGGTACCGATGTGGCGGCAAGCCAGCCGGTATTCCAAACCAATCTGAATATGCCGCTGGCCATTGTCATCGGCAATGAGAATAAAGGCATGGGCCGTTTAATCAAGGAGAAGTGCGACTTTCTGCTGAAGCTTCCGATGTTCGGGCAAATCAATTCATTGAACGCATCGGTGGCGGCATCCGTGCTTATGTATGAGGTAGTACGCCAACGGATCGCCGCGAAATAGACGGACCACCGGATGATCCAGGAAATTCTTATAGTAGACGGTTATAATATTATCGGTGCCTGGCCGGAACTGCAGAAGTTAAAAGATATTAGCTTGGAAGAAGCGAGGGACAGACTGATTCAGCAATTGGCTGAATATCAGTCCTTCTCGGGAACGAAGGTGCTGCTCGTTTTTGACGCCTATTACGTCCCAGGGCTGGGTGGCAAATATGTGCAGAACAAGCTTCGCATCTACTACACGAAGGAAAAAGAAACCGCCGACGAATTGATCGAGCGGCTGGTTACGGAAAATATCGGACGGCGTAAGCAGATTTACGTCGCGACTTCCGACATGACTGAGCAGCATGTTATCTTCGGCAAGGGCGCCTTCCGGGTACCGGCCGGAGAGCTGCTCGTCAAGGTCGGTCAGGTGAAGCGGGACATTCAGCACAAGATCGAGGAAAAGCCGGAAAGCCGCAGAAACACATTCGACAGCAAGCTGTCCGGCGAAGTCAAGGACTTGTTCGAAAAGTGGCGCAGAGGCCAGTAATATATGGATTAGCAAGCTTTGGACGGCTGGAATTTGGTTGACGATAATAGATTACATAATGTATACTTATCGTATCTTTTCAACGTGTATCAGGGAAGAAGCCATGCACAAGGAAGGTAGTCTTGCCGGGCCGGAGGGATTGTTGGTGAGTGTCGACCTCAAAGAGTTGAGAATGTACGAATATGACCTCAAGGCAGATGAAGACATTGTGGAAGCGGTCCGCGACGGGGATAGCGACGCACTGGAGTACTTGATTAACAAGTACAAGAACTTCGTTCGTGCCAAGGCACGCTCCTATTTTCTGATAGGAGCCGACAGGGAAGATATCGTACAAGAAGGAATGATAGGTTTATATAAATCGATCCGGGACTTTCGCGGCGATAAGCTGGCTTCCTTTAAAGCCTTTGCTGAGCTTTGCATCACTCGTCAGATCATTACGGCCATTAAAACCGCCACCCGCCAAAAGCATATTCCTTTGAATTCCTACGTATCGCTGGACAAGCCTATTTACGATGAAGATTCCGACCGTACGCTTCTTGATGTCATCTGCGGTTCCCGGGTAACCGATCCGGAAGAGCTGATTATCAATCAAGAGGAATTCAGCGGGCTGGAAGATAAAATGGGCGAGATTCTCAGCGACTTGGAGCGAAGGGTACTCATGCTCTATTTGGATGGACGCTCCTATCAGGAGATTGCGGTAGATTTGGACCGGCATGTGAAGTCGATAGACAATGCGCTTCAGCGGGTCAAGCGAAAGCTCGAACGGTATTTGGAAGTTAGAGATGCATAAGAACGGCACCTTTTCGCGGGTATGCGGAGGTGCTTTATTTTTTGTCGAAACGTTTATTCGCCTAGTTCTAGGTTAATACTGGTCGTATAGATGAGCGGGCTATATTCATAGGTTCTCCTTGACACACTACTAGCGTTATGCTAAAGTATTCAGGTAGCCTTAAAACTGTAAGGCGTTTTTTTGCTGAACCTTTAAGGTTTTCAAAAATTTGAGGCTGGTCCGTAGGAGGTGTACATCATGCGGGTTATTATCACGTTAGCGTGCACGAACTGCAAGCAAAGAAACTATACGTCCAATAAAAATAAGCGCAACCATCCAGACCGCATGGAGTTGAAGAAGTTTTGCAGGTTTTGCAATGAACATACCGCTCATCGCGAAACTAGGTAGCTTTTTGGAGGTGTAGTTGTGTCCTTTTTGGCAAGGATGAAGCAGGGATTCGGCAACACATTTTCTTATTTTACGGACAGCTGGTCCGAATTAAAGAAAGTGAAATGGCCAAGTCGTAAAGAGCTCATCAGCTATACGCTGGTTGTACTCTTCACGGTTGCCTTCGTGACCATTTACTTCTACGTACTTGATTTGGGTATTTCTGAGCTGCTTCGTCTTGTTTTCAAATAAGCGGGAGTGTAGGTGGCTGATATGGAAATGGAAAAAAGATGGTACGTCGTGCATACCTATTCCGGGTATGAGAATAAGGTCAAGGCGAACTTGGAAAAGCGCGTTGAATCAATGGACATGAAGGACAAGATCTTCCGCGTTCTGGTTCCTATGGAAGAAGAGCTGGTGAATAAGGACGGCAAGAAGAAGACGGTTATGCGTAAAGTATATCCGGGTTATGTTTTGGTCGAAATGATTCAAACCGATGACTCGTGGTATGTTGTGCGCAATACGCCGGGCGTGACGGGATTTGTCGGATCGACAGGTTCTGGCTCCAAGCCGACCGCACTGCTCCCTGATGAAGTGGAGTCCATTCTCAAGCATATGGGTATGGAAGAACCTAAACCGAAGATTGACTTCGATCTGAAAGAAACCGTTCGTGTTAAAGTGGGCCCTTTTGCGAATTTTGTCGGTTCGGTAGAAGAAATTCTTGTCGACAAAGCCAAGCTGAAGGTACACGTGAACATGTTCGGCCGGGAAACGCCTCTGGAGTTGGACTATCATCAGGTGGAAAAACTTTAAGAATCGCGTAGCCCACACTACATGCAAGGGGGTGTCACACAATGGCAAAAAAGGTTATCAAGGTTGTTAAACTACAGGTTCCTGCTGGTAAAGCGAATCCGGCGCCTCCGATTGGTCCGGCTTTGGGTCAAGCAGGTGTTAACATCATGGCTTTTTGTAAAGAGTTCAACGCTCGTACAGCTGATCAAGCAGGTTTGATTATCCCTGTTGAAATCTCCGTGTTCGAGGACCGTTCTTTCACGTTCATTACCAAAACTCCACCGGCTGCTGTATTGCTGCGTGTTGCTGCTAAGATCGAGAAAGGTTCCGGCGAGCCTAACAAAAAGAAAGTTGCAACTGTTAAACGTGCTACTGTTCGCGAAATCGCTGAACAAAAAATGCCTGACCTGAACGCTGCTTCCGTTGAGGCTGCAATGCGTATGATCGAAGGTACAGCTCGTAGCATGGGCGTAGTAATCGAAGACTAATTTCTGCGATTACGTTTGTTTTGTATAACAACCATTCCGGCTATGCCTGATGGATGGTTGTATATTCAGCGATGACTGACATTTGCTCTGCATAATGTAACAGTTGCGCTGCCAGTGATAACCGGCGTTGCTTCGCATAATGCAACGGTTACACTACCAGTGGGAGGATATTCCGCTAATACCACAAAGGAGGAAGAAAGAAGTGGCTAAACACGGTAAGAAATATCTTGAAGCTGCTAAGCTTGTCAATCCTGAAGCTCTTTATGAGCCGGCAGAAGCGATTGAGCTTGTAAAAAAAGCAGCGACTGCAAAATTCGACGAAACCGTTGAAGTAGCAGTTCGTTTGGGTGTAGACCCTCGTAAACAAGACCAAGCCGTTCGTGGCGTTGTTGTATTGCCTCACGGTACTGGTAAAACGAAGCGTGTCCTTGTATTCGCTAAAGGCGAAAAAGCTAAAGAAGCGGAAGCAGCAGGTGCTGATTTCGTAGGCGATCAAGACATGATCAACAAGATCCAACAAGGTTGGTTCGACTTTGACGTGTGCGTAGCGACACCGGACATGATGAGTGAAGTGGGTAAACTGGGCCGTATTTTGGGTGGTAAAGGTTTGATGCCGAATCCTAAAGCTGGTACTGTTACATTTGATGTAACAAAAGCAGTTCAAGAGATTAAGGCTGGTAAAATCGAATACCGTCTGGATAAGGCTGGTCAAATCCATGCTCCTATCGGTAAAGTATCCTTTGATGCAGAGAAGCTGGCTGACAACTTCCGCGCTTTGGTGGATGCTTTGAACCGCGCGAAACCTGCGGCTGCTAAAGGTGTATACCTGAAGAACATCGCTGTTTCCTCGACGATGGGTCCAGCTGCTCGTGTAAACGTACAAACCTTTAGATAAGGATAAGCTTGGCAGTTGACTTTTACAGTCACGCATGCTAATCTATCTAAGTTGACAAACGAATATGACTTACCGTAGACAGCAGGTGCTCCGCTGGAGCTTAATATCCCGCCGAGGTGTTATGATATAGATCCTTTTCTTTGCACGTACAAAGATTATGTGAAATCATCATGCCTTCGCAGTGTCTGCGAAGGCATTTCTGCTTTTTATGGGAGACCCTCGCAGCGCTTTACGAGATAAGTTGATCGATCGAGTATTGTCTTCCCGTTAGGGAATTGAATTAGTTTTGTAAAATGCTTTCCGCGCGAAAGCACATAGGAGGTGCAAAAATGGCAAACGCAAAAACAATCGAGCTTAAATCTCAACAGGTTGCAGAAGTAACGGAGAAGCTGAAAGGCAGCTCCTGCACTATCGTTGCGGACTACCGTGGTTTGAATGTGGCTCAAGTAACTGAGCTTCGTAAACAACTTCGCGAAGCAGGCGTAGAGTTCCAAGTATTGAAAAACACTTTGGCTAGACGCGCAACTGCGAGCGCTGAATTGACTGCACTGGATGAACATTTGACTGGTCCTACAGCCATCGCATTCAGTAAAGATGATATCATTGCTCCAGCGAAAATCTTGACGGCTTTCGCAAAGAAAAATGAACATCTGAGCGTTAAAGCAGGCGTGGTAGAAGGTAAAGTCGTTGACTTTGATCAAATCAAAGCACTGGCTGAGCTTCCTTCCAGAGAAGGTTTGCTTTCCATGTTGCTCAGCGTTCTTCAAGCTCCTGTTCGCAACTTCGCCCTTGCGGTTAAAGCTGTGTCCGAGAAGCAAGAAGGCGGAGCACAAGAAGCTTAATCTTGTCTGCGTTTAGATTGATTAGCAAGACCATACAACTAAAATTAATGGAGGTTTATATACCATGAGTAAAGAGCAAATCTTGGAAGCAATTAAAGGTATGACTGTTTTGGAACTGAACGATCTGGTTAAAGCAATCGAAGAAGAATTCGGCGTAACTGCTGCAGCTCCTGTAGCTGTTGTAGCTGGCGGCGGCGCAGCAGAAGTTGCTGAGCAAACTGAGTTCGACGTAATCTTGACTAGCGCTGGTGCTTCCAAAATCAACGTTATCAAAGTTGTTCGCGAAATCACGGGTCTTGGCTTGAAAGAAGCTAAAGACTTGGTAGACGGCGCACCAAAACCGATCAAAGAAAAAGTGGGTAAAGAAGACGCTGATGCAGTTAAAGCTAAGCTTGAAGAAGCTGGCGCAGTTGTAGAAGTGAAGTAATTTTAATTACCCAAAAGACCCCTTGGAGCCTATACTTCAGGGGGTTTTCCTTGTTTATTGATCGGGTAATTTTAGCGGAAGGTGACGGACGGAAAGTATCGCCGGAAACGAGGTGGGAGGTGAATCCAATGAGCAATCATTACTATACGCAAAAGCCGACTGTGGCGCATGATTTACATACAATTGAAGAACAGCTGCGCGGGCGTAAGTTCACCTTTGTTACCGATGCGGGAGTATTCTCGAAAAAGGGGGTGGATTACGGATCGAAAGTGCTGATTGAAGCTATGGAGCTTCCTGTTGATGCCAGGGTGTTGGATGTGGGCTGCGGCTACGGTCCTATCGGGTTAGCTGCCGCTGCGCTGGTCCCCGAGGGTCATGTGACCATGGTGGATATTAATGAGAGAGCGGTTGAACTGGCTAAGCAGAACGCGGCGAGGAATCAAATCTCCAATGTGGAAATCAAGCAAAGCGACAGATTGGCCGAGGTGATGGGAAGCCGATATGATGTGGTGCTGACCAATCCGCCGATCCGTGCGGGCAAGGAAGTCGTCCACAGTATCTTCGAGCAGGCATATGAGGTATTGAACCCGGGTGGCTCCTTATGGGTGATCATTCAGAAAAAGCAGGGTGCGCCCTCCGCGTTCGCCAAGCTGGAATCCTTGTTTTCAAAAGTGAAGGAGCTTGGAAAGGATAAAGGCTACCGCATTCTTAAAGCAGAGAAATAAGTGGAATGCAATACAAATTTCTTGACTTGACATTTCGTATGTGATATCATAATAAAATGTCAGCATTAAGATTGGGTTATATGTCTTTAGTTTGCTAAAATGTCAAGAAGATTTTTTTGGCCGGTATGAATAAAATTTAAGCATTCGACGTATAATGTTTAAATTTTAGGTAAACGATACTAGGTATGAAGAAATTTATGGTAACATGAAAGTCAATGTATTCGGAAGCTTCCATAAGAAGTATCACTTCAACAGTATTTACTCGAGAAGGCTTCAGGAGAGGCTTTTATTTTGTTCTATTGAGTAGACATGAGGGGTGAATCAAAGTTGGCGGGTCATCTTGTTCAATTTGGTCGACGCAAACGCAGGTCATACGCTCGGATCGATGAGGTTCTGGAGGTACCGAACCTGATTGAAATCCAACAAAAATCCTATGAGTGGTTTTTGGAAGAAGGATTGCGCGAAATGTTTCAGGATATTTCCCCGATACAGGATTTTACGGGGAACTTAGTGTTGGAGTTTATCGATTATAGCTTGGGAGAGCCCAAGTATTCTGTCGATGAGTCCAAAGAACGCGATGTCACTTACGCAGCTCCGCTTCGTGTGAAAGTGCGCTTGATCAATAAAGAAACTGGCGAAGTTAAAGAGCAGGAAGTATTTATGGGAGACTTCCCGTTAATGACAGAAACAGGGACATTTATTATCAATGGTGCCGAACGGGTAATCGTCAGTCAGCTGGTTCGTTCTCCTAGCGTCTATTTTAGCACGAAAGTGGATAAAAACGGCAAGAAAACATATACCGCAACCGTTATTCCGAATCGTGGCGCTTGGCTCGAGCTGGAGACGGATGCCAAGGACATTATTTATGTCCGCATCGATCGTACCCGTAAAATTCCGGTCACTGTCCTGTTAAGAGCTTTGGGCTTTGGCACGGATGCTGAAATTTTGGATCTGCTCGGTGACGATGAGTATATCCGCAATACGCTGGACAAGGATAACACGGATTCGACGGATAAAGCGCTGATTGAAATTTATGAGCGTCTGCGTCCGGGCGAGCCTCCAACGCTTGATAATGCTAGAAGCTTGCTTGTCGCTCGTTTCTTTGATCCGAAGCGTTATGATTTGGCCAATGTCGGCCGCTATAAAATCAACAAGAAGCTGCATATCAAGAACCGCTTGTTCAATCAGCGTTTGGCTGAAACGTTGGCCAATCCTGAAACGGGCGAAATCATCGCCGAAGCAGGACAGGTGCTGGATCGTCGTCTGCTGGACGAAGTGCTTCCGTATCTGGAGAACGGCGTAGGCTTCAAAGAGTATACGGCGGTAAACGGTGTAACCGAGATGGAACATATTCCATTCCAATGCATCAACGTATACTCGCCGATCGAGGACGGTAAAGTCGTTAAGGTTATCGCTAACGGCAAAATCGACAAATCGATCAAAAACATTACACCTGCAGACATCATTGCTTCAATCAATTATTTTATCAACTTGCTGCATGGCATTGGCGATACGGACGATATTGACCATCTGGGTAACAGACGGCTTCGTTCTGTGGGCGAATTGCTGCAAAACCAGTTCCGTATCGGTTTGTCCCGTATGGAGCGTGTGGTTCGCGAGCGGATGTCCATTCAAGACGCGAATGTTATTACGCCTCAGGCATTGATTAATATTAGACCGGTCATTGCGTCGATTAAAGAGTTCTTCGGAAGCTCCCAGTTGTCGCAGTTTATGGACCAAACGAACCCACTGGCTGAATTGACGCATAAGCGTCGTTTGTCCGCCTTGGGACCTGGTGGTTTGACAAGGGAACGCGCGGGCTTTGAAGTTCGTGACGTCCATCACTCCCACTATGGCCGTATGTGTCCTATTGAAACGCCGGAGGGTCCGAACATCGGTTTGATCAACTCCTTGTCCACTTTTGCGAGGATCAATGAATATGGCTTTATTGAAGCGCCGTATCGTTGGGTTGATCCGAAGACAGGTGCTGTAACCGAACAGATCGACTATCTGACGGCGGATGAAGAAGATAACTATGTTGTTGCACAGGCGAACTCCAAGCTGACGGAAGAAGGCGCATTTGCTAACGATACGGTAATCGTTCGTTACAAAGAGGATAACTTGATCCTTCCTAAAGCGCGCGTCGACTATATGGACGTATCTCCTAAGCAGGTAGTGTCGGTAGCGACAGCATTGATTCCTTTCTTGGAGAACGATGACTCCAACCGCGCATTGATGGGTTCGAACATGCAGCGGCAAGCCGTGCCATTGCTGATTCCTAAAGCGCCTCTTGTAGGTACGGGGATGGAGCATAAGGCAGCGAAGGACTCCGGTGTATGTATTGTATCCAAAGTGGACGGCGTTGTAGAACGCGTGTCGGCTAACGAAATTTGGGTGCGCCGCCAAGCTATGGTGGATGGCAAGCTGGTTAACGGGGATCTTGTAAAGCATAAGCTGCACAAGTTCATGCGTTCTAACCAAGGGACTTGCATCAACCAGCGTCCGATCTGTCACAAAGGCGAGCAAGTTCGCGTTGGAGATATCCTGGCTGACGGTCCTTCCACTGAGATGGGCGAGCTGGCTCTTGGACGCAACGTAGTTATCGCGTTTATGACGTGGGAAGGCTACAACTACGAGGATGCTATCCTCTTAAGTGAAAAACTGGTGAAAGAGGATGTTTATACCTCCATTCACATTGAAGAATATGAATCCGAAGCAAGGGATACGAAGCTCGGACCGGAAGAAATCACACGCGATATTCCGAACGTTGGGGAAGATGCGCTGAAGAATCTGGATGAGCGTGGTATTATCCGTGTCGGTGCCGAGATCGGCGCAGGCGACATTCTGGTCGGTAAAGTAACGCCTAAAGGGGTTACCGAGCTGACGGCGGAAGAGCGTTTGCTGCATGCCATCTTTGGTGAGAAGGCTCGTGAAGTACGTGATACTTCCCTCCGCGTACCGCATGGTACCGATGGTATCGTTGTTGACGTAAAAGTATTTACCCGCGAGAACGGCGATGAGCTGCCTCCTGGCGTAAATCAGCTGGTTCGTGTCTATATCGCACAAAAACGGAAAATTTCCGAAGGCGATAAAATGGCCGGACGTCACGGTAACAAAGGGGTTATCGCGCGTATCATGCCGGAAGAGGACATGCCGTTCCTGCCGGATGGTACTCCGGTACAGGTTGTCTTGAACCCGCTGGGCGTGCCGTCG